>JAEEGL015110448.1_pt1 | contig 12431 bp, 7 predicted proteins | sample 9134231 | NCBI WGS metagenome assembly JAEEGL01 (sample SAMN16246548, study PRJNA631951) | gut metagenome | biome: gut microbiome; feature: rumen; material: fiber-attached | host: Bos | place: Iran: Karaj | collected 2018-10 | reverse complement strand
TACTCCTGCTGTTACAACAAGAGGTCTCGGCGTTGAGGAAATGGAAAAGATCGCTGAGTACATCTACCTCTGCGCTACAGATTTCGAGAACAAGGCTGACGAGATCCGTGCAGGCGTAAACGCTATCTGCGAGAAGTTCCCACTTTACAAGTAATCAATAACTGTTAAGGGACGGACGGACTGTCCGTCCCTATGTTTTTATAGTATAAATCAAGGTGATACAATGGAATTTCACATTAATTCGCTCTATCTTTGCGTCAAAGACATGGACAGAGCTATAAATTTTTACGAGGACTTTTTCGAGCAGAAAGTCACCGAAAAGAGTGACATTTACAGTATTTTCGATGTAAACGGCTTTAGGCTGGGGCTGTTTGCCTTTGAGAAAATGAATGAACCACATACATTCGGAAGCAATTGCCTGCCGAGTATCAGCGTTGACAGCCTTAGCTCGATGCAGGAAAAACTCAAAGGAAAAGAGCTGTGCTTTCCGATAACACGGATAAAAGATAATTTTGTGGCTGAATTCATTGACAGCGAAGGCAATCATCTTGAAATAACTACTACTTATAAGTTGCATGAGATCATCGGAAAAAACGTTACCGTTACTGTTGATCGTCCCCTTGGAAGTGCTCATCCGAAATACCAGGATATGATATATCCCATAAATTATGGATATATCGACGGTTTGATGGCTCAGGACGGAGAAGAACAGGACGCATATATCCTCGGAGTTCATGAAGCTGTCGATACCTTCACAGGTAATATCATTGCTGTTATAAAACGCTCTGATGATGTGGAGGAGAAATGGGTGGTTTGCCCCGAAAATTCAACTTTTACCAAAGAGGAGATAATGGAACAAATTGAGTTTCAGGAGAAATATTTCAATTCTGAGATAATTATGTAGGAGGTCACTATGGCTGCACCATTAGCTGATAAAATACGCCCGAAAACTCTTGCCGATGTTGTCGGACAGGAGCACATCCTCGGTAAGGGAAAGCCACTGCGCCGTATAATCGAAAGCGGAACTGTCCCGAATATGATATTCTATGGTCCGTCGGGCGTGGGTAAGACTACTGTTGCTCGCATAATCGCTGAAAATTGCGGAATGTCACTGTACAAGCTCAACGGTACCAATGCTTCACTGTCCGATATCAAGGACGTTGTTGCAGATATCGGCACATTCGGCAGCGAGAATGGCATTCTCCTCTATCTTGATGAGATACAGTACCTCAACAAAAAGCAGCAGCAGAGTCTCCTTGAATATATCGAAAACGGCGATATAACTCTTATCGCTTCAACTACCGAGAATCCTTACTTTGCTGTCTATAATGCCGTTATCAGCCGAAGCACGGTGTTTGAATTCAAGCCCGTGACTGCTGAACAGCTGATACCTGCTATAAAACGAGCTTTCAAGATCATGTCCGAGGAAAACGGATACGAAATTGCTGCGTCCGATGATATAATAAATATAATCGCTTACAGCTGCGGCGGTGATGTCCGTAAAGCAATGAATACCGCAGAGCTTGCGATAGTATGCGGCGAACCTTCCGACGGAAAAGTAACAGTTACTGACGACTCTCTCGAAATACTTGCTCAGCGCAGTAATATGCGCTATGACCGCGACGGAGATCAGCATTATGATATTCTTTCTGCATTTCATAAATCTGTACGCGGTTCTGACGAAAACGCTGCACTCCATTATGCAGCACGTCTTATCGCGGCAGGTGATATAATTTCTCTGTGCAGACGTATGCTTTGCATCGCTTCTGAAGACGTTGGACTCGCCTATCCTATGGCTGTTCCTATAGTAAAAGCTTGTGTTGACTCAGCTTTACAGCTTGGACTTCCCGAAGCAAAGCTTCCCATTGCAGAAGCTATTATCCTTATGGCTACTGCTCCGAAATCAAACAGTGCCTGCATGGCTATTGACGCAGCTTTAGAAGATATAAAAAGCTGTGATGCTCTGGAATTTCCTCGTCACTTGCAGAATGTCCACTTTGACGGAAAAGGTGCTAAAGTTGTGGGGCAGCATTACCTGTATCCCCATAACTTTCCAAATCATTATGTTAAACAGCAGTATCTGCCTGACGCTCTCAAAGACCGAGTTTATTATCATTTCGGAGAGAATAAGCAGGAGCAGTCAGCATACCTCTACAGGCAAAAACTGCTTAATGAAACTGATAAATAAGCGATCCGCAGCTCAGTCTGCGGATTTTTTTGTCAAGATACATAATTTTTTTATTTTTAACGTCAATTATTTAGTCTTGACAAATTAACAAAAAAATGGTATAGTAATTAAGTAATGTACAATTGTTCACCACTGACGGACTATTTTTTAAGATTACACTAAAAAAGGTGATTTCTTATGGATACCAAATCACAGCTTATAGTTGCCGATGCAAAGATACTTCCCGAGGTTTTTACAAAGGTGCTGGAAGTAAAAAAGCTTATGGCTCAGAAAGGCGAAAAAAGCTTCGCTTCTGCCTGCAAGCGTATCGGCATTTCAAGAAGTGCTTATTATAAGTACAAGGACAGCGTTTTTTCATATGAGGAGCTTTTCAATAGAAAGATCGTTAATATCTATCTGCTGCTCAGCGACAGTCCCGGAGTACTTTCGAGTGCACTTGTTTTTCTTCACAACCTGAATGCGAATATTTTGACTGTTAATCAAAGCATACCTGTAGATGGTGCTGCTGCTGTCAATATTTCACTCAGGCTTACAGGTGATTCCGATTCGGAACTCGCTTCACTTAATTCAATAACTGAACTCGACGGTGTTTTAGAGGTCAAGATCCTCTCCGCTGAGTAATTTATGGAGGTTTTTCTTTTATGTCAGTCAAATTCGCAGTTTTAGGTCACGGTGTAGTAGGCTCAGGCGTTGTTGAGCTCTTCTATAAAAACAAAAAGAGCATTGAAAAACACGCAGGAACTGAAATGGATATAAAATATATACTTGATCTCAGAGATTTTCCTGATTCTCCCTATGTTGACAAGTTCACAAAGGATTTCAATGATATTGTAAACGATGATGAAGTAATTTCTGTAGCTGAATGCATGGGTGGTGTTGAGCCTGCATTCACTTTTGTAAAGGCTTGCCTCGAAAAGGGTAAGAGCGTTTCTACTTCAAATAAGGAGCTTGTTGCAGAAAAAGGAGATATACTTCTCAAAACTGCTAAAGAGCATAACTGCAATTTCTTATTTGAAGCAAGTGTCGGCGGTGCTATACCGATAATCCGTCCTCTTCACAGATGCCTTGCAGCAAATGATATCACAAAGGTGGCAGGCATCCTTAACGGTACTACAAACTTTATCCTTACAAAGATGTATAATGAGAATATGCCATTTGCAGACGCTCTCAAGCTTGCTCAGGAGCTTGGTTATGCTGAGAAAGACCCGACAGCTGACATAGAGGGTCATGATGCCTGCCGTAAGATATGCATTATTTCTTCACTTGTTTTTGGAAAGCACGTTTATCCGAAGAGCGTTTACACAAAGGGCATCACTGATATACAGCTCTGTGACGTTGAAGCCTCTGATGTTCTTGGTTATGCTATAAAGCTTGTTGCGTCTGTTACAAAGCTTGATAACGGCAAAATCCTTCCATGCGTAATGCCGACACTTGTTTCTTATGACAGCATCATGTCAGGCGTTAATGATGTTTTCAATGCTGTACTCGTTTACGGTGACGGTATCGACCAGACAATGTTCTACGGCAGAGGCGCAGGAAAGCTACCTACTGCAAGTGCTGTTTTAGGTGATGTTATCGAAGCTGTAAAACATAATAAGACCATCTTTTCTCAGTCATGGGAATCTGCTGCTGACAGTTCATTTATTGAAGATGTCCGCAGCTTCAAGTCACGCTGGTATTTCAGGGTTCCAAGTGGTTCAGCAATAAATGACGTTGAAGTATATAACAGTGAAAACGGTCTTTCATACGTAACTGCAGAAGAGCTTACATTTGCAGATGCTGAAAAGAAGGCAAATGATATTGGTGCTCTTGCATTTTTACCTGTTCTTGAATAATTCAAAAGCTCCCTTTAACTGTGATACCGATACAGAAGCTTTTATGCTGACTATTGAGAGAACCCCTTTTGAAAAAGGGGCTCGGGGGTGACTCCCTGTAGTACAGGGAGATGTCACGCAGTGACAGAGGGTCGCGCCTCCGTCAGAGGAACCTTTCTTCAGAAAGGTTTCCCCCGATAAATCAATATAAACTTCTATATTAGCACCACGGTTAAGGGAGCTTTTTTGTTAGCTTTTGACAATTCTTTTGTATCGTTCCATAAGTGACATAAGATCATATTTGCACATTTCAGGCTGAGTTTCCATAAGCTTCTGCTGTGTAACAAGACATGGATTTCTTCTGAATCTGTCACTTCTCTCACCTGCACGCCAGCCTATGGAAGCCATATAGCTGCACCAACGTCTGTGCTCAAGCGAAGCAAGTGCATAAGCAAAGTCGTCGTTCTTCAGCCTTTCAAGCACCGCCTGCTCAGAACCGTTCATTCTCCATGCAGAGCCTGTATATTTCATTATACTTCCCTCTGTACCGAGTATTTCTTCGAGCTTCTTTTCAAGCTCCGCCTTCTTCTCTTTCGCAAGCTTCGGAATTATAAATTCCTTGACCTCATCATGGTATGCAGCAGCTTTGCTTGACGAACGTCTGAAAAGCCTTATCCTGTTCCATTCTGTCTCAGGATCAGTGTCTGAATTATCGGAATTTCCTTCTTCATCTGATGTAATGATCGAGATATTATTATAAAGATGATTGTACTCCTTAGCTATCTTGTCTATCTCACGATTGATTATCATTTCAAGGGTTATTATACAGCTTCTGTCGTCAATTATTTGTACATTTGCCAGTGCTGTATTTTCAGATGATATAAATCCAGCAAGCCTTCTGTCTGAGTCCATGCGCATAAGAATGGGTATCTCGTGTCCGCTCTCGCTGAATATCTCTTCAAGCTGCATAGCACAGTTTACCGCAAAATCTATGTTTTCAAGGGTTATAACAGCATAAGTATACGGAACGCCAGTCGTCTTCTCTTTGAGGAGACTGTAGAAATCAAGATAATTTACATTAAGTGCGTAAAAGTTTATCTCAAGAACTCCGTCAGCTGCATCGCTTTTTATTTTTATACTATTATCGCTTATATCAAACGTTTCAGAGCTGAATTGATTCATAAATTCAGCCTTTTTTCTTTTTATATCAGTATCAAATACATCTATTATTATTTTATTCTTATCACTGAGTATACCAAGATTCATAGCCTGAAGCACTGCCTGCTGTCCTAATTGTCCGAGTCCTGCAACAAGAAGGTGGACAGTACATTCATCAAGAGGCTTGTCAGTTTCCTCATAAACTTTATGAAGAGGCACATCGCTGTACATTTTATGTATCTGCATCTCAGGGAAGTTAACGAGTTCAAGATCGTAAAACGCGTCTTTTCCTGCCGCACTGTTGTAATACTCAGCAATAAGACGTCCTATTCCCTCCTCCTCGCATCTGCAAGATACCTTAGTTCCTTCACAAAGTCTTATTTTGTCGGCACTGTCTTTTTCACAAAGTCTGAATGTCTGAAGCAGCGAAAAATTTCGTATAGATGACTCTTCAAACAGTATGATATATTTTGCCTCTTCAAGATGAGTCTTTGCAAACAGAGTTGGAAGTTCTTCTGCGCTCGCCTTGAGAACATCTATATTATGTATTACATATCCTGATTTGTTAAGGTCATATATCTCTTCCTGAGCTATTTTCTCGGTAGTAATGACATGGATACAAATCTCTTTGGGATCAGATTTGTTATTATGCAGCATAGCCTTTACATCATCATTATATCCGAATATGATTATATGCTGACAATTCTTTCCTCTTCGGAAACCTATTATCAAACGTAGTATACGTTCAAGGAACTTGTATACAAAAGATATGGTACAGTATGGGGCTGTAAATACTGCTATGCAATAGGCATATCCTACGACTGTATTGATAACCGAAGGCTCATTGTTCATAAACGCTATAACGTCCTTTATAGACACAGATGCTTTAAATCCAAAAGCATTTATGCTGTTCTGCATAACAAGCAGGAATTTGAAAAAGGTATCGTATTTCTTGTAATAAAGAACGCCCTGAGCCGCAGCAATTAGGAATGAAACTATTGCAAGTATAAAAATAAACCGCGATGTTCTTACTTTTGTCTTACTTTTCATCAGTCAGTCCCTTTCCACTTCCGAACAGCTTTTCAACATATGCCCTTGCTGTATCAATGAGCTGCTGAGAGCTGTATACGGGCATATATCCTGCCCTGTCGTTGCCGATATCCATTGTGAACACCTTATCAGCACGTGAAGAAGCTGCCGCAAAGTCGTCAATGCTGTATCTTACCCTAAATTTTTCAGTATTAATAAGCCATGCCTTGTTTCCATTCCATATGACGTATATACATGACGAATCAGAATACTGCTGTACATCAAGCATTAATGCATTCTCGCTGCTGTTTGCAGAAATATTATCATTATCATCACTGCTGAATTCAAGCTTCAGGCTTCTTCCCGTAAAGCCCTCGGAGTCCATCTCATAAAGCTTTGAATCACGGCATAATACCGCAAATCTTTCTTCATCTACAGCAACTACGGATATAGGTTCCTGACTTGTGCCGTCAAGGGATACCTTTGCTTTCACTGCACCCGACGCAGCATCAAAAAGCACGACTGTTCTGTCACTGAAAAATACACCGACTGTTGTACTGTTCTGCCAGAATATCTTATCTGCATTAAGCCCGTCATCGCTCGTTAGGTCACAATCCATTTTGGTTCTTTTACCGTCAGCAAAATCATACACCTCTATGCCGCGGCTTTCTTCTGTATTATCAATAAAGAAAACTGCTGCCTTAGTACCTGAAATCGAAACAACACCATTGCATATTTCCCTGTCGGGTATACTGCTAATCTCTTTTTCGCCTGTCCATAATGAAACAGTTCCGTCAGAGCAGGCACGTAAAAGCTCCTTATTATTTAATGTGTAATAAACACTGTCTCCTGAGCTTATCATTTTAAGTGCATTCAGCTGGAAATCGTATTCACCGCTGAACTCCATTGCTTTGCAGCTTGGAATATCTATTACAGCCAGTTTCTTTTCTGTTTTATAGTCCTCGGAGATCTTGTATGCAGCTGCTATTACTTTATTACTGTCTGCGAATTCAGCTCCTGATATGGTATAATCTTTCAGATCAGCTATATCAGTGAATTCGCCATCATCAATGCTGTAGATATAGAAATGCTTCACAAGATCAGAGTCTGAATACTTTTCCTTATCGGGATATTCTGTAGCTGTTACCGCTGCAAATTTGCCGTCCTCACTGACTGAACAGATGTCATAATTATGTATTTTTTCTCCTGCATCAATGGCTGTGAAGAACTTATTTTTTTCAACATACTGTATGTATGCCGTATTTGAATAGTTTTCTGAGGTAACATACTTTCCTCTGCTATAGCTGCACAAAGACACTGCTGTACTGAAATTCTGAATATTATATACAGTGCTTTTGCTCAGATCTACGATAAAGCTGTTTATACTTATAACATACTCTTCACCGCTGCTGACTGTAAACATAATAAGTCCGCGTCTGCTGAAAGTGACATCTATTATCTCGCTGTCAAGAGTCAGTGTTTTAATAAGCTTACCGCTTTCATAATCTATCATGGAAACTGTTTTTTTCGTAACTACACCAAGAACATCAATATCTGCATTGGTTTCATCTTTATTGAACCTGAACACTTTGCTTCCTTCTGTATAATTTACAGGGATATCGGTGCTCCATACTGTCTCCTTCATATCACTGTCCATACGCTTGATATTTGCATTGGACTGTAAGGCAAGAATGTCGTTTGTAACTATCACAGGATCTTTTTCAAGAATATTCAACTCTGCTGTTCTTATGCTGCCATTTTCAACTTCAGGAAGCTGGAGCTTGCTCTTCTCCAAAAGCTTGTGATCCTTGACGGTATATGCAGCCATTTCTTCCTTGTTATTGTTATAAAAATATACCGTATCTCCGTCAATAGTCTGAAATTCAATATTTAAAGAGAAATTTAATACACTGCTCTCAACTTCGCTGACGTTTATCGTATCTGAAACTTTTCCTGTCTTTAGGTCTATAAGCTCCATATATATTTCATTTCCGGGCATAAATATATTACCAGACGGAAGAGCATTTTTATTCAGATATAACCTTACAGCATAATCGCCGGTTATTTTTACGGTATAATAGCTGTACGCACTCTCAGAAGGCTCAGCACACCATATGGTATCTCCTGTTGCCCCATCAAGCTTCCATAATGTACAGTCGGAATTATATACATACACATCTCCGCCTGTACCTGCTTCATCATCACTTATATCATGTGCGTAATTGGTATATACATCTCCTAAAACAGGACTAACCTTATAGCTGAGATTTCCGGGAGCACCTGTGCTTTTGAAATACGTACCTGTCTTATCATCGCTTATTTCAAATATTGATTTGAGCTCATTTGAACTGCCGTATTCTGCCGATGCAAATTCACTGTCGGAGGAGGTTATCTTCTTTAAAAGCTTTCCGCTCTCGGGATCCCAGAAATAAATACCTGTAGAGTCCTGAGAAACAATGCCTTTTCCATCGCCCATAAAGGATATCTTCTCTATAGCTGTATCATGTTTAAGAGAAAGCTGAGGTATTATCTGCTCGCTTTTGAACATTCCCATTTCACGTGATAATGCATATTCTGCTTCAGGTATAACAGGCTTTTCTTCTCCATCTGAGGGCATAGCCTCCAAAGCCTTCTGAATAGCAGGTATCAGACTGCTGTCCTTATAAAGCTTTTCGGACTCTGCTGCAAGATGCTCTGAATTTTCAATAAGAAGATCATTGTTTTTCTTTTCTATCTGTTCGTTCTGACTCTTTATCTGATCATTTTGTTTCTGTATCTGCTTATTCTTATTGTTGATAGCAAGCGCAGATATAACGCTTACAAGAGTTATGACAGAAAGGACTCCAGATACTCCGCCGAATATGCGCCTTCTTCGAGCTGCTTCACGACGCTTTTCACGCTGAAAAAGATCATTGAAATCACAGCCAAGCATCGGAGCAGCGATTCGCAGATACTCAGTATTAAGCTTTTTCAAGGACTCCTTAAGACTGTCGGCTGTAATATTCGCTGCAAGTGGCTCAACTTCGACTTTTACAGTTGTTTCATTGCCTTTATCATCAACGCTCTTGACCTCGGTATATGTAAGCTGCTCAGGAAAAGCTTCCTTTGGAGGACCTTTTACAAGAAGTGTTATTATATTCTCATTGGTATTGCCGTGAAGCTCACGAAATCTTGTGATCTCCTGCAAACACCATTTAGACTGATTGTACTCAGGCGAACAAATGACGATAAGATACTCGGAATTCTCAACAGCATTCTTTATATCCTCACTGAGGTCGCTGCTGGACTGCAATTCCGATACATCTCTGAAAATACGCCATTTTTCATGCTTTTCTGCCATTTTCTTAGGCGGCTTATAGTTTTCCAGAAGCTTCTGAAGCTTCTCGGCAGCCTGCATATCAGGCTCAAGATGACGATAGCTTATAAAAGCCTTGTATTTGTACTCTGACATATTCATATCTCCCTAAATATATTCACCGACCACTCGGTACATCAACATCTTAAGTCTACCATATATTTTCGTTTTTTTCAATAGGAGATATGACCTTTTTGGCTTATATACTGTAATATTACAATGCAGCCGTCAATTTGTCACCGTGCATCTTGCTTTTACATATCTTGTGTGCTATAATTATTATAATAACATAAACGAGGAGCTATACATGAAAGTATTTGACTTTGACAACACTCTCTACCACGGCGAGAGCTCTGTCGATCTTGCATTATACATGATAAGAACCAATAAAAAGATAATAAAATATCTGCCGTCTATTTTTATCGACCTGATAAAATACAAGCTATGCATGGTCGAAAAGAATAAAATGATTATTGCTATAAATGATTTTCTGAAAAATGCTATGCACGATAAAGATGCGATTTTCAATTCCGTTGACGGATTCTGGCAGAAAAACCGCTGTAAGCTTGATAGAAAAATGCTCAGGAAAATAAACAAGGACGATGTTATCATTACAGCAGGTCCTGATTTCCTTATATATGGCATACGTGAACTTTTAAACACCGAAAATATCATATGCAGCAGGATAGATGCCGATAAAATGAAGGTAAAATACCTTAATTTCGGCGATAATAAAGTAAAACAGTATAAAGCGGTTTACGGTGATAAGCATATCGACTGTTTTTATACCGATTCATTCAATGACAAAGCACTGATGGATATATCTGACAGAGTTTATCTTGTAAAAAAAGGAAGTCTCAAAAGAATAAAATAAATCATATACAGAAAAACAGGATCGGGAATAATTCCCGACCCTGTTTTTTATGGTAAATTATATCTTAGAGACTCTTAATGATTCCAAGGAGGAACTTCTGGATCAAGAGCGCATCATTTGATGTAAGACCCTTTGACTCCTTATCAACGTCAGCGTTTGCAGCGCCCTGAGCTGTAAGAGCATTTGCGTCTGTACCATTTTCTCCGTATTTGTTAGGATTAGCAAGAGACTGCATGATAAGAACTATATCTGACATATCAACATTGCCATCGCAATTAGCGTCACCTGAAAGTGTAACCTTTACCTCAGGAGGTGCTGTAGTAGTTGTTGTTGTAGTTGTTGTTGGCTCTTCTGTTGTAGTTGTGGAAGTAGTAGTTGTAGTAGTAGTTGTTGTAGTGGTAGTTGTTGTCGTAGTAGTTGTAGTAGTTGTTGTAACAACAGCTGCTGAAGCAGTTACATAATCGTCAATAACTCCAGCAAAGAAATTACCTATCTTCTTATAGCCGCCGCCATTTGGGTGAAGCTGATCGTTACTTATATCATTCATACCATCAAGACAGCCATGAACATCTGCAAATATAACATTCTTTTTTGCGTACTCCTCAGCGACCTTCTTGACAGTCTTATTGTAGTTTGCGATCTTCTGAGTATTTCCGCCGTAAGCTGTATGCTCCGGAACTGAGCAAAGGAATATAACGCCGTCAGGCATTTCACTCAGCATATAGTCAAGCATAGCGCGAAGATCAGATGCACAAGCGTCCATTGAGCGGTTAGCTGTCAGATCGTTTGTACCGATCATAAGGAGAATAATGTCAGGCTGAGCCTTCTTGACAGCACTATTATTCTTGAGCTCATTGTATAAGCTTCCTTTTCCGCCCTGCTGCTGTCCCCAGCCGGGAACTTCTTTGATTTGATAGCCGCTGAAACCTGCGTGGTTATCATCATATGTAATGCCGTTAGCAGACGCATTGTCCCTTCCATTAGGACCTACCATGTCGATCTTATAGCCCTTCTTTGTAAGAGCATCATAGAGATACTTTCTGTAGCCGCCCTGCTCGCCGTCACCGTTAGTAATAGAGTCACCGGCAGGCATGATCTTTATAGTCTGATTCTTGGAAAGCTTGCTTGTTCCGGTCTGAGAAGGATTTGGATTATCAGGTTCTGTAATGACTGCTGAAGCACCTACTTTGCCGCCGCCTGTCGTTACTGATGATTCCTTGCCTGACTTGGATACCTGAACTGCATCTACATAGAAGTCACAGAGGTCGCCTGAGTTCTCAGGTGTCTCGATATAGAGGATCATATCACCTGAATTTGAAGGAATAGTAAACTTTGTATTCTCGATCTTTGTCCACTCGCCGCTCTTTGTGTCAGCTGTTGCGATCTTTGTGTAAGAAGCGCCGTTGCCGTCGCCCTGCTGGAGTGACATCTGTATTGTTACAGGACTGCCCGAGTTCTGCATTACAGCAGCACTAAAGCTGTATGTCTGTCCTGCTACGAAAGCACCTGAATCAAGTGAGATTGCACAGCCGTTCCATTCTGTACTTCTGCCTGATACATAGAGTGATTTGCTGCCGTCATAGTAACTGCTTGAATCAGTTGCTACTGATGCATCGCCTCTGCCTGACCAGCTGTCCTTTCCGCTCTCAAATGTGCTTGTAAAGTAGTCGCCGTTTGAATCAGGCTCTACTGTTTGTGTTGCAGGTGTATCTGTACCCGGATCCGGCTCAGGACCATCAATGCCGTCGGGGTAAACTCTTACACTCTTTACATTAGCAGATCCGTTTGATCTGTAGCCTTCGATATTAAGTGAAACTTCATAAAGTGTACCTGACATATCGAGACCTGCCTTTGACCAAGCATCAAAGTGCTTGCCTACGTGGATAGTACCCTTCATGTAGTTTGTCTGGTTATTAGCTGAACCACTTGTCTTACGGATGCTCCAGTACTGTGGGAATGTTGCTGTACCGTCAAGTGATGGCTGGTTGTAACGCATTGTCTTTGCAATGTCGT
>JAEEGL013995488.1_pt1 | contig 12431 bp, 7 predicted proteins | sample 9134231 | NCBI WGS metagenome assembly JAEEGL01 (sample SAMN16246548, study PRJNA631951) | gut metagenome | biome: gut microbiome; feature: rumen; material: fiber-attached | host: Bos | place: Iran: Karaj | collected 2018-10 | reverse complement strand
TTGAGGCTAGCGGTTAGAGTACCCTCGTCGTAAAGGTTTTTAATAGTGACCTTTATGTCGCTGAGGTTCATTCGGGCATCGTTTCCAGAAACAGACTTGTCTGCACCGAAAGCAAGGCGGTCGCCATGTGCGACGCCGTTAAGGGTAACCTTGTATGTATTCCAAGCAGTTTCCTCACTGAGAGTAATGGATGCTTTGTTGCCGTCGAGATTTAGAGTGTTAACGCCGTTGCCCAGGAGTTCATTATACTCTCCTGCTGCCTGAACGGCAACCACTGCTTTGGTGGTGCAGAATGAGCCGTTGGACTCACTATAGTACGCGCTGGCTGTCACTTCCACCTCAAGGGTGGCTAACATGCCATCGGGAATGCTGTTGAGCGCAGGAGTAACGATATGGGTAACTTTGCCGCTTCCTACAATCTTGAGATATCCAGGATGGATGTAAAGGTTCCTGTTCGCACCCTGGGCCCAGTGCATCAGACGACTGGTGGCAAGTGCTGATGTCTGGCTTGAAAGCTGCTTCTCACTGGAGGTTGTCGCAGCCTGGAAGGAAGCGGGCTCAGTATTCGCGAAGGAATCCTGCGATGTGGGGAAATAGCCAGCGCCATTACCAATCATGTCGCAGTCCCAGCGAAGCTCGCTGAAGTCTTCTGCAAGGATGACGTCGTCAACATCGGCGGGAGTGTTGGAAACCTCCACAATGTCGAATGCTTCCGTGGTGACAGCAAGGATGTTACTCTCCGCAGTGTGAGTGGTATTTGTAACCTTCACGTAGTATGTGGTGGCGGCATCCAGGCCACTGATGCAGAACCTGGGAGTCTTGCCTCCCCAGCAGGCATTGCCAGCATCCACTGCATAGCTGTCTAAGAGCGAGGAGCAGCCGGCATCGGAGTAAACGCCGATGGTATATGCAGCCACAGGAGAGTTGTTCCAGCAGATAACTGCAGTAGAGCTGGTAATACCCTCGGCAGTGATTACAGGGTTGTAGGATCCCGAATATGCGGCGGATGCAGAATACATCTGGCCTGCGGAAAGTGCAGACTTGATTGTTGCAACCTTGCTCATGTAACCGCCTTCCGAATCGTATGCCTCAACCCTGAAGGTGCCGCTGAGACTGGAAGGTACGCAGATGAAGAAGTCTGCAGGAAGTGCCACCGGGCTTGCAGCAACCATCTCGACCACGTTGGAAACCGTCGCGGGGGTGAAGGTGTCGAAGTCCGTGGTAAATGTGCCGCTAAGGGCCGCTCCGGGCTGGCCGGTGAGCCTGATGCTGCTGATGGAGGCACCACTGCCGTTCAGGGTCAGGTGGAATATGCTCACGCAAGGGGTGAGGGACACCGACGCGGCGTTGCTGCTCGTGCCGCCCATGATGAAAGCTGCCGGATCGTATGAGCCCGCAACATAGTTCTGGGTGGCAGGTATGGTGAGGGTCGCGCTGCCATCGGCATAATTGGAAACGGCTGCTGCGGGATATGCGGCATAGTAAGGAGTCGATATCGCGCTCGCGAAGGTGAAGTCGGCGGATGCTTTGCCGTCGGCACCTGCGTCAAGAGCGTCGGAATCTATGCCGTTCACGTTAATCTGGTCGCCTTCTTTCCAATAGTTGGGATAAGAGACGCCTTCTTTAATGCCAAGAGCGGTCTTGGTCGGGTCGAGCGTGGCGCTGATGGTAGTGTGGATCGTGTCGGGTGCAATGGTTTCCTTGTAAGAATCCCTCGAACAAGAAACGGCTGCCAGTATGCTGATTATCGCAGCGGAAAGGAGTGTAATCTTTTTCATAAGGCAATACTGTTTAATAAATCCACTCGATATCATCGAGCTCGATAACGTCCGGGTTGTCAATAATGGGATCGAGTCCGCCACTCTGACAAAGAGGCTTGGCCTGCTGAATGAGCATTAGTTCACATTCAGGCGCTGTGTACTTTAGTTTTATGTTCATATGATATATGGTTTTAGATTATTGCAATTCAACTATTTGCACTTTCATATCGCTTAGGATCATCATGTTGGAATTGTCCTTGGTGCTTTCAGAGGTGGGGCCGAAGGCAATTCTGTCTCCACTCACTACACCGTCAATTATTACCTCAAACTCTTCGAGGTTGGTGATGCCGCCGCTATATGTGATGGTCTGGACGTTAGAGCTCAGATCGAGTTTGCTCTTGTTGGTCTGAGTTCCGGAAGAAATCTCGTTGAACGTCTTGTTATGCTGGACGGCCAGGGCAGCTTTCCCACCGGACACCTTTCCGGAGGCATGGAGCGTAACCTTGAGCTTTGCAGTCATTCCTTCCGGAATACTGGTCAGCTCAGGAGTAATGATATGGGTGCCATAGCTGGTGGTACTCAGGAACATGTATCCGGGACCCACATAGATTCGGGCATACTGACCCTGGGCCCACTTGGCAAATCTGACCCCGGCTTCCTTCTTCGCAACAGTCTGTGCTGTCAGGCTTCTCTGTGCATATTGGCTCGTGATTCCCACAAACATGGCAGCATCACGGCATAAGAAACTCTTCTTAGTGTCGGAATTGTATGCGACGCCCGCATCGGCGACATCGAATCCAGCCGCCTGGCTGATTTCATCTGCGCCCCAGCAGAGCTGTCCGAAGTCCTCGGAAAGGATAACATCTCCCTCATCAGCCGGATCGGAAGATACCGTGACGATAGTGAATGCTTCCGTGGTGGCAGGAATAACGTCGGACACTATATCTTCTCCGGAAGTGTCTGTGACCTTGAACCAATAATCGGTAGCCGGAGCGAGGCCGCTGAACACGAATCTGGGCGTCTTGCCCTTGAAGCATCCGTCGTCGGCAGGTATGCTGTAGGATACTTCCAGCTCGGTGCAGGCTTCATCCTTATACAAAGCTGCGGTGTAAGGCTTCAGAGCATCCTCCGATGCATCTCCGTTTTCCGTCCATTCGAATGACAGGGTCGAGGAAGACTTGCCTACAAGTTGGGCCTTGATGGGGAAGGTCTTTTCAATCCGGAATTCTGCAATCTCCGTTTTTTCTGTTGAGCCTACCGGGCTGACGCTGAGAGTGGTTGAAACTCCTGTAGTAGTTCCGGTCACGAGCATGTAGGAACCTCCCGCCTTTTCAATGGCGAAGTCTGCCGTGTTGCTCAGGGACAAATTGATTCCGTCGGCTGGGATGGCCTGAGTACCGGCCGCGCCCTGACAAAGGACGGCGATAGGATAACTCTGAGACTCAACCACGGTAATGGCTATGCCAGCGCTAAGATAATATTCTTCATTTACTTTGACACCTTTGAGCAGGCTGCTCCTGAAAGGGATCTTGCAGCCATAGCCATCTTCCGTGACAACTTTCACGAATGACTTGGCATCATAAACATACGCGGCGTCGGTGCTTGCAGTTGCCCCCAGCGTGAGAATACCGTCTTCAGTGATTGTGCCAGCAGTGGAATCGTCCACGCTCCACGTAAAGGAGTGGGTTTCGCCGTCTGTAGTATGGGCGATGAGATTTGAACTCATGCCGGGATAGCCATAAATCTCACTAAGAGGCTGACCCATTATGTCTTTTATGGACACACTGTATTTCACCGGAGGATTCACGCTCACCATGCAGGCGGCTTTCTTGCTGCCATCGGCCGATATGGCAACGACATAGGTAACACCCTCTGCCTTGCCTGTAATCGTACCTGCCTTCACATCTGCATATTCGGGGTTCAGCACTGTCCATACGACCCCCATACCAAGAGACTCAGGCATAACGGTTGCGGTAAGCGTGACGGATTCCCCGACAAAGATATCTACCTTATCCTTGCTGAGCACCACACCCGTAACTTCTTTGCTGTCAGTATTGGCAAGATCCGTGCAGGCAAACAACGCCGGCATCAGAAGTAATGCTATTATGATAAATCTTTTCATATTCTACTTGTTGTAGCGTACTGCAAAATAATCCATTGTGTTGTAGCCGCTGTTGTTGGCTATTGTGCTGGAATCGTAAGAGTCCTCAGCCTTCGCCGCAGCTTTGTTGTTGCGAGGCATAAGACGGATGCTCACGCTCTCCTTCCCCAGAATCTCTGTGGGAAGAGGGAAGTCATACACGCGGGTGCCGAGTGTCTGCCAGTCATTCTGGGAAGCCCAGATTGCCACATCGGGCACTGTGAATTCTCCGATATCAGTCCACTGGGAATCCGAGGCTGCAGAGCAGTCCGTGGTTGTGAGGGAGTACTGGGCCTTCCAGTAGCGCGGTGAACGTGCGCTCTGGGAGTTGTTGTACATGGCAAACTGCATGGAAACCCTGTCTGAAGTAATTCCGACAGTACTGAAGTTCACCAGCCAGCAATAGCCGCGACCGTCGTTCCACCAGTATTTATTGGACCAGCTGAGTTTGATGCTGTTCGCAAACCAGCCCTTTCCATCAGTATTCTGGGCACCTTCCGTGCCGTTGTCCACCCAAGGCTGATAGATGCCGCCACCGTCAAGCTCGATTCCGGCGCCTTCCTCATACTTGCCCTTCTTCTTGCTTCCGCATTCGCCAATATAAAAGTAAGACGGTGAATAATTACTGACGGAGCCATATGTGTGGCACAACTCGCCGTTGCCCTTGGTGGCCAGGATAGCATCCGGCAACTTGGTTTCATCGAATTCTCCCGGGAGCTTAACATAGCGGAACTCAGTGATTATGCCGGAGAAGTTGTCCGCAAAGTCAGGTTTAAGATCAATTTCCTCACGAATGAGGTGACGGAGCTGGTAACGGCCAATGTTGCCGTCCTTCTCGAAGCTCTTGTAAACCTCATGGACCACAATGCCGGTGATATCGCCGCTGCCATAAGGAAGAGTCTCACCATTACGGCGATAGGTGCAGGTCATGTTGGTAAACATGTACATACTGCCTCCTGTAATGTCGCGAATAAGGATGGGATACTTGGCCAGGCGGTTGTAACCGCAAAGACTTGTGTAACCTTCATTCACCGGCGTGAAGGGGCCCTTGCGCATAGCTATCTCACAATCCTTGATCTTGACCAGGGTATTGATGTCATCGTCTGTGAGTTCTGTGATGTGCTTCTCTTTCCATGGCATTGTGAGCATACCGTCCGAACTTGTCAGGATATTGTCGGAGTTCACACCTTCTATTGTGTAGCATACGGGTTCGGTTGCCGTTTTTTTAACCACGGCGCCGCCAAGCCCCAGACAAACACGACTGTAGCGCTTGAAGTCGTTCTTCTCGGCGGAATCAGCGATGAGCCTGAAACCAAATTTGCCATCCGTACTCTCAAGATAAGATGTGCGCTCGGTAAGCGTCTCGTCGATGACGCCGGTGCCCTGTTTATAATCATCCACCTGGGCATCTCCGGCATTTCCGCCTTCGGTTGTGCTCACTATGTACCCTTCCACAAGAGCATCTTCCGGGAGAGTATAACCGGACACGGTAGCAACGACGCGCAGTTCCGCAGGAGAGAATACCGTACCTATCTTATTATCGGCTTTAGCCTGGAGGACAGAGACTGATAATGTCTGTGTTTCTTTCCATCCATCCAAATAAGTAAGGAAGATGGCCGCACGGCGCATATAGTTCTTGTCGGGGTTGTCGGTGGTTTTGAATGTAAGCGAGCTGTTGTCAAGCCGGCAATCTGTTATCCATTCCTCGCTGCCGGAGTAACGAATCTCTGTTTTGATACTACTCAAAGGGACGTTGATGTCGGCAGCAACGGTATTCACTTCTGAGTTGCCGTTGAACACGACCATCGAACCGGCGGAGATATAGAATTTCTCTTCTACGGCACCTTTCTGGAACACTGAGACCGTATCCTTCCTTGTATCTGTGACGAAAAGGATATCTGAGCGGCGTTTGAAGCCGTCGTTCTTCAGTATCTTCACCGGAATGGTACCATCTTCCTTGAAGGAGGTGGTGCCGAGCTTAACCCATGAATCATCTTCCTGGTTAATCAGAGATACCGTACCGGCATTATTTGAAAGGAACTGGATTTCTATTTCCTCCCCATTCTCTCCAACAAGGAACTCATGTTCCGGCATGCCCAGTTCGTCGGGAGCGAACACGTAATATTTGTTCTTGTCGCAGGACTGGGACAGCAGAAGAACCGCTGAAAAAACTATTGAAAGTATCGTAATCTTTTTCATAAGCTATTTTGTCTGAACGACAGTCAAGGTGTTGGAATAAACGGTATCTCCTTCAGTAGAATTGTAGGAACCGGCATCCGTGTGGGAAACTCTGACATTTGCCATGCGAGCGTCTCCGGTAGTGTTGGGTGCAATCTCCAGGGTGACCTTATCCTTTTCTACGCTCTTGAGAGTAATCCACGGAGTTGCAGGTTCCTGACCTTCGGGATAAGTATAAGTAAGGTACATATCAGCCAGATCATACACGAGATTCGTGCTGAAAGGAATGACTTCCGTACCTCCGGCAGCCGCGACTGCTAAAGAGGATGTGCCGAAAGTCAACTCGCAGTCGGAATCTGAAAGGAAGGGACTTTGGTACATATTCAATGTGCGGGTCTCGCCTCCTGCCTTGAACACAAGGATCACGCGGCGGGCGCGGCCATAGTTAACATCAAAATCAAACACCAGATAGCCGGACTTATAACCGCTGAAACGGTCTATGGACGCCCAGGATACCTGACGGTCCATTTCCACTGTCCAGGATGTGTTTGAGAATACAGCTACCTGTGTGCTGCCTCCATCCTTGGAAAGAATGTTGTACTCTGACATAAGTCCAAGAGTCTGGTTGTATTCAGCCTTTTGCTCAGTGCAGGAAACTGCAGCCAGCAGGACCACCATTAATAATAATGCAATCTTTTTCATATCCTTTATTCTATACCTGAAAGATTGTACTTTTCATACTCCGGATTGGACAGTATGCGGCCTGAACGCTGACACTGGACGTCCGGAATGGGATAGTATTCATGGCATGGCCGGATGTTCTCCTGCGCCTTATTATACGTGTTGTAGGCAAGCACCTGATCGTACCAAATACCCCAGCGTACAAGATCATACTTGCGCCCAAACTCTCCAAACAGTTCACGGGCGCGCTCATCCCTGATTTCGCCGCGGAGTTTGACCTCGCTTACAAAGCTGTAATCATCAATCTGTGCGCGTTTACGAACCATATTCAGATATTTCAGAGACTGGGCGTAGTCCCCCTTCTCGCACCATGCTTCTGCAAGGAGGAGGATGGCATCGGCATAGCGGAAAATCTTGTAGTGGTTATTGTCGTGATTCTTGTAAACGCCAAAGCACCAGAACTTCTCACCCATCCATTGACTGCCACCACCGAATTTCACCCCATTCCAGCCTCTGGAGATATTGATGTCGCGACGGATGTCGCCGTTGTCAGCGGGGGCGATATCGTTTTTCATATGGGAAGTGGGCCTAACGGGCGTATAACAGGTTGCATTTTCGCCCATTTCAGGGATGGTAACGCCGTCGTAAATGGCTGTACCGCCAGTTTTGGGATAAGGGAGCACCAGGGGAGAGATGCCAAGGCTGGAATAGGGGGTGTAATCTATTCCGCCTTCTTCATACTCGAAGTTAATTTCAAAAATAGATTCCGGTGTATTCTTTTTCCTGAAACACACATCAGTGTAGGGATATTGATCGAGACTTCCATAAATAGCCTCCAGATGCTCTCCGGCATAAATGACATTGTCCCAGTCTTTGTTCCAGGCAGCCATCTTGGCAATGAGCATCCACCCCATCGCCGCGCCGCAGGTGTTGTACTCCTGGTCGCTGGTACGAATCTGGGGAATAAGGGGCACACACAGCAGCAGTTCGTCCACAAGGGTTTTACGGGTTTCAAACGCACTCATACGCCCCAATTTAGCAATACGGTCCATGTCTTCATCGGTTTCTATATAGTCCTCATAAAAGGGAACATCTCCAAAGAAACTGGTGAGCACGTAGTAATAATAACTCATAAGGACGCGGGTCTCTACGGCATAGGGCATCTTATCACTCTCAGGCAGAGTGGAGCGCTCGATGCCAGCGAGAGTACTTAAGCAGTAACGGATTCCTACCCAAGGCCACTTCCACGTAAGAGAGGCGGCACCCGGACTTGCCGGGTTAATCTCAAAGCGCGCATCCTGCTGGGCCGACCCATCTGTAGATGCCAGGTCTGTAGCGCCTTCAAGGGCAATAAAATACTTGAGGGTATGGAAATACTTCATGGGGCCGTAACAGCCGTTCACTGCCGCACGAATCTGGACCTCTGTATTAAAGAAATCGTACGGATTAACTATTGCCGAGGCATCTTCCTTCAGCGAGCAAGACGCCAATGAGAGCGCAAGTGCAAGTATCGAGATTATTCTTATCTTTTTCATACGGCGCATCAGTATTTAATTTTAACCGAAACCACAAAACGTCGGGACTTGGGATACCACGAATTATCATATCCCTTTACGCTGCCAGAAGAAACATCCGGATCGAACCCGTTATAGTTGGTCCAGAGGGCAAGATTCTCGCCGGAAAGGCTAGTCTCCATCTCACGGATAACCCGGCTCTTGATATTGAACCTATAACTCAGGCTCAAGGTTTTAAGGCGAAGGTACGAAGAATCATGGATGAGGAACGAACTGGGAAGTGTATAGTCGATTATACCTGCACGGGGAAGGTTGGAATTGGGATTTGCGATGGGATGCCAGGCATTCACCATATATGCATACTGGTTTGTCCTTCGTGACCCGGCCATGTAGAATTCCGAATAATTCAGCACCTTTCCGCCATAGGAATAGGTGAAAAATACGCCGAGGGAGAGCCGCTTGAAACGGAATGAATTCTGCAAACCTCCGAAAACGATGGGATCAGGAGAACCAAGGAACACGATATCCCGGGAGTCCAGGGTGCCGTCGTGGTTCTGGTCAATGTAAATAGGATAGCCCAGTTTGGTAGAGGACTGATCGTTGGCATAGGCGTGGGTAATCTTGTTACGCTCTATCTCTTCCTGATTATGCCATACGCCGGCATACTGGAAGCCCCAGAACGAATTGATAGGATAGCCCACCTGATAACCCACAGTAGTATAAGCTATCTGCGTTGGAGCTTGCCTTAACACAACTTCCGCCTCGGGCCCCAGGTCATTCACCATGGAAGTGTTATGCGATATGGTAAACGAACTGGTCCAGGAAAAACTACGCTTGACAATGTTTCTGGTACTCAAGCTGAATTCTATACCCTTACTGGTGGTGCGGCCGATATTTTCGTATTTATCGTCGTACCCGGTGTGCTGCGGCACCTTCACGGTGAGCAGGAGGTCTGTGGTGATCGCCTTGTAGGCTTCCAGGGATAAGCTGATTCTGCTGTTGAAGAGTTCCATCTCCAGGGCAATATTGCCTTCCGTGGTGGTTTCCCATGTCAGGTTTGGAGATTCGATACGGGCTTGATGATACTCCAGGCTATAGTGTCCGCCGAAGGGATATCCACCCGAACTGGATTCAAGTCTTGCCAGGGAATTATAGGCTCTGTTGGGGTCGTTTCCGCTCTGACCCAAACTCATCTTAAGGGAAAAGTCGTCCAGCCATTCGGCTTTTTTAAACCAGGGCTCTTTTGCAATAGCCCACTTGAATGCGCCGGAAGGGAAGAACCCCCATTTGTGGTTGGCCGCGAAGTTTGAGGCTCCGTCTGCACGCCCTGTAAAGGTAAAGTAATAACGTCGAGCATAATTGTAATTCAAGCGCCCGAAAAACGCCATCTTGTCCTTTATTGTCAGATCGGTATTGGCGCCATAGCTCTCTTTGTTGGTAACCGCAGCCATGTTGTTCCACTTAACGGCATCTACAATGTAGCCATCGCCGTCAAGGGTGAATCTATGGGTCGTCTGGTGCTTGAAGGTTTGTCCCGCCATGAAATCCATGTGGTGGCGCCCAAACTCTTTGGAATACTCCAGCGTCTGTTCGTAATAAAGGCTTTGCTCGCCATAATTCTCCCGGTAAGCACTACCGCCCATAGCATCGGTCCTGGTAGGAAGCGTGGAAGGATAATACTCGTAACGCTGCCGGTCGAAGAAGTAGTAGCTGAATTTTGTCTTATACTTCCAGGGTGCGGAGATTCTTACCGACGCATTGAGGGAAATATTGAGCATGCTTCGATCCGTGTGGTCCGTGTTCTCATTCAAGCGCACAACGGCATTGGTTATATTGGGGGTCGAAGTATCCAGCGGGTTATATGAATCCTTTGGTGTGATGAGCGGGGAAAGATACTGCGCTGCTTCGTAGACACCTCCACCGCCGATACGCGTAAGGAAGTTGTCCTGTGTACGATACTGGTAACGGAGATATGCACCCAGAGTGAGCCATTTGAACACTTTGTTGGATACATTGATAGTGCCGGTATAGTTCTGTTTGCCGCTTTTCTTGATAATACCTTGCTCATCGCTGTAGGACAGGGAAGCATAGAATTTCTGCTTGCCGTTGAATCCGTTCATCGACACGTTATAATTCTGATATGGCGCCACCCGGCACACATCCTCAATCCAGTTGGTTCCTTCACCGTTAGTAAAAGGAGTCTTTACCGACAAACCACTGAGCGGCGTGTTCATATTCATGTTAGCGGATGTACCGATGTGCTGGAAATACTCGTTGCGGTAAATGCCATACTGTTCGGCGTTCATCAAGTCCAGGTTGCGGGGCAGGTAAGACACACCGGCACTCCCGTTAAAAGTCATGGAAAAGTTCGACGCCGAATCCGAACTATCCGAACTGCCCTTGGTGGTGATGATAATGACACCGTTGGCACCGCGCGCTCCGTAAATTGCTGTGGCCGATGCATCCTTCAGAACCGAAATGGCTTCTATGTCGGACGGGTTGATATCGTTTAGCGACGATACGACATCCGCTACGCCATCCACCACAATGAGAGGATCGTTGGTAGAAGTTTTAGCGGAGCCGGTTTCCACTCCATCATTGTTGGCTTTGGTAACGGGCAAAGAGCGGGAACCACGGATACGGATAACGGCATCGGAGCCGGGCTCGCCGTCCGAACTGGTAATTTCCAAACCAGCGACACGACCCTGCAGAGCCTGGTCGATGGAGAGCACAGGTTCGTTACGGATTTCCGCCATCTTCACGTTGGTCACGGAGCCCGTAAGATCCGCTTTTTTTACGGCGCCGAAACCGATGGCAACGGCCGCATCAAGCTGGGAAGACGCATCGGGCATAAGAATCACATCCAGATTTTTGGATGCCTTTTCCGTAACTGACTCGAATCCAAGGAAATGGAAATCCAAAACGTCCTTGCTGTTGCACTTGATGGAGTATTTACCGGACATGTCGGTTTGAGTGGTTGCAACTGTGCCGCCTTTGGCATTCTTTGCCACTACGATGACACCTACCATGACTTCGCCGGTTTCGTCCCTAACGGTACCGGAGACAGTTATCTGCTGCTGGGCCAGGGCCGGGATTACAACCAGGATGGCCAGGATTGAGAGTAAAAACCTTTTCATCATATCCAATCGGCCCCCTCTCCGTCTTCATCAAAATATTCATCGGTAACCAAAATGCCCATCTCTGCTTCCGTAACCTTGTAGGCAGCGAAATTGTCTATATGGACATAAACCTGATCATCGTTTGCCGTGCTGAAAGTAAACTTTGTCTTTGCACTCATACGCTCACCGTTCCCAACAAGGAGCAGATACCTGATGTTGCTCTTGTCCGGTCCGGTGCCGAAAGGCACATTGACGCGGTAGGTAGTGAGCCCGGTTGCGTAAAACTTGCCACCGGAGACAGTAATATCCAGCGTGATATTCTTGCTCAGGAATTCATTTGTTGTTTCTGCCCAGACATTAAATGAGATATAGTCGCAATAGTCGGCATTCAGGACAGGATACTCTTCAGTTGTGTAGCTTTGCCTGCCTGTAATGACGAGCGTTTTGTCCGGCTCATCTGAGAACTCTTCATAGAACTGACGGGAGTACCCTTGCTTTACCGGAAGGAATTTTCCCAAAGACTGTTCCGGGCAGGAGAAACTAAGTCTTCCCGACCGCCTGTCAAGCGAATTCAAGGCCAGGATAGACTCAGCATCATAGGTTACCAAAATGTGCCCGGACTCAATTTCCTCAACCGACTTGATCTTGAACCAGTCGGTACCGGTTTGAGTCTGGTCTACGAAATAATTCCACTGCACCGGCACATTAGACAAAACATGAATCTGTCCACCCTGGACTCCTTCAAACGGGACTTGAATATCGTCCACCGTTTTTTCCGGAGACGTTTCGTACACTTTAATGTACTCGCTCCGGACCGGGCGCTTAGGGCCGTCGTCTCTGTTGCAAGAGCAAACAGCGACGGCCAGGGAGGCAGAAATAATAAACAAAACTTTTCTGTTCATATGATAATTACTTCATTTTAGACAGCTTGAAATCCGCTATGATAGGATAATGGTCCGACGGAATATAGAAACTGGTCACTCCGGTAGGATCCTTCTCTCTCTTTGTATACTCATCCGGCTCCACATAGACATCTGCA
>JAEEGL011959653.1_pt1 | contig 12431 bp, 7 predicted proteins | sample 9134231 | NCBI WGS metagenome assembly JAEEGL01 (sample SAMN16246548, study PRJNA631951) | gut metagenome | biome: gut microbiome; feature: rumen; material: fiber-attached | host: Bos | place: Iran: Karaj | collected 2018-10 | reverse complement strand
TTCTTCTTTTTTCTTAGCTTTCTTTTCATCTTCAAATATATCTCCAACCTCTTCTTTATACCAATCTTCAACATTTCTATTTAAAATTTCTATAATCATTAAAGTATCTTTCATATCTTCAGAAGTTAATTCATCTTCACTTAAAGGTTCTTCATTTAATATTGCTATTTCATCAGAGTATCTAACAGCTTCATCAGCATTTATTTTCATTGCTAAATTTGCTAAATAATATGTTTTATCCATTTGTGATTTTCTTGGATTTGTTATTTCATCATCTGAGGTAGTCAACAAAATAAAATTCTCTATATAAAATAATATATATTGATTTTTTATTTTTCAAAAAAAGGAAGTATATATCAATAAGCAAATGATAAAATATTGAATTTATAAATAAATTGAAAGATTCATCTTTTATTATCTTCTACAATTTAATTTTTCTTTTACTATATGAATATTAGTTTTAAAGATTCAATAAAATCTACAATATGAATGAATTAAAAATCCTTCAGTTGATATTATTTGCTCATTACTTTCTTTTATTTTTGGATTCTGAATTTTACTCACTCATGATATTTTCGAGTTTTCTTTAAGCAATTTGATTTTTTACCCTCCTCTCGCACCTTTTTTGATATATCTTGTATTATATTTTTTTTTATATCTAGATTTTAAATATTTATTTTTTTATCAATGTTATTTTAGATAAAACTCTCATAAATTATGAAAAAGTTTCTGTTATTAAAGAAAAATATTTAATAAATAGAAAATATGACACTCCCAATGATCTTCTTTTTCTATATCATTTCTATTTCTCATCAATATTAGTTTATTATTTACATTTTTTTTTTCTTTTTTAATTATTTTTTAATTCTTTATATATTTTATTATTTTTATTTTATTAAATGAAATTGTTTATTTTTTTAGTTTTTCTATTTTATTTTGTTCATAATGAAGTGTTTCAATTTGTTAATTTTGATTTTAGATTAAATTCATTTATTATCTTCTCTAATTTCTTTTTATCTTATAACAATTTTATATCTTTTGATTTTGATTTTCCTAATTTATTTCAAAAAAATATCAATTTTTATATTTTCTTAATAGACTATTATAAATTATCAAAGTTCAATATTAATTTAAATTATAATCCAAATATATGTTGTAATTTAGATGGAGAACCTATAATTTGTAATTCAGCTCATTTATTATCAAATTATTCAATTTTTTACAAAAAATATTTTATTAATAATAATATAAGAATAAATGAAAGTATTATTAATAAATTTCAAAAAACAAAAATAACAGGGTTAATATTTATATCTGAAAAATTAAAAGAAAATGAAAAAAATATTAATCTATTTTCAACAGATAAATATGATTATATTAAATTAAATGGTATTATTAAATTTTCAAATGATAAAAACTTTATATCATATGAAAGTAATAAAAAAATTTATGTTTATATAATTTCTTCTATTATTTATTTGATTTTAATATTGAAATTAATTCATATATATTATATAACTTATTATAAGGATAAGAAAAAATGTTATAATTATATTAAATTATTTATATTTAGTATTCCTATAATAGTTATTTCTCAAATTATAAAAATAATAATTGAAATAAATAAAAGTTTAAAAGGAAGAATTAATATACTTTTACTTTTTATTGAAAGTATTACAGATGTTTTTTTTGATTTTATATTGAAATATATTTATGAAATAATTAGTTTAGGATTTACTGTTAATTTGCATTTAAGACTTTATAATTATAATCAACAAAACATTTCAAATGAAAATATTAACTCAAAAAATGAATTTAAAGTTTTTTATGTTTTATGTTCAATATATTCATTAACATATATTTTCAAAAATATATGTGCTTATAAACATTTCTATTTTATAAAAGATATGGGATTATTAATATTTTTTAATGTGATATTATATTATATTGATATTTTTATTTGGTATTCAATTTATTTAAAAATAAAGAAAATAGAAAATAAGATGAAAAATATATTTTATCTTTATAAATATTTTAAACGGTTTTTGAAAAATATTTTTTTATATGGATTTATTAATTTAATGATATTATTAATTTTTATCATTGAAAAAATAAATTATTTATCAATTTTTTTTAAAACATTGGGTTCCATTTTTTTTGAAATTAAAAATATTGTAATGTTTATTGTTTTAATTATTTCTCTTTTTGGAAATATATCTGAAACAAAAGAAGGTTATATTTTAGACCCATCTTTTCAAGATGATAATCACTTTTATACATCACCTAGGTTAATTTCATTAGAAAATATAAAATCAGAGTAATTTAATATTATATATATAATTAATTTTAATAAAGCAGACAAATAATTTTAATATTTTATTAATTTTAATTTAAATATGAATTATAATACTCCAATTGAAAATTATGAACAATTACAAAGAGAGTATTTTAAACAAGCTGATTATCAAAATTATTTGAACAATTATGATTTTAATGCCCCAGTAGAAGAGATTGAACCGTTAGAACCTTTAAATTTTGATTTTGAGAAAAAAACAAATAAAACAAATGGAGGAAACATAAATGATAATAGAAATTATTTAGATTATTTTAATAGAACAAGAGAAACTGAAAAACAAAAAGAAAGAAAAAAACAAATTGAATATAAAAAACAATTAGAAGAACAAATATTAGAAAATAAAATAAGAAAAGAAAAAGAAAGGGAAAGAAGAAGACAAGAAGATTTAATATATGAACAGAAAATGAAAGAAAAAGAAAGATTTTCTGCTGAAAAAAATCAAGAAAAATTAAAAAAAAAAAATTTAAACGATAATATTTTTTTTGCCAATAGAGAAAGTGATGAAATAAGAAACGGAAAAACAAATTATAATAAAGAAGAATTAGAGCAAGAATTATTTAATTCTCATCCAGGATTAGAAAAAATTATGAAAAATATAAAGGTTTCGGGAGGTCAAAACGATAATTCAAGTTATAATTTAAATAATTCAAATAAGAATTTTAATAACCCAAATATTAATAATATTAATTTTCAAAATAGTAATTATTATAATGAAAAAAATCAAAAATATGAGCCACAGAATAATTTTCAAAATAATAATAATTCTCAAAATTATTATAATGGCAGAAATCAAGTTCATAATATTCAATCAGCTTCAAATACAAGTAATATTTTACCAAATAATTATTATATTTCTAATAGAATGAAATTAAATAATATTCCGAATGAGGAGAGTTATTATCAAAATAATAATATAAATGTTCCTCAAACACCTCAACCTCATAAAATGAATTCTTTTAATTTTTTAAATAATAATAATGATTCATTATTAAACAATCAAATAAACCAAAATTATCAATTAACTGAAATAAATCAACAAAATTCAATGATGAATTCATCTTCCCCTAATTTACAAATGAATTTATCTCACAATAATAATGCTTTCATTAATCAATTTAATAACAATCAAAATATAAACAATAATAACAACAATCAATTCAATAATAACCAAAATTATCAAAGCAACATGAATATTAATAATAATAATAATCAATTAAATAATAATAATCAAAATTATCAAAATAATATAAATAATAATTTAAGTTACCCTCCAATTTTAGAAAAAATATTTGATTTTTTTAAAGAACAAATCCGAATTATTCAAGATTATAAATTAAGAATTGATCAATTGCAAAATGAAAGAGATCAAGCAATTGTTCAAAACAAAGTAAATGAAGAAAAAATATTAGCTATGCAAAAAATAAAAGAACAACAAAGTGAAATGGAAAAAAATTTTGGTAATTTACCATATTATCAAGGTATAAAAAATAACATGGAGCATACAATATCAACTCTTTTAGAGAAAGATGAATCAACAATAAAAAGAAATGATAATAATATGAATAACAGAGGAAAAAAAAATAACAACAATAAAAATAAAATGAATGAACATAATAATAATAACGAATTTAATCATTTATTAAGAGATATAACATATAAATCAAAATATGAAAATCAAGATAATAATATGAATAATTCATTATCAAAAAGAGATATGACTAAAAATTTTGAAGAAAATAAAAATGATAATATATTAAATTTTGATGAAAATGATATTACTTATACATATGATGAAGAACAAATTGAAAATCAAAATCCTTTAATTACTTCTACTAAATTAGTGAAACAAAATGGAGATAAAAAATTAATGGAAACTTGGAATAAAGATAAAATTTATATTTCAAAACAAAATAAAAATGATGAAAATATTGAACAAAACAATGGTATCAATAATTCAAAAATAAAAAAAGTTAATGAAGATAATAATCATTACAATAAGGATAATAATAATAATTTAAATGAATTAGAACGCAATGAAATTCCTTTTATTTTAAATGAAGAGAGTAATAGTCAAAGAATAGATATTTATAATGATAATTTTAAAAAAATAAATAATTTATTTAATAAAAAGAAAGATTTAATACAAAATGAAATAATAGATAAAAATAATCCAAAAGTAGAAAAAGAAAAGGAACAATTTTATAATTTGAATCAACAAAATAATCAAATTATTGAAAAACCTATTAATTTGCTTCAAAAAAACAAAGAAAAAATAATTGAATTAAATATTCAAAACGAAATTATAGAAGATATCAATACAAATAAAAATAATATAAGTACAATCCCAAAAAATCCTTTAGATGATAAATCATTTTCAATTGATGAAAATGTAAAACCTTTTACAAATTTAGATAATGATTTAAATGATAATTCTTTTAAAATAGAAACAAATGAACAAAATAATAAATCTTCTATTTCAAATAATAAAGATAATAATAATGTTGATAGTATAATTGAAGAAGAAGAAAAGGATTTTAAAAATAAATCTCAACTCAATATTTTAGATATTCCAAAAAAAGATAATTCAGAAATTCCAAAAAATATAATAGTATTGAATAAAGATAATAATATTACTATATCAAATTCATTATCAAAAAAGTTTGTAAATATTAAAAACTCTATTTCTAGTGAAAGATATGAAATTCCTCCTTTAAATGAAACTATAGAAGACCAAGTTAATATTAAAGAAAATAAAGACAATAACAGTAATATTGAGTCTATAAAAAAAGTAGTAAAAGAAACTAATTTAGATACTTATGAAAAAAATATGAAATTAAATTTTGAAAAAGAAGATGATATTACATCTTCTAATAATTTAAAAATAAATAATAATGATCAAACTCAAAATAATTGTTCAGAAAAATCAATTTATAGTGAAGAACTCAATAATTCTAATATTTCTCAAAAATCTATAAGTGATTCAGAAGAATATATAAAAGAAAAACCAAATAATTTAAGTAATGAAAATGATTTGGTTAATATTGGAAATCAATATATGGATGATTATAAGAATATTAAATTTGAAAAATATGAAGAGGATATTAATGAAAAAATAATTGATAAAGATAAAGAAAATGACATTGAAGAAAATCAAAGAAAAGAAATTCAAAATTTAAACAAAGAAAATTATATTTCAAGTAATAATAATACTATTATTACAAATAATAATAATACAATATCTTCAAATCAAACATTGAAATATAGAGATAATATTGCAAATCAAAATTATCATTTCAGTTTAACAAGACAAAAAAATCCTTTTGAATTAGCTCAATTATCAAAAGAACTGAATATAAAAATAGATAAAAAAGATTATGAATTTCCAATTGAAAAAAATGATAAAATTACAGAAAAAAATGAATCTGAATTAAGTAGTGAAATTCCTTTTATAAAGAATATAAATGATAAACCAATACCTACAAAAGAAAAGTCTTTATTAAAAAAATCAAATGTTTCAAATTCAATTAAACAATATCCTCAATCACAAAAAGATAATAATGAAATTTTATTAAATAAAATTACATTATTTGATGATGATATTAATTCAAATATTTCAAAAGAAAATATTATGAAATCTTCACATCATATTATAGGAAACGTTAATTTTGAAAATCATCAAAGATTACCTAGAGGAGTAACTGTTAATAACATAAAAAATTTAAATGAAATGTATAGTAGTTTTAAGAAAAAAAAAAATGAAAAGAGTATAATATCAAACGAAAGTTCTAGATTTATTGATAATAATAATTCTGCTGTAAATGAATCTTTAATTTCAAATAAACAAAAAATTAAAAATCAAAACATAAAAATAAATGATAATTCATCTGTTTTTAGTGTTGGAAAAGGAGATGATGAATTGTTTAATAAAGTTGGCAAATATGCTAAATTTGCAAATAATGAAATTGATCAAATATAATTTTATTTTTTTTATTATATATTCAATATCATTTTTATATAACATATTAAATATCTTTTAAAATCTTAATATTTCAATTATCATATAATTATTTTATTATTTTTCCTTTAATTAGAAATTAAATATGAAAAATAATGTTTTTAGTGAATTACTTGAAATTCAACATTTAGTGAATGAAGAAGCTATTGTTAAAGAAATATGTATAATTATATATATTACATAATATAGTCATTGAAACAAGAGATGGATCTTTAAGTTTAATTTATAAAAATTTAATATCCATTGAAGAAGATAAAATTAAAATATTAGAAATTTATAAAAGTTTGAGTCAAATAGATTCAAATCAAGAAAATATATATTCATTTAAATTAATTAATGATGAAAAAAAAATATATAATTTCAGTCCAGAGGTTTTTAGCAAAATAAAAGAAATTCTTTTAATGTTAAGGGAAGATCATTCAATAATATATCATATTTTTTCATTTGCTTCATCAAATCAAATTGAAAATCTTAGTTATTTTATAACCCAAAATTTTTTTGAAAATATATTATCTCCAAAAAGTTTAGAAGATGAATGTTTAATTTTACTTACTAAAATTTTAAAAGAAAAAGTAAATGATATACCAAAATATAGTTCTAAATGTAATATTCTTTTAAAAAGTTTATTTCGTAATAAAGATTTGAAAGATTTTTGTAATATTGTTTTAACTGATATTATTGGAAAGATTGAAAATGAAAATAATTTTCCCATTATTTTTGATTTAAAAGAAATTAATGCTTATATTGAAGAATTCAATACACAACAAAAAAGAGATGAAAGTAACATGAGATTTATAGTTGAAGAGAATAGAAAAAAAAATACTAATACTAATGATTATAAGGATAAAATTGGTTTTAAAGAAAATATGATTTTTTATTCAAAATATTTATCAGAATGTTATGAAGAAGATATAATTGAATTAAAAGAAGAAACTGAAAATTTAGAAATGTTAGAATATTTAGATTTAATCTTAGAAAAATCAAGAGAAAGAAATGAAAAAGCAGTAATAGATAATATTAAATTTATTACTAATGCTTCAAATATGCAAAATACTGTTAATATTTTAGCTACATATCAAAGAAATTTTTTCGTTGCCATTAATATTATTTCTGAAATAATAAATAAATTGAATGAAAATGTTCATCTTGTTCCTAATTTTGTGAAATATATATGTAAAATTATTGAAATTTTATTGATTAAAAATGATAATAATATTAAAAAAATAATAATTTATCAATATATTGGAAAATTTTTTTTTTCTTTATTATTTTCACCTATTTTATTATCTCCTGATTATGAATGTTTAATTGAGTCTTTTATTATTTCTCAACAAACTTTAGATAATTTGTTTGAAATCAATAATATTATTTTAAAATTAGTTGATTTTTCTATTTATAATATCAAAGAAAAAACAAATTATGTTCCTTTTAATTGGTTTTTTATTCTTGATGCAATGCCAAAATTAATAAATTTTTTTGATAATTTAAAAAATATTCAATTGCCAAATTATATAAATGATTTATTAGAAGATAAAGATAATGTTTATGATTTCTTTAAAGAAAATGAAGATCAATTTTTTCATTTAATCACCATAATTTTTAATGCTGATGAATTATTAATATTATTCAATATAATTAAAGAACATAAAGAAGAAATCAACTCTAAATTATTTGTAAATAATGAAGAAAAAAAGAATTACTTTTTTAAAATTTTTAATAGTTTAGAAAGAGAAAATATAATTCATTCTTTAGAAGAATTAAAAAAAGATGAAAAATATGATAAAATATATTATTTAATAACAAAAAGAATTGATTCTCCTCTTTTTGAAAAATTAATGAAAATTTCTCAAAGTAACTATAAAACATTTTCAAGAAAAAAAAGTGAAGGCAATCATCAAAATGATCAAATAATTGATTTAGAACAGAATTTGTGTTGTTTATTATATAATTATAAAACTTTAAATGAAAAAAATTTTTCATTATCTTCTCAAACTGATTTAAAAAAATTAATAGAAGTTATTACATTTAATTTAAAAAATCAATCAAATATAACAGAAGACGAAACTCCATGTGAAATATATGGTCAAAATGTATTAAGAATATTAGATGAACTTCCTGATAAATATAAAGAAAATAATTATTCAGAATTATTATTAATGATCAAAAATAATGTTTTATCTTCTATTAAACTGATTAATTTTAATTTGCTTTGCACTTTTGAAGAAGGTATTAAATATATGGAACAAATATCTAAGTTTTATCAATATTATAAAGAATGTTTAGAAATTTCACAACCTAATTATTTAATAAGAAGATTTGTTCAAACTCCATATGATGAATTATTTATTATTTTAAATGATAAATTAGAATTTGAAACTCCAAAAACTTTTCTCAAAAATGAAAATTCAACTGTATTAAACTTTATAAAAAAATTTCCAAATTTAAATAAAATATTTATGGATTGCTCAACAACATTAGAGCAAATAGAAAGTACAGGAATAGATAAAAAGTTGAAATATTATTTTGAAATAATAAAAAAAATAATTGACAATGAAGAAAATACAAAATTTAATATAGGTAAAGGAAAAAATATAATTTTTAGTGAAATTAAAGACTTTATATTTTCTAAAATATATGATAAAATATTTCCTTCTCAACAAAGCTTAGAAGATTTTGATATTTTTCAAAAATGTGTGAAATTATCTTGGATTACTCTTGATTGTTTATCAGAAAAAACTTATGTAATAGATAATTTAATTACAAGTTCAAATAAATATTTTAATATGTTAAATAATATGAAATCACCTAAAAAAAAAAAAGAAATGTTAAATAAAATATTTTCAATTATTAAGGGAACATGTGCTTTTAATGAATTAGATATTGAACAAGATGAAATAAATAATTTATATATTTATACAATTATTCAATCTCAACCAACAAGTTTATATTCAAATTTAAAATATTTAAAATTATTTTTAGATCCAAGTGAAATTCAAGAAAAATCTTTTTTAAATATGGAAATATGTATTAACCCTATTAAAGAATTTAATTTCGAATTTTTTCTGAATAAAGGAAAATATAATATTGATGAAAATAAATTTAATGAATTTTGTAAAGCTTCTGCTAATGGACGAAAAATTTCTTTAGAAAAAATTCAATAAAATTTTTATTAAACAAATCTTTACTCAAGAATACTTATTTAAATGTATATATAAATGAAAAATTAATAAAAACTACAATTTCGATAATTCTTTCTGAGGAAAATTTACAATTGTTGTATTTAATTTAAAAAAATTTTCTCTTTCATTTGTTTTTTGTTTAAAAGTCATTTTTGACATTCTTTCAATTAAAGGAATAATTACTTCAATACTCATATATTTATAAAACATACTTGCATAAAAATTTAAAGTATCATATTTCTTCCATTTTTCTAATACAGATAAAGGATAAATATAATGATAAAAGGAAATTTTAAATTGTTTAAAATTAACTTTAATAGAAATGTGTTTTGATTTTTTTTCACGAGCATCTTTTTTCAAATTTGTCTTACATTTCTTTTCAATGTAATTATTATTCAAAGATTCAGAATTTGTTCCTCTCATATTTAAATTTTTTTTTTGAATATTAAAAATTTTACATTGAGAAGAATTATTAATTATTTGGCTTTTTTTTGATATAATTGATCCATTTAAATTTGATTTTTTCTTTGGATTAATAATTTTAATATCTTCTTTCATAATTATTTTATTAGTAATATCTACAATCATAGTTTTTTTAGAAAAATAATCAGAAATAAATTGAAAAAAGATAAAAACAATATCAGTAAATCCACCAATTTGACCTAAAACTTCTTGTAATTTAAGATATTTTCTTTCATAAACAGTTTTTTCATCTGTAGAAGTTAAAGCAATTTCAAGAAGAGCAGAAGAAGAATAAAATTCTTGTTCTTCTTCTTTAACGAAATCAGTATGAATATTTTTTGTTTCAGTAAAATTAAATTTTTTTATTTTATTCCATATTAAACCTACATCAGAAGAATAACTTGCTATTTGAAAATATTGATAATATCTTTTAACATGTTCTTTAGCAACAATATATAATTCATTTCTTAAACTTTGAATTAACGGAAATGAAATATTTGAATGATCAACTGATTCAGAAATATAAATCATAGTTAAATATGAGTTATCTAAAAATTTATCTAAAATTTCTTCACTTTTACAAATATTATTATTTTTTGATGAATTAACACATTTATTTAAATGAATTTCTAATAAATCATATCCATTAATATTATCTCCAAATCTTCCTCCGAAATTTAAATTTTGATTTGGTTTAGTACATAAAAAATTATGATAATCAAATTTACCCATAAATTCATTTCTACCAACAAAATGTTTTGATATATTACAAGGTTCCATTTCAACTTGTGTTGAAATTCTTTCTAATTGATAAATACCATTTTCATCTAAATAGGAATTATGAACATTTCTATCAAAAGTTAATGATATATATGAAGGATCAAATTTTGAAATTTTTCCTCCATTTGTTGCAAAACCAAACATTAATGGTCTATTAGAAAAATCAATTAATGTTTTTTTTGTTAAAGGAATATAGTTTGTAACTATTGAATATCCTGTTCTAAATATTAAATCTAAACCATATAATATTGATATTACAATCACAAAAAATATTGTTACTATACTTAATATTATTCCTATTAAGGTTGGATATTTTTCTTCCTTTTTATATCTCAAAGGAAATCCTAATCCATATAAATTTATTGGCTCTAATTTGTTTAATATATAATAAAATGCCATTATCAAAAGCAATTTATTTTATTTTTTATAATGAATTTTTCAAAACAAAAGAAATTATTTTATTAATTTTCCTTAATTTTACTTTTGAATAAATGTTTAAATATTTATTAATAAATAAAAAATATTTTTTTTTGTTTTTTTTGGAATAATAAAAATAATTATCAAAAATATTTAGATATTACAAAAGTAAAAAAGAAAATAAAAATTCTTTTTTAAAAATATAAATTATGATTTGTTCTGATTTGAGAATAATTAACCCAGATTTTTTTTGTATATTTAAACAATTAAAAGGACTACTATTTCTAATTTTAAATTTTTAAATACTTCTATATCATCTTCTTCATCAAATTTAGAACTTATTAATCCACCCATCAAATTTTTTTCCTTTTTTTAAAGAGAAGAATTATCTCTTTTTTATTTTTCCCAAAGTTTTATTTTTACTTTTTATTTCTTCATTTTTGACATATATTGAGATAAATACTTTAAAAGAGCAATTGGAGTGGATTTAGTTTTTGAATTTAAATAAGGATCATTTATATTTGAATTTTTTTTCTTTAAATTTTTTAATTTTTTTATTATAATGATTTTATTGTTTTTATTTTCAGAAAATATTTTACTTATTTTTGATTTTTTTAATTCCCTTCTCTTATATTTTTTCATTCTTTTTATTAATTAATTGATATAAAATATAATAATATTCTTTTAGTCTTTATATCATATGAAATATAATTTTTAATATATTTAATTTTTATTAAACATATAAACTTATTGTAAATCTTTATTGAAGAATCAGATAAATCTCAGAATTTTTTTTTATTATTGAAGGTAATTAAAACATTTTTATTATATTTTCATTATTAACTAAATCATAATTTTATTTATTGATAATATTAGACATTTATTTTATTAATAATAAAATATATTTAAATATGGATAAAGACAAATCATTACAAAAAGGGAAAAAAATGGTTTTATTAATATGTGGAGATCCAAAAACAGGGAAAAAATCAATAGTAAATTCCTGGTTAAAGAACATAGAATATAAAGAAAATGCTCACAGTTTTTTTAAAGATTATTCATTTTCTTATGAAACAACAATAGATGAGGTAAAAGTATCAATTCCAACAGAAATAAGAATATTAAATAGCGATGAAATAGAAACTGAATTAAAAATTAATGCATCATTTTTTAAAGAGGCTTTAGGAGGTTTTATTATTACTGCAATTGATGATGAAAATTC
>JAEEGL011741428.1_pt1 | contig 12431 bp, 9 predicted proteins | sample 9134231 | NCBI WGS metagenome assembly JAEEGL01 (sample SAMN16246548, study PRJNA631951) | gut metagenome | biome: gut microbiome; feature: rumen; material: fiber-attached | host: Bos | place: Iran: Karaj | collected 2018-10 | reverse complement strand
GGAGCCCACGCCGCAGCCCACGGAAGCGCCGTCCCTGAGCTCCGCGGAGAAGAAGGCCATTGCCGAGGGGTATATCGACCGGGACGGGGAGGAGCTGTACGCCGCCATCGGCAAGCCGGATTCTTCGGACTACGCCCCCAGCTGCCTGGGTGACGGGGACGACGGCAACCTGTATTACGACGGCTTTATCGTCTATACGTATCGTGAAGACGGAATGGAGACGGTGATCTATGTGGAGTGATCGGATTCGGCGGTGCGCCGCGCTGTTTCTGGCGCTGGCGCTGCTCCTTGCCCTTCCGTGCCTGGCGGCGGGGGAGAAGCCCGCGCTGAAGCTGCGGAGCGGCGGGGAAGAGCATGAGGCCTATTTGCACGGCTATGACGACGGCTGCTTCCGGCCCAACGGGTTCATCACCCGGGCGGAGGAAGCCCAGATGCTCTATAACCTGCTGGAGGAACGGCCCGCGGAGCGGGCGGTCCTGGCGGATGTCTACAAAAACGACTGGTATTACGATGCCCTTTGCCTGCTGGCGGAGGCGGGGGTGGTGGAGCCCGATGAAAACGGCTGCGTCCAGCCCAACGCACAGCTGACCCGGGCGCAGTTCATCATCATGCTGGTGAACCTGTTCCCCGATCTGCCGGAGTCGGAATGCCACTATTCCGACCTGCCGGAGTACGTTCCCTGGTACGGCGCCATCGCCAAGGCCACTGCCATGGGCTGGGTCAACGGCTATGAGGACGGCACCTTCCGGGCGGCGGAGCGGGTCACCAGGGCGGAGGCCGCGACCATCCTCAACCGCGTCCTGGGCCGCAGCGCTGACCGGGCGAAGCTGGATGCGGAGCTGGTGATCCCCCTGTACGCGGACCTCACCCCCGCCCATTGGGCCTATTATGAGATCATGGAGGCCAGCATCGGCCACCGGGTGGACCCGGCGGCGGAGGCGGAGACCTGGCTGGAAACGGAGGAGGGGACGCTCCGCTATCCCGCCGGGCAGGTCTTCGCGGGCCTTGATTTCTATTACGCGGGCGAGGACGGCGTGATCGTCAGGGACCAAAAGGTGGGCGAGCTGTACTACGGGGCCGACGGGCGCTACACCAGCGCCGACGAGGAAGCCGACGGCTATATCCGCGCCATCCTGGCGGAGATCACGACGGAGGATATGAGCCGGGAGGAGAAGCTGAAGGCCGCGTTCGACTATGTGCGGGACAGCTTTGGCTATCTGCGCCGCAGCGACGCTTATGACCCCGGGGCCACCGGCTGGGAGGTGGAGGAAGCCCTCACCATCCTCCGGACGGGGAGAGGCAACTGCTACTGTTACGCGGGCGTGTTCTGCCTGCTGGCCCGTCAGCTGGGCTACGATGCCAAGGCCATCTCCGGCACCTGCAACTGGGAGCCCCGGCCTCACGCCTGGGTGGAGATCGAATTCGACGGGGTGCCCTATATCTTTGATACGGAAATGGAGATGGCGTCCAAGGGCAAGTACGGGGAGTATCACTTCTATAAGCTCTCCTACGCCATCGAAGACACCCTCTGGCCCTACACGAAATAAATGAGCAAAAGGGGAAAATGGGCATTGGCGGTGCTCCTCCTGCTGCTGCTGGCAGGGGGCGCATTCGCCATTTATGCCCATCGGCTTTTGACGAGCGATTTTTCCGCTCCCATGCCTGGGGAGGGGCGCATCTCCTTTTCGCAGCAGGAGGACGGGGCGCTCCTTCTTTCCTGGCCCGCGGCGGAAGGCGCGGTGGGCTACCGTGTGGAGGTGCGCGGATATCCCCAGGACGGGTCCCTCCTTTATTCTTCCCCGCAGCTGCTCTGTTCCGTCGACAGCGAGGGGGCATCCTGCCTGCTGCCTTCGTCGCTTCCCCGGGAGGGAGAAGTGGATATCCTTATCTATGCCCGCAGCCACAGAAGGGTCCTGGGACGGGAACAGTACAGTCTCAGTCCGGAGCCCCGCGTCCTGCGGTGCAGCCTCAGCTGCCCCCAGGCCCTCGGCCTGGCCGTAAGAGCCGACCCCGAGACCCGGACCGCGCTTCTTGCCTGGGACGGAAGGGAAGGAGACGAATACTCCCTGTTTTGCAGCCTTGAGGGCGGGGAAGAGGCGTTCCTTCGGACGCTGACCGGGGAGCGGACCCTGGTTTCCTTCGGAGAGGACGGCGATCTGCCCGTGCCGGAGCGGGGGGAGACCTGGCGCTTCTGGCTGGAGGCTTCCAGGGAAACGCCCGAGCTGCGCTTTCCCGGCCTCGCCTCCGGGCAGGTCACGGTCTGCCGGGAAGACCTGCTGGGGACCGTGCTGGGGCTCAGCTGCGTCTCCCTGGACGACAGCTCCTTCCTCCTGCAGTGGGAGGAGACAAAGGGAGAACGCTATGTGGTGGAGCGCATGGACGGCGGCAGCGGCCTCTGGCAGACCCTGGCGGAGATCCCGGTGGGGGAGGAGCGGGCCTTCTTTACCGGCCACCTGCCCCCCTTCGGGGAATACCGTTTCCGGGTATCCGCCGCGGGCGGTCAGGCACAGCCGGAAGGGATGAACGCCATGGAGCCGGAGGAGGCCTCCGTCAGCACCGCCGCCGTCCTGACCTATGCCGCGGCCTGGGGCCTGGAGGAGCTGGCTGTTTTCGCGGCCCCGGACGGGACGGAGAAGATCGGTACCCTCCCTGTGGACCGGGCAGCCTGCGTCCTGGGGGAGGAGAACGGATACCTTCTCATCGCCACGCCGGAGGGCTGCGGCTATGTGGACGGGAACCGCTGCATGATCGACCTGCCGGATTACATCGGCGGCCTGTGTGAATACAGGATCACCAACAGCGTTTCTTCCATCTATACCGTCCACGGCGTGCCCATGGAGGGCATGACGGGGAAGGTCATCACCGGCTATGAGGCGGTGGCCCTGCCGGAGGGCGGCTATCTGGTGCCGCTGCTGTACCCCACGGCGCAGAAGCTGATCGCGGCGGCCCTGGCCCTGGGGGAGGACGGCTATCGGCTGCGGATCTACGATTCCTTCCGGCCGCATATCGCCACAAGGACCGTGTACGATCTGGCATCGGCGCTCCTGGATCAGCCGGTGTCGGAGGTGGAAGGCGCCCTGACCTACCGGCAGCTCATGACCGGGGACCGCTACAGCCTGTGGGACTTCCTGGCGGCGGGCATCTCCAAGCATAACCGGGGCATCGCCGTGGATGTGGCGCTGCTGCGCATCGAGGACGGAACGGAGCTGAAGATGCAGAGTGAGATCCACGACCTGAGCTGGTATGCCTCCACGGCCAACAACGACGACAACGCCAGGCTGCTGTCGGACTATATGCGCGCCGCCGGCTTCGGCACGTTGTTCAGCGAATGGTGGCATTTTCAGGATATGGAAACGCTGAACGCCCTGGAGCCGACCTACCGCAGCCGGGGCGTGACGCCGGAGGGCTGGCGGAAGGACGACCGGGGCTGGCGTTACCGCTGCGCGGACGGCGGCTTCATCACGGGAGAGACACGGGAGATCGACGGCCTCAGCTATACCTTTGATGAAGAGGGCTATCTGCTTCCGCAGCAGACACATCAGGAGGGCGACGATGGAAGTTGAAAGAATCGGGCCGCAGGCGTTCCTTGCCTTTGGAACGGGGGCGGTATTCGCTTTTGTCATCCCCATCGGGATCGCCGTAGTGTGGTGCATCGCAAAAAAAGAGAAGCTCACAACGGTCCTTGTGGGCGCGGCCACGTTCCTGCTCTTCGCCCTGATCCTGGAAAAGCCCATCCAGAATGTGCTGATCGCTCCGGCCCAGATGGGGCTTCCGGAGCATGCCGTCGCCCGCTTTGTCAGCGCCAGGCCGGTCCTGTGGGCCTTCATCGTCGGTCTGTTTCCGGGCGTGTTTGAGGAGTCGGGGCGCTTCATCGCCTTCAAGACCGTCCTGCGGAAGCGGAAAAACCGGGAGACCTCCATTTCCCACGGGATCGGGCACGGCGGAATGGAAGTCATCGTGCTCCTGGGCGTCACGTATATCGCCGATATCGCCTATGGGGTGATGATCAATACGGGCGCCTTTCAAACGCTGCTCGACAAGACGGCGGCCCAGATGCCGGACCAGGTGGGCGCGCTCATAGCCACGGCGGAGCAGATCGGGGACGTGACCTTCGCCGGTGTCGGACTGGCCTTTGTGGAAAGAGCCTTTGCGTTCCTGTTCCATACCGGCGCATCGATCCTTGTGTTCTATGCCTGCAGGGACAGGGAAAAGCGCTGGCTGTATCCCCTCGCCGTCCTGCTGCACACGGCCATGGATTTCGTCGCGGGACTTTACATGACGGGGGTGGTCCGGCTGACGGTCTTTGCGCTGGAAGCGATCATCGGCCTCATCGGCATTCTGGTGTTCTGCGGCGCGTTCTTCCTGCTGTATAAGAGGGACAAAGGCGCGGCGCCGGCGGAATGAAGCCGCCGCTTCGGCGGCAGCTCACCCGGAAGGCAGCAGCTTCGCCCATACCTTACGCAGACAGTCGAAAGACTGCCTGCGTTTTTTTGCCTGCTGCCGTGGAACGACGGAATGGAACTCTCGGTTTTTGAGAGAATATCTCTGTTTTGGTTTTTGACTCTCCGCCGCGTTTCGTTTATGGTGGTATCACAAGGCGCCTTGAATCTTTGGAAAGGGGAAATCACCCCATGAACCGTGAAAAATTCACCGAAAACCTGCGCTCTGCCCGGGAGGCCCGGGACCTCACCCAGAAGCAGGTGGCGGAAGCCCTGGGCATTTCGGACCGGACCTATTCCAAATGGGAGACCGGGGAGACGGAGCCTGGGATCGAGCTTCTCTGCCGCCTGGCGGAAACCTACGGGATGCGCCCCGGCGACTTCTTCGCGGAGAAAGCGCCGAAGGAGGGAAGCCCCGTCCGGGCGGAGCTGATGTCCCTGACCCCGGTGCAGGCCATGCTCCGCGCCAGGGAGATCATGGATGAGGCCTATGACGGCCTTTACGACAATGCTCTCTTATGGAACCAAAAACCCTATGACGAGGTCGTGACCGCTTATTCCGAACCGCTGCCCATCCCCCATGCGCCGGAACAGCTGATGAACGGCTTTTGCTGCTATGGGAGCGACGACGAAGCCTTCTTCCTGCGCAGCTGGGACGCCGACACGGACCTGCGGCTGCTGCTGATGCCCTCGGAGAAGGGCTTCGACTGGCTGAAGGAGGAACGCGCTGCCCTCAAGGAGCTGTTCCGGGCGCTCAGCAATGTGGAGCTTCTGGAGGTGCTGTTCCAACGGCCCCCGAAGGAAGAAAGCATTTATACAACGGAATATCTCAGCAAAGAGACCGGCCTTCCCCCGGAGCGTATCGGGGAGATCATGCGGCTTTTCAGCGAATGGAAGCTGACGGGCCCCTATTCCATTAAAACCGCGGAAGGCAGGCTGGAAACCTGGTTTCAGCCGAATGCGCGGTATCTGCGGGCCATCGTGACCTTGGCCCATCTGCTCATCCGGGGTTGAAAGGAGGCGGCGGAAATGGAATTCCATGAAAACCTCCGGAAAGCCCGCCTTGCGCGGGGGCTGACCCAGGAGGCCCTTGGGGAAAAGTTGGGCATGGCACCTCAGACCGTCAGCAAATGGGAGCGGGGGGAAAGCCTGCCCGACGCTGCCCTGCTGCCGGGCTTGGCAGACCTTCTGGGTGTCTCCCTGGACCGGCTTTTCGAGCGGAAGACGTCCTCCTGGGAGGATGCGGCCGATGCGCTGCAGAACTGTCTGACGTCCATTGCCATGGAGGATCGCTGGGACGCGGCTCTGCGCCTGTGCAACGTCATCGGGAGATCGGCGAGCGGGCTGCTGGAAATGTATGACTTCGAGAGTCTCCCCTGGATGGAGGAACTCCTGCTGGGCGACCGGGAGGCAAGCGGCGGAAGCATGCGCTCCCAGGGCTTCTGCGTCTATTCCCGGCTGAAGGGAGAGGGCCTGAGCTTTTTCACGCTCTTCTCCCGGCCTGCGGAGGGCTGGGCATGGGCCATCGGGCAGGATAAGCCCGAGCTCTGGGAGGCTCTGGCCGACAGGGAGGTGCGCAAGGTCCTTCGGACGCTCTACGGCGCCATGGTGACCAGCGAGCCCCTGGACCGAAGCTGTCTGGACCGGCTGCTGGACTCCCTGGAGCTGACGGACCGGGAAGGGATGCTCCACACCCTGGAGAAGCTGGAGGTGCTGAAACGCCGAAAGATCCGGCTGGACGGCAGGGAAACGGAAATCTTCCATATCTACACCCATGTGGATCTTTTGCAGCTCCTGCTGTTGGGCTCCGCCGGACCCTGGGGCAGCGTGCTCTTCGGCGACAAAACGGAGCAGGAAAAGGAATGGGAGGAGAAAATGCGAAAGAAAGTAAAAAAAGCGGGTAAGCGCGAATAAGCAGGCGCGGCTCCTTTTCTCCCTTACAGGACACCCCCGGCGCGACTGTGCCGGGGGTGTCCTTTCAAAATCTATTTATCGTAGAATTTGAGGAAGAATTGGTTTTTGATTCTACTATTCGTATGGGTTATACTGAACAAGACAATCGTATTCTACCGTTTTTGTATTGCCGGTCGTCCGCTGTCGTTTGAACGGATCGAAGCTCACCGGCCATGCGTTGGGGGTGAAGCCATGTTTTACAGCATCCTGTTTCCCACGGAGGAAAGCGCACAAAAGCCAAGGAACCGCACACCGCCGGACTGCTTTTCCGACCTTCAACTGGACCGGATATTGAAAACGGTTTTGCCGGATTATGCGGAATTCCGGCTTGAGGAATACTTTTACACACCGTTGACGGACCCGGTAACGGTACGCTACCGCCAGGAAGTCATGAAGGAGCTGGAAGAACCCGGAAAGCGCGCGGCCATCGAGGGTTTTATCCGCAGGATAAACGCTGCCGGCGCGATCCTGGAAGAACAGCGTCCGAAGCTCCTGACCGCAGGCTTCCTGACGGAGGAAAAGCTGAAAGACGATTATCTGGAAATGGGCCGGTTTCTGGACACACTGATCGTTTATCTGGATGCAGTGAACGATCTGAACGCCGGCTTTCGGAAGCTCGATTTGCGTTCCGCGGGACTTCGAGGTTTTGCCGCGTATCTTGAATGGTACTGTTCCTCGGAGATGCTGCGGGAAATGACGGCCCGGCGGCAGCGGCTGAGTGAAAACATCGGGCATATCCGATTCAATATGCTCGTGAAACTGGGCAACCATAATATGGTGTTTTCAAAGCCCGGCAGCATCCGGGTGACCCCCTATGAAGGACAAGAGGATTATGCCCAGCGTATCACGCAGCTGTTTTCCCGCTTCCGGCAGGAGGAGAGCCGCAGCTTTCTCCGCACCATGGATGAGCGGCCACGCTCCGAAAAGACCGAGAACCAGGTCCTGAAAATGGTCTCCAGGCTCTACCCGACGGAATTCAGGGAGTTGAGGGATTTCGTAACGACCTATCTGAACATCGAGGACGAAACCGTACTGGCTTTCGTCCGTGAGATCCGGTTCTACTTTGCCTGGCTGGATATGGTAAAGACCCTGGGGAGCATCGGCTTCCCCTTCTGTTACCCGGAGCTCCGGGACAGCGAAGAAGCCCGCTTCGCCATGGATAGCTACGATCTGGCTCTGGCGCTCCGCACTCTGAAGCCGGTAGTGCCCAACGACTTTTCCCTTACGCCGCCGGAACGGATCCTGGTGGTCACAGGCCCGAATCAAGGCGGCAAATCCACCTTCGCCCGCGCCTTCGGACAGGCATTTTATCTCACCTCCCTGGGAGTTTCCATCCCTGCGCGGCAGGCAGGCCTGCCCCTCTGCGATCAGGTGCTGACGCACTTCGAAAGAGGCGAAGATCCGCAGAAGCAGAGTGGAAAGCTGGAGAAAGACATCCTTCGCCTGAAGGAGCTTCTGGATCATGCGACAAAGGACAGCGTGTTTGTCGTCAACGAGATATACGCCTCAACGACTCTGAATGACGCGCTGGTCCTGGGGAGGCATATGATGGACGCGATCACGGAGAAAGCCGGGAGCGCTGTGGTGGTCACTTTTATGGAGGAATTGTCGGAATATGGCGCGCAGACAGTGAGCATGGTCTCTGAGATTGCAGACGACGAAGAACAAAAGCGGACATTCCGCATCCTGCGCCGGAAAGCGGACGGGATCGCCTATGCCAAAAAGCTGGTGGGGAAATACGGCCTTTCCAACGGAAAACTAAAAAGGAGGATACTGGGATGAAGGTGCATCTGCTGCTGCCGGAAGGGCGGGCTGCCCCGGCGGAAATGCCCGCCATGTCCCGCGACGCTCTTCGCCGGGACCTGGACCTGAAGACGCTGGCATCGGGAATCGCAGGTCAGGACAGCGTCATGTGCGAGACCCTCCTTTCTGCAATGTTCGCCCCCCTGCGCGAGCCCGATCTCCTCCGCTACCGTCATGAGGTGCTGCGGGACGTGCTGGCATTCCCGGAGGAGACAGAGCGCCTTTACCGGGTGTGCCTGGAGGCGGACAGGATGCGCGCGGGCACGGTAGACTGGATGAAAAACTATGACCTCTCCGCTACCTATATCGGCGCGGTGGATTACCTGTTGAGCTTCTCCGTATTGCTCCGGCAGCTGCGGGATTTGGCCTCAGAGCTTCAGCCGGTATTCCGATCCGCCGGCTTTATGGATCTCTTTCGTTCCCTGCGGGAGGAGCTTTCGGACGAATACCTGGAAAGCATCAGGCGGGAACTGGAAGGCCAACAATTGGCTGACGGCGTATTCTTCAGTGCCCGGTTGAACGGGTCCCTGCAAAGCGTGGATTATATGATGCACCGACGAGAACGCAGTCTCCGCGTTCTCAAAAGCCAGGTCTACGAATTGAGCAGGAAGGAGGATGACGATAAAGACGGCACCGATCTCACCAAAAGGCAGGAGCGGGCACTCAATCGGGTGACAGACGCACTGGCCCAGGCGGCGGAATACCTGGCGTCTTTCTTCGTTCAGCTTCGGAAGGAGCTGTCCTTCTACATGGGCGGTCTTTGTTTCACCCGGCAGATGCGGGCGCTGGGAATGCCCACCTGCATTCCGGAGCTCACTGCTGCGGACCCGGACTCGCGGAGGTGGGAGAAGCTGTACGATGTCTCTTTGGTTTATAAAAACAAAGCTTCTGTCGTGGGGAATACGCTTTCAGCGGAAAACAAACGATTGTACATTGTCACCGGCGCGAATCAGGGAGGTAAGACCACCTTCCTCCGTTCCTTCGGACAGGCGCAGATGATGGCCCAGTGCGGTCTGCCGGTGGGGGCGAAGCAATACGCCGCGCCGTACCGGGGAAGCGTGTTTACCCATTTCCGGCAGGAGGAGGACAGGTATCTGAAAAGCGGGAAGCTGGATAAGGAGCTGGAATGGATGAGCCGCATCGCGGACTATGTCCGGCCGGGAGATGTCGTCCTGTTCAACGAGTCCTTCGCCTCCACCAACGAACGGGAGGGAAGCGAGATCGGGCGGGAGATCACGGAGACCCTGATCGAATGCGGAGTGGAAGTCGTCACGGTAAGCCACCTCCATCTGTTTGCTGCGTCCTTCCACGGGCGGGAAGAGGTGCAGTTCCTCCGGGCAGAACGCCTGAAAGGCGGGCAGCGGACCTTCCGCCTGCTTCCCGGCGAGCCGGAGGAAACTGCCTACGGAGAGGATATCTACAAACGGATATTTACAGAGGATCAGCGGGATATAAGGAGGAGCATCTGATGGAAAAGGATACTTTCATAAAGCGTCTTGTTCAGGAGCGCAAAAACCGCGGCTATACGCAGAAACAGCTGGCCGAAGTCCTGGGGGTCTCCAACCGGACCTGCTCCAAGTGGGAGACCGGGGAAAACGAGCCGGACATCTCCACCATCTGCCGCCTGGCGGCGCTTTACGGCATCCCCCCGGCGGCTTTCTTCACGGACAGCTGTGACCAGCTGCCGCTCCGGCAGGAGCTGGCGTCCCGGCCCTTCCCGGAGGCGGCGCAGTGCTGCCACGCCTGGATGGGCGAGATGTACGAGGGGCTTTTTGAGAGCTTCCGAAGCCGCCTGGCGGCGCGGGAGCCCATCGAGCCCGTCGAGCCGCCCCCGGAAGCGGAGAGAAAGGGCACTGCCCGGGCGGAGTATCCCGGCGGCGCGCTGTTCCTGCGGCACGAGGGCAGGGACGCGAACCTCCATCTGCTGCTGATGCCCTCGGAAGAGGGCTATACCTGGCTGCGGGAGGAGACGGAGGAGCTGGCCGCCTTCTTCTCACTGCTGAGGGACCCAAGGCTGCTGGAGCCGCTGCTGGCGGCGGAGACCGACGGGCGGCAGGACTATTTCACCCCGGAGCACCTGGCGGAGAAGGCGGGCCTCTCCCCCCGGGAAGCGGAGGAGACGCTGGAAGCCCTGGCGCGCTGGGGCATTTGCAGACGGGTGGAGGCAAAGACGGCGGCGGGGCCCCGACAGCTGTATGCAGGCGGGGAAACGCGGCTGCTGCGGGCCATCCTCACCCTGGCCCACCTGGCGCTGCACCCGGGATTCCCGGAAGGAGGGGCGGGAAAATGAGCTTGGGGGAGAGCATCCGGGAGCTGCGGAAGAGGCGCGGCCTCACCCAGGACGAGCTGGGGAGGGCGCTGGACATGAGCGCCCAGACCGTCAGCAAATGGGAGCGGGACGAGAGCATGCCCGCCGGAGCGCTGCTGCCGGCGCTGGCGGATGTCCTGGGCGTCTCCCTGGACCGCCTTTTTGACCGGCCCGTGACCCGATATGCCGACGCGGCGGAGGCGGCAGAGGACTGGCTGCTGACCCTGGAGGGGGCGGAGCGCTGGAAGGGCGCCCTGCGCCTGGGGCGCATCGTCCAGATGGTCCTCTGCGGCTTCCGGGAGATACCGGGGCCGCCCCTCACGGCGGAATTCTATGACCGGCCGGATATCCTCACGGGCCTCTGCATCTGCGACGAGGGGATCACCTTCTCCTCCAAGCGGGAAGAACTGCCCTTCCTGGTCCTCCTGCCGGAGCCGGAGGCAGGCTGGGGGCCGGTGCTGGAAAAGGAAGACCCCGTCTATTGGGAGGCCCTGGGGAGCGCCCCTGTCCGGGAGGCCCTGCGGCGCATTTGCTCCGGGGAGCTGCCCCGCTGCTTTGACCGGAGCTGGGCAGAGAAAAACGGCGGAGAACTCCCGGCGGAGACCCTGGCGGGGCTGGAAGCTCTGGGGGTGCTCACCCGGCAGCCGGCGCGGATCGACGGGAGAGAGACGGAGCTTTACAGCTGGACTTTTCCCCCGCAGCTGCTGACGATCCTGCTCATGGGCGGGGTGAAAAAGGTGAATGACCGGGGCTTCGGCAGCGCCCGGCGGCGCGCGCCCCTGTCGCGGACGAGGGAGAAGGGAGGAGCGGAATGAAGAACGTAAAAGCCCTTTGGGCGGACACGTTGTTCCTGATCCGCCCCGTCTGGAAGCACGGAAGACTTGTGGTGGTCCTGCGGCTGCTGGGCAGCGTGATCGCCTATCCCCTGGGCCTGCTGGCCACCGTGTCCGTGGCCCAGGCGGTGATCGACCGCATTTTTGCGGGCGGGACCATGCCGGCGGTGCTGGGCGTGGTGGGCGTCTACTTTCTGATCTACGCCGTCTCCTGGCTGCTGCAGGACGGGGTCACTTTGTTCTACACGAACTGTAAAGAACAGGAGATCCGACGGAAGATCGAAAAGGAAGTGTTCCTCCAGGCACAGAACACGGACTACCGCTGGCTGGACGACCCTGCCTATTTTCAGAAGATGACCCTGGCGCTGAGAAGCTACCCCAGTTGGTCTCAGCTCGCCCTCATACAAATAGCTGCGTGGCTGGGCGGCGTCACCGGAAGCATCGCCATGATCGGCGTCATTTCCAAAACCGGGCCGGTCCTGGCCCTGATCGTCGCCGGATTCATCATCGTCTCTATGCTCTTTTCAATGCGCATCACGAAAGTCAGCACCGCGCAATCGCCGGTGATCGCAAAGATGGAACAGCGGATCACCTATGTGACCCGAATCTACCAGGACCCCGGCCGCGCCGCCGAGCTGAAAAGCACCCGCCTGACGGATAAGCTGGGTAAGCGCTATGACGGAAGCGTCGCGGAATACCTGAGAAACATGCGCATCCTCCTGCGCAGGGGCGGCTTCCTGAACATGGGCCGGGCATGGACCCTCCGCCTGGCGGATTACGCGGTCATCCTCTACGCCGCCTTCGGCCTGCTGACGGGCAGGGTGGAGAGCGTGGGCGTCTTCGCCACCCTGATCGCCGCGGCTGCGGCCCTTTCCAGCAATCTTACCGGCCTGACCGACATCGGTCCCCTTTCCGTCCGGATACGCGAATGCGCTTCTTACGCCCGGTCCTTCTATGAGCTGGATTCTCCCATCGAGAACAGCACCGGCGAGATACCTGCTTCCGGGGCCCACTCCCTGGAATTCCGGCACGTGGGCTTCTCCTACCCCAACGGCAGCTTTGCTGTCCGGGACCTGGATTTCTCGGTGGCCCCCG
>JAEEGL017163259.1_pt1 | contig 12432 bp, 10 predicted proteins | sample 9134231 | NCBI WGS metagenome assembly JAEEGL01 (sample SAMN16246548, study PRJNA631951) | gut metagenome | biome: gut microbiome; feature: rumen; material: fiber-attached | host: Bos | place: Iran: Karaj | collected 2018-10 | reverse complement strand
GCCCGGCAGACTTGCGCCTTTTACATTTACCTCGTTTTTAGCGGGCGCAGCCGTGATTATAGTACCCTCGCCCTCTGTATCGACACCCATTTTCGCATCTATCATATTTACAACATTTGAAAGGGGTCTCTGGAATTTTGAGCCGAGACTGCACTCGATAATTATTCCCGTAAGGCAAAGCGCCGACAGCGGGATGAGTTTTACTGCATTTTCCTTTTTGTCTTTCTTTTTTAGTATGGTATAGAGTATCGGACCGATAAAGACCGCATAAAGCATGATAACGGCAAGGAAAATGCTGCCCAGTATCTCCTGCGGCTTTTCAAGGTCAAAATTAGACAATGAACCGTTTCTTCCGGGATCGTAATGAGCGCTGCCCACGGGAAGATTTGCCGCAAGCACATTATCAACCACTTCATCGGGTTTTGTAAATACCATGGCACCCTTTCCCGCACCTGTGTAATAATCCATGCTTCTGCCGTTTTGGGTCTCGCTGCTTTCCTGCGGCTTAACTACGCCGTTGTACTGCACAAAATAGTTAAAAGGCTGAAAATCCTGCTCATAGCAGACCTCGTCATACAGATCGTCCACAATAGCGCCGTACTGGGAATATCTGCCCGTGGCATCTATGTAATTCTGTGTGGTACTGTCGTTGAAATATTCGGCTATCTCCTCGGGATAGTGGTCGTAGCTTACATTGTAATACTGCACAAGCCCCGCAAGTTTATATATCTGACCCGCATCCATATGGTATGACGCATCTTCGATCGTCCATTCGTCATCGCTGTTTATATTTATGCTTGAAAGTGAGGTTTTAAGCAGACTTTGTGCAATAGCCGTATCATCGCTGCCAAAGCCGCCGTTTCCGTCGGAGACCGAAAACTCGTTTTTTGCCATGCTTGATGTCAGATCCGAAAACCATGTCTGAGACTCATAATTTTCCGCACCTATAACAAGTGTATTTCCGTCATCGACCCATTTTCTCAATTTGGTGATATCCTCATGTGTGAGGCTGTTCATATCAAAATCGTTTATCAAAAGTATCTCAACATTATCTATGCAGTCAAGGTCGTCCTTTTTGAATTCGACAAGACGGTCAAGGCCATAGATCTGACCGAAAGCCGTAAAATTTGCCGCCACGGCATCTCTTGTCCTGTCGCTGTCGCTCATTACACCAAGCCAGCAGGCGTCGTCGCTGTCGGTGGTAAGCGTAAATTCGTTTTCCTGTACAGTCTTGCCCTTGTTGTCTTCAAGAGCTATTGTAAATCCGTCATAAATGGCATTTATGGGCATTATGCCGTCTATCTGTCTGGTTTCTCCCCCGCCCAGCTCGATATCCGCAAAATATTCCACCTTACTTTCGGAACTGCCGCCCATTACGGAATAATTATCCTCAAACGGGGACTTTGCCGTTTTTATTACCGCCCTGCCCTTAAAGGTCTTGGAAGCGTTGTTCGTGACCTTGATAGACACGGGTGCATCATTGTTTATTTTAACAGCACCGCTGAGGCCGACAGAGGCCTCGGTGGTGAACTGCTGCGGTTCATCTGCATACGCCGTCCTTAAAAATAAAGGAAGCACCGCGCTCAGTACCATTGCCAGTACAAGCACTACTGCGATAATACCCGCAATTTTTCTTTTGGTTGTAGGTTTTATCTTTTTCATTTTCTTCTCCTTTGCAAAATGCGATTTTGCCCACTTTAATACCATTTTACATTATAGCAGATTAAGGTCAAATTGTACAGTGATTTTACAAAAAATTTAAATTCTTAATATTTGAAATATTTTAGGGCATTTCTAAAATTTATAGTAAGCGAATTAAATAATCGGACTTAAGCTTGCTTAAGGCGGATTATTTATGAGCCCCATCATATAGTGAACGTCCAAATATTTTTGACGTTCACTATATCATTTTGCCAAACTTGCTATAATTTCCGCTCGGTCATTACCTCGCGCAGAGGATAACTGCTTCAAACCCTCTTGACATAGCTTTTTTTTGCTATGCCTGCGAGTGTTTTCATTGCTGTCAAAAATTCTATAGTAAGCGAATTAAATAATTGGACTTAAGCTCGCTTGAGTACAATTATTTATGAGCCCCATCATATCGTGAACGTCCAAATATTTTGACGTTCACGATATCTTCGTTTGGCTTCATCCTAATTTTCAGAGATGCCCTTTAATAATTTGAAATAAAACTGAAATAACATTTCTCTTGTCTAACCGTCTGTTTTGTGCTATAATGTTTCTATTCTAAAAAATTTTTATGCAAAAAGCGCCTAAAAGCGTATATTCTAAGGAGTGTGATCTTGTGAACCCCGATCCCGACAGTTCACATTTATTTATGCTTGCGGACACCCTGACCGAGACGGTGACGCAGGCAGCGGCAAATGCAGTAAACAACGTAAACCCGACACAAGTTATAGTATTTTTGATACTGCTTGTATTATCGGGCTTTTTCTCGGCGGCGGAGACCTCGCTGACAAGCATCAGCCAGATAAGGCTCAGAAACATGGTGGATGAAAAGGTCAAAAACGCAGAACTTATACAGCGTGTGGTGGAAAATCCGTCTAAACTTCTGACAGCCATACTTATAGGCAATAACCTTGTAAACATAGGCGCATCCGCACTTTCAACGGTCATTGCCACCGACCTGTTCGGCAGCAAGGGTGTCGGCATAGCTACGGGCATCACCACTGTCGCCGTTCTTATCTGCGGCGAGATAACACCCAAGACCTATGCAAAGCAATACTGCGAAAAAGTTGCCGTATGGTTTGTTAAGCCCATTGCGTTTTGTATGTTTATATTTACGCCGTTTATTGCGGTGCTTAATGTGATAACGGGCGGCATATTCAGGCTTTTGGGTATAGAAAAGTCTGACCAGACCCCGCTTGTGACCGAAAGTGAATTTCTTACCATGGTCACTGTCAGCCACGAAGAAGGCGTTCTTGAAACTCCCGAGCGCGAAATGATAACAAACGTGGTGGAATTCGGCGATACACGCGCCGAAAATGTTATGGTGCCCAGAACGGAAATGACTGCCATACCCGTGACTTCCACCTTTGCCGAGACCGTAAACTGTTTCAGGGAAAGTCAGTTCACAAGACTGCCTGTCTATAACGAAACTATGGACAATATAATAGGCATTTTGTCGTTCAAGGACATTATGCTGCTTGAAGACACAAAAAACTTCCGCATAGATGACTATATGCACGAGCCTTTTTTCACCTACGAATCAAAGCCCTGCTCCGAGCTTTTTGTCAGTATGCGCACCAACAGTCAGCGCATGGCCATCGTACTTGACGAATACGGCGGCACGGCGGGTCTTTTGACTTTGCAGGACATGATAGAAGAAATAGTCGGCGATATACTCGAAGAGGACGAGGAAGAACAGGAAGAAATAGTTCCCGTAAGCGAAAACGAGTTTATTGTCGAAGCCGTCACACGTCTTGATGATGTGAACGATATGCTTGGCATAAACCTTGAAAGCGAAGATGCCGAAACCATAGGCGGCTATGTTCTGGGGCTTATAGGCCGTTTCCCCGAAAGCGGAGAAAAAATAGAAGACAGCGAAAACGGCATCGACTTTATAATAGAAGAGGCCGAGAAAAACAGGATAGTTATGCTTAGAATACTGAAAAAGACATCCGGGGAAGAAGAAAAATGAGTTTTATTATGATGTTATCCGCAGTAGTTGCATTTGTTTTTTTAATTTTGATAATAATTTTCTTTATAGTGAAGTGAGGAGAATAAAATGTGGTTTTACGGTTCCGACATTGGAATAGACCTTGGCACGGCAAGCGTTCTGGTCTATAAAAAGGGTCAGGGCATCGTGCTTCAGGAGCCCTCCGTTGTAGCCGTTGACAAGTTCACGGGCGAGATACTTGCAGTCGGAGAGGAAGCAAGGCGCATGATAGGCAAGACCCCGCAGAATATAGAGGCGATACGCCCCCTGCGCGAGGGTGTCATTTCAAATTTTGATGTGACCGAGCGTATGATACGCTATTTTATAGAAAAATCCGTCGGCAGGCATTGGTTTCGCAAGCCGCGCATAGCAGTCTGTGTACCCAGCAAGGTAACGGAGGTAGAGCGCCGCGCAGTTGAGGAGACCACCCGCATTGCAGGCGCAAGCCGCGTATATATTATAGAAGAGCCGATGGCGGCGGCAATAGGCGCAGGCATAGAGATAAACCGTGCCCGCGGCAGCATGGTCGTGGATATAGGCGGCGGCACTACCGATATTGCGGTAATTTCTCTCGGCGGCAACGTAGTCAGCACCAGTCTTAAAATGGCAGGCGACAATTTTGACGATGCAATAATAAAATACATGAAGAAAAAGCACAGCCTGCTTATAGGCGAGCGCACGGCAGAATCTCTCAAAATAAACATAGGCACGGCCTACAGCGATACCGCAGTCGTAACAATGGATGTCAGCGGCAGAAACCTTAAAAACGGCCTGCCTGCCACCATAAAAGTCACTTCGGACGAAATGAACGAGGCTATGAAAGAATGTGCCGATGCCATAGTTGACGGCGTGCACTATGTTCTTGAACAGACCCCGCCCGAGCTTTCTTCCGATATTTCCGAGCGCGGCATAGTTATGACAGGCGGCGGCTCCCTGCTCTATGGTCTTGACAAGCTGATAAAGCAAAAAACGGGCATAAATGCCGTTATAGCAGACGAAGCGATAAGCTGTGTTGCAATAGGCACGGGAAAATATATAGAATATGCGACCGAAAACGAAAAGCACGGTCTTTTGCGTGCTTGAAACGATTTCCAAAAAAAATTTCAAATTTTTATAATTTTTACTTGCTTTTTTTATCATTTTCTGATATTATATTTATTGATGTGTTTACTAACTAATAACAAATGTGATTACTTAATATTTTTAAGGAGGTGCAGGCAATGGCTAAGTGTGAAATTTGCGAAAAGTCTATGCTTACCGGCCGCAGAATAAGCATTAACAGAAGCCAGGTTTCAAGACGTGCTAAAAAGACCTGGAAAGCTAATGTGCGCAAGGTAAAAATAATTGAAAACGGTACCGTTAAATCCGTAAATGTATGCGCAAGATGTGTACGTTCCGGTAAGGTAACAAGAGCTATCTGATAGATTTTATTAAAAAGCAGAAAAGGCTTGTCCGAAAGCAACGGACAAGCTTTTTTATTCCCCAAAAATACTGTTGAAAAAAACAATACATATGCTTGCAAGTGAAATATCTCCTTGCCCCGTTATAACATTTGTACTTAATTTTTCCGAGCATAAATGGAGTACAAACAAGACCATACTTGAATGTCTTGATATGAACGAGCGCATAAAGCCTTTTGTCAGCGATTACAGAATAAATGTAATTGATGTTGCATATCTTTCAAGGGAAACGATAAACAAGTTCAAAAGCGATTTTAAGATAATCGCAGACTACTTTGTACAAATGCGCAAAACAGGCGAATATAAACCCATGACAGACGAAGTAAAGCACATTTGGGAATTACTTTTACTTATGGGCAAACTGACGGATGATGACCGATTTAAGGTAGAATATTACAGAGACCACAGAGAGGAGCGGATGAATATGTGTGAATGGTTAGATAAAGTTGAAGCAAAAAACAAACGTGAAGCGGCAATAAAATCTGCTTTAAAATTACTGAAATTAGGGAAACTTACACCCAAAGAAATTGCGGATAGTGTTGATTTGCCGCTTGAAGATGTCGTAACGCTGGAAAAGCAGTTATTGTCACCTACCATATAACCCCACCCCTGCCCAATGCAGGGGTTTTATTTTGCTTTACAACAACCACATTATGTGTTAAAATAGAATTACAAAACCACAGGAGAGTTCCTGCATTGACAACAGGAGGACGACCCCATGAGCGAATTTAATGAAAATCTATATGCTTTACGGCAAAGCAGGGGGCTTACGCAAGGACAGCTTGCGGCAAAGCTCGGCATATCCCAAAGCAGTATCGGGATGTACGAGAAAGGACTGCGGCAGCCGAATTTTGACATACTTTTAAAATTTGCGGAGTTTTTTGACACGGACACGGACTATCTTATCACAGGCAAAAAACACCCCGACCCTATAAACGATGCTAACATACTGCCGCTTAAAAAGATACGCGTACCGATAATAGGCTCTATCGCCTGCGGCGAGCCGATATTTGCGGACAGGGAGTATGAGGGCTACATAGACACGAGCGCAGACCGCGACTTTGACTTTTGTCTGCGTTGCGAGGGCGACAGCATGATAAACGCGGGCATACCCGACGGAGCGATAGTTTTTATCCGCAAACAGGACATGGTGGAAAACGGCGAGATAGCCGCTGTTGTGATAGACAGCCAAATAACGCTTAAACGCGTTGCCTACTACCCCGAAAAAAACACGCTTATTTTAAAGCCCGACAACCCCAACTACAACGACCTTGTATACATTGGCAAGGAGCTTGATGCCATACGTATACTCGGAAAGGCCGTTGCCGTACAAAACAAACTTTAGGAGACAGAAATGAAAATAAAAAAACTGATGATGATACCAGCGCTGGTGCTTATGCTGACCCAAAGCGGCTGTTTTAACCCAAAGCTTAACAAGGACAATGCAGAATTGCTTGTGACCGACTTTTTAGAGGATTTCCGCGCGGGAAATTACGATGCCATGTATGACCTTACTCATGACGGCTACACCTATTTCAACGGCATCTACAACCCCGATTCCGCAAGCAATGCCGCCATGTTCCGTGCTTTTGGCTCTCATCTTGAATACGAGATAAAGGATATAGCAATAGACGGCAAAGAATGTGATGTGACCGTACATATAACAAATGTGGATGCCGACAAGGCACTCACAAAGGTAACGGCGACCTATCTCACACTCTGCGATCAGGACACCAATGACGAGTTGGATAAAAACGACCTTTTGACTCAAACTACGGACTATATCTTCAATGCCGACGATGCAGAAAAAATCGAGCACGATACCGTTTTCAACCTTATCGAAAAAGACAAGGAATGGACGATAGAAAGCAATATAATGATATATGACGACATCACAGGCGGATATATGACCTACGTTTACAAAAATGTAGTCTTTGACGATCTGCTGACCGAAATGGCAACCAAAGCCGCAGAAGCACAGCAATAAGGAGGTATATTTATGTTTGAAAATATCGCCAAAGCTTATGAATATATACGCACACAGACCGATTTTGTGCCCGACATAGCCGTTACGCTCGGCAGCGGGCTGGGAGAAATAGCCGACGAGGCAGAGCCCGTCTGCACGATAAATTACCGCGATATCCCCGGATTTCCCATAAGCACGGTCGCTGGACACAAAGGAAGATTTTCCTTTTGTAAGATCGGCGGCAAAAATGTCGCTTTTATGCAGGGGCGCGTGCATTATTACGAGGGTTACGGCATGAAGGATGTTGTTATGCCGCTTCGCGTGCTTCACAAAATGGGCACTAAAACGCTGATGCTGACAAATGCCGCTGGCGGTGTGAACTATACATTTGAACCGGGCGATTTTATGATAATCCGCGACCATATATCGTGCTTTGTACCCTCGCCGCTTATCGGCGAAAACTACCCCGAGGGTCCGCGTTTTCCCGATATGAGCAATGTATATGACAAAAAACTTTCGGATATGCTCTACTCTGCCGCCGCCGAACTTGGCATAAGTGTCAGAGAGGGCGTTTATATGCAGCTTTCGGGTCCGAATTACGAGACCCCGACCGAAGTGCGTATGTGCCGTATGCTCGGCGCGGATGCCGTTGGTATGAGCACTGCCTGTGAAGCTATGGCCGCCGTTCATTGCGGCATGAAAGTCTGCGGTATCTCCTGTATCACAAATATGGCAGCGGGCATGAGCCTTAAACCCCTCTCGCACGACGAGGTAAAGGAGATAGCGGATCTTAAAGCCCCACAATTAAGAAAACTTATTTTAGAGGGCATAAAAAGAAGTTAAGGAGAGAAAGAATGAATACACAGCTCGAATCACTTGTAAACAACATAGAAAAAATAATCGTCGGCAAGCGCGAACCCATTGTAAAGGTAATTTGCGCAATGCTTGCCGAGGGGCACATACTGATAGAGGACGTACCCGGTGTGGGCAAAACAAGGCTTGTGGCGGCACTTGCAAACTCTGTTGACGGCAGGTTCAACCGTATACAGCTGACACCCGACATCATGCCCTCGGATATCGTGGGTTTTTCCATGATAAGCCCGCAGACCAAGGAACTTGAATACCGCGCAGGTGCGGCTATGTGCAACTTTCTTTTGGCGGACGAGATAAACCGTGCTTCACCCAAGACACAGTCCTCGCTTCTTGAGGTCATGGAGGAACATCAGATATCCCTTGACGGCACGACCATGTCCCTGCCCTCGCCTTTTATGGTAATGGCAACACAGAACCCCGTAGAGACCTACGGCACATATCATCTGCCCGAAGCGCAGATGGACAGATTTTTGATGAAAATTTCAATGGGCTATCCCGCACCCGAGGAAGAACTTGATATTATCACCCGTTCGGAAAACCCCTCATTCAAGGACAAACTTCCCGCAGTAATGAGCATAGATGATGTAAACAAGCATATTGCGGCGGCAAAGGAAGTCCGCTGCACGGACAGCATAAAGGAATATATAGTCGCACTTCTGAACGCGACCAGAAATTCAGAACTTGTAAAACTGGGTGCATCCCCCCGCGGCGGCATTGCGCTTTTAAAGGCTGCCAAATCCTATGCCTACATCGACGGCAGGGATTATGTTGTACCCGATGATGTCCGCGCCGTAATGTCGGCCGTGCTTTCGCACAGACTGATGCTTTCGCCCAAAGGCAAATCCGCCTTTGCAACATCCGAGGCCGTAATGGAAGAAATTGCAATGAGCGTACCCGCTCCCGTAAAATAAGAAACAGCAAAAACTTATAACAGAAACTAAAATGAAAGAAAATATTTTAAGAACGATAAGCTCGCTTTTAAGCTATATAGGCTGTATATGTGTGGCACTTCTGATAATGTACTACCTTAACGGCACAATAGGTATTTTTATTGCGACCGCACTTATATGCGCGTTTATATTGTCGCTGGTACTTACACTTATCGCGGCAAAAAGCCTGAGTGTCAGCATTTCCACCGATACCGAGCTTATAGCCAAAGGCGAGAGCATAAACTGTACCGTAAAATTTACAAACAGATTTTATCTGCCCGTACCAATAGCAGAGATAGAGATAGGTTCTACCCCGCATTTGTCACAGGGCGAAATATCCGTTTATAAGTGCGCCCTTGCGGGAAAAAGCAGCAACACAATAAAAATACCGCTTAAAGCCGTACACGGCGGAATGGCAAAAATAAGCGTAAAGCGCGCGGCAATAAGCGACTTTTTGGGTATACTGACCTTTCCGCTTTCCATTCCCGAGGAAGAAATGACTTTCAAGGCGGCTATCTATCCCAATATCCCCGATGTACCCGTGCAAACGGATTTTTTAAAGACTACCAACCGCTTTACAAGCACGGACGACGAGGAAGAGGAATCCAACGAGACTTCGGCAATTCCCACGGGTATGCCCGGCTACGACCACAGAGAATATGTGCCCGGTGACCCGATAAAACGTATAAACTGGAAGCTTTCGTCCAAACGTGATATTTATATGATACGTCTTGACGAGCAGATACACGGTTCGGGTCAGCTGTTTTTCCTTAATGCGCCCGAATATGAAGAAACGGAGCTTACCCTTTCGGTTCGCGACATTATAACGGAATGTGCGCTGTCCATACTCGGTATGCTTGTCCGCGAGGGCCGCGATGCGGTATTCTATTTGTATAATGACAAAACATGGACGGCAAACGAAATTCACGAAGCAGGCGATATTCTTGCTTTACAGGAACTTCTTGCACATTTCTCGCCGTCAAAGCCGCGGGAACTTGTGCCTGCAGAGATAATACAATCGGGAAAGACCCCTATCTGCCTTACATCGGCGGTAAAAGAGGATTTTTCCGAGGTATCGGCTATAGCTTCACAGTTTCCCGAAGCACTTATCCTTTCTGCACAAAAGGCAGAGCTGCACTTTCCCGGTGCGGCCCATTGGACAGTTTCCGATGAATTTGAACTGACAAAAAGTTCGGAGAATTAAGTATGAAACCAAAAAAAAGAAAAAAAATAATAACCAAAGAATTGCTGCTTGACAGGCTGAATCGCTGGGTCTGCCCCATTGCACTCGGCACAGCTATATGTTTCAGCATAATACACGTTATAAATCCGCCTGATGCGCTGCCGTATACGCTGTTTGCCATACCCGCGCTGCTTATCACTTTTATTGCCTTTGACCTGTTCAAGCTGTTAAAGGGCACAGGCGGTATGATTTATATACTTTGCCTTATTGCAATAAATCTTTATACAATAACGCTGGTATTCCGCGGCACCTACACGGGTGTAAACCCCATTGCCTGGTTTTACGGCGAAGAGGGTGTGAGCGGCTGGCATCCGACCTATATGCGTGCATTGTTTATCGGCGGAGGCTTTTTCCTCGCCTCGATACTGTATTACTTCACGCAGATACGCTACAGAAGTCTCGGTGTTATGCTGTGTACGCTGTTTCCGTTTGTGTTTTACGCCAAGCGAGGCGATATAATGTCCGAAATAATGATAACGCTTATTTTGACATTGTTTTTGGCGGTAATGATACATAACAGACGGCTTGACCCCGCCAAAGACCCCGCAAAGCTTGGCAGAGTAAAGATCGACCGCGCATACGTGATAAGTTTTGCGCTGTTTATATCCATAACTGCGGCGCTTGCAATGACTGTGCAAAAACCCACCTACCGCTCACAGCTTGAAAAGAGCGCGGACTTTTTTGAAACGCTGTTTTTCAGCGGTGCGGGAAGCAGCGGTTACGAAAATATATCAAGTTCTTCCTCCACAAGGCGCGGCGGCTTCGGCTACAACAACAACCCGCTTTTTTATGTGCAGGACTACGACCACAGCGAGATATACTATCTGCGCAGACAGGTATATGACAACTTCAACGGCGAGACATGGGAAAGCAGTCCATACAGCTATTGGCGCAAGACCCCCTACTCTGCCGACAACCCCGAATACGGCACGGAGGAGATATTAAAAGATGCGGCCGCTGTTTTCGGCGATGCCGTACCCGACCCCGACACAGCACTTACAACAAAACATATAAAGCTGTATGATGATGATTTTCATTCAACTTTCCTGCCCGCGCCCTATGGTACGATAACGGACGACGAACCTTATTATTCGCTTAAATATTTCAAGTACGCACCGTCTTCCGACATCTTCCGTATAAGAACATGGTCGGAAACACCCGAAAAATTGGATGATGATGTATATTACCGATCTGGGCAGTCAAATATGATACGTTTGGCGTCTGCGCTTGGATTTACGGGCAGTGATTACATTTATGCACTTGAAGACGTTGACAGCGAAGAGTCTGTAAGGCTTGAAGAAGATTATCTCAATGCCTTAAACAGCTACAGCGACCCCGGAGGTCAGACCGAACGCATAACCGAGCTTGCACAAGAGATAACAAAAAACTGCAAAAACGATTTTGCCAAGGCTGCCGCTCTGGAATCATATTTTTCAATGCACGGCTACAAATACTCGACCGAGTATGTGCCGCCCGACAACTCGCTTGAATATTTTATTTTCGACAGCAAAACAGGCTATTGCGCAGGCTATGCAACGGCAATGACCGTTATGGCACGTTCTGTCGGACTGCCCGCAAGGTATGTCGAGGGCTTTGCCGCTTTTGAGCGTATGCCCGCGGGTGAGATAGTTGTTCGTGAGGGTCACGCCCACGCCTTTGTTGAGGTCTATATCCCCGCTGTCGGTTGGATGACTTTTGACCCTACTGTCTCCGATTACCGCAATATAACATCAAACACAGGCAATTTCAACACAAATTTTGTGTTCTATCTTCTGTTTTTGTTAAGCAGATTTTTCATAGTGATTATAGTTGCGGCATTTATCATATTCTTTGTGCTCTTCGACCGCATAAAAGAACGTCTGCTTCGTATAGCGCTTGTGTTCATGCCCGTAAAAAAACGCGTGCTGAAACTCTATGCAAACCTTATCCGACTTATGAATTTCTCGACTAAGGAGGAGCATAATTCCTATACGGTAAAAATGCTGCGTAAAGAAATGCAGGTCACAAGAGGCGTCGTGCCCGAAAAACTTTTGCAGCTGTTTGAAAAGACCGCTTTCGGCGGATATGAACCGACCAAGGAAGAATACAGCGAAGCATATAAAGAATATAAAAAATGCTATAAATACCTGAGAAGAGTACCGAGAGAAAAAGAACTCGCCAAAATAAAAGAAATTCAGGCATAAGCAAAAAAGATTGTTTCACCGTTTTGGTGTTACAAAACGGCTGTAAAATTTATCGGATCTTTTTTGTTGCGGCTGCCGCCCCTACGCGGAGCACAGGAG
>JAEEGL016043097.1_pt1 | contig 12432 bp, 11 predicted proteins | sample 9134231 | NCBI WGS metagenome assembly JAEEGL01 (sample SAMN16246548, study PRJNA631951) | gut metagenome | biome: gut microbiome; feature: rumen; material: fiber-attached | host: Bos | place: Iran: Karaj | collected 2018-10 | reverse complement strand
TGACATACTTTTGAGGACAATCACCATGGTGAGATTCAATGGAATTAATAACGACATCTGGTTCACCATATTTCTTTGCTAAACGGCTACCTAATTCGACATGGCTACCTTCGACTTCGAAATCAACGGCTTTACCGATATCGTGTAATAAGCCTGCTCTCTTGGCCATGTTTTGGTCTAAACCTAGTTCCGCGGCCATCATACCAGCTAAGTAAGCGACTTCTATAGAATGGTCTAAAGCATTTTGACCATAAGAAGTACGATATTTTAATCTACCAACATAATCTAATAATTCTTTATTAATTCTTGGTAAACCAAGTTTAAAGGCCACTTCTTGACCAGTCTTGTGCATGGATTCTTCCACTTCTCTCTTGCACTTCTCAACGATTTCTTCGATACGTCCAGGTTGGATACGGCCATCTTTAATTAAGGCCTCTAAGGACATACGAGCAATTTCTCTTCTAATAGGATTGAAGCAACTAACAGTGATGACTTCAGGAGTATCATCGATAATTAAATCAACACCTAATAATTGTTCTAAGGTACGGATGTTACGACCTTCACGGCCGATAATTCTACCTTTCATTTCATCTGATGGAAGAGCAACGACAGAAACAGTTCTTTCGGTAGTGACATCTTGAGCGTATTTCGCACACGCCATAGATAATAATTCTTTGGCTTTCTCATCAGCGGTTTCTTTCGCTTCATCTTCTTTGTTCTTGATATAAGTAGCAATCTCTCTAGAAATCTTAGACTCCACTCTTGCCATAAGTTCATCTTTGGCTTCTTGGGTGGACATCTGAGCGACCTTTTCTAATTCGACAATAATGCTATCAATTTTAGCTTGTAAATCAGCTTCTTTCTTGTCAACATCTTTGAGTCTTCTAGTGAGGTTTTCGTTCTTTTGTTCAAGAGCGGTTTCCTTTTGGATTAAAGCGGCATCACGACGATCAATGCTCTGCTCTCTTTGAGATAATTTATTCTCTTGATTAGCGATTTCTTGTTTTCTTTCGTGAATTTCTTTGTTGGCTTCTTGTTTCATTTCATACACAGCTTGTTTGCCATCTAACTGTGCGTTTTTCGCAATGTGTTCGGCTTTGATTTCCGCGTCACGAATTATTTTTTGAGCATTTTTATTCGCTCTTTGTTTCTTAAAAACAGGAACGAAAAAGATGATGGCGGCGCCAATTAAAAGACCGGCAATGCCACAAACAATTGGTAACACTATAGTCAAAGCATCTGCTAATACTATCATATAGTATTCCTTTCTATAGTCTTCTCGACTAAAAATATAGTTACAAGGAATTATAACTAAATTACCTAAAAATCCTAGTTATCCCATAGGAGGATTTGAGGATTTAGATTATATATATACAGGCAAGCCTGATAATAAAGTTCTCAATAAGAGAATATATAGGTAAGTACCTTTCGACGGGTACGCAAATATTATATATGTAGGTGCGCCTATATATCAATAATTAAAAAGAACTCAGGTGACCCGAGTTCTATTAGTTTTTATTAGAAAGTATTGAAGGCATCATTGCAGTGCGCATTTACGTAATTATCCATATAGGATACTTCTTGTCCGGTAATAGAAACACTACTATCACTTAGAAGCGTCATATCCATATGGAGATGTAAAGTTACTAATACATCAATGCCTAAATCGATGACTGCTCTATTAAGTTTTTCACCACTTTGATAAGCGGTTAGTGTCAATGTGGTTAAACTATCACTCTTAGCAAGTTCACCAATATTAATAGCGAAATAGAAACTCTTTTCACTGGCGTTATAACTATAACCTTTAACGATATTTTCATATTGGATTTGGCTACCTTCACCATCGCCACCACCGGAGCTCATATTGCCAATCTTACCAACAAAATAATCAGTGATTCCAAGGGCATCACCACAGAGAATAGGAAGGATATTATCCATAAATGTTTCACTGGAATATTTCTTGTTGTAATTGTTATTGATTTCACTTTCGATAGTAATACCTAAGAAAGTTTTTTCAGGACGATAATCATGACGATTGACATAGAAAATATCCGTTTTATTATCGTACATTAAATAAGCTTCACGATTTAAGTTGATAGAATAATCTCTACTGAAAATTAAGTTCACCGGGATATCAGTTAAATGGGCTAACACTTTGACATGTCCACCGTCATTGAGGATTTTGACATCCGCGTTCATGGTAATCGCATCAAATAAATCAGAGACATTAAGAGTAATATCACCTTCAAAATGATAATAGTTAAATTCAGAAGTATTTAATCCTAATCTAAGGAATAAAGATAAAGTGGATAAGTCAATGAAACTGCTGTTATCTTGAAGTTTGTGAGCGTTATAGAATTCTTCATCAAATTCATGAAGATCAAAGGACATATTAAGGATCTTACCACCGAGATTTAAACCATAAATATCCGCGCCTTCAATAACATCTTCGTGATATCTAATTACTAAAGTAAAGTTGATATCATCCATACCGATAATCGCACCATTTAGACCTAAGGTAACTTTGGAAGGAGTCACATCTAAAGCAGTAATGAAGTCAGCATCCAACAAGATGCCATATTGTCCTTCTAAAATCATCGCTATTGGAGTGGAATCCGCACTATCAATTAAGCCACCCACAAGTTCCACCACATGGTCATCTTTTTCGTTTAATAATTCAGTGACCATTCCAAAGATAGAATCTATGGTTTCATATTCAAATTTAGCGTTGGTTTTATTCCCGGAAGTGCCACTATAGGATAATAGAACTTTACCTTGGCTTTGAGCGTCAGCAACAATCTTATGAGGATAGTTATCACCATCAGTGATATTTAAAACACCTGCGCCATAATCAAAGTTCTTATGTAAGCCACCTTTACTCTCATCATATTTAAGAGCAAATTCAAATTGTCCATTTAATGTGACATCTCTAGTTGTTTCATCACCATCATCAATAGCAATATTAAATGTCGCACCAAATCTATCTTGATGGATGAGTTCATCAACTGTATCGATTAATGATAAAGCGGGATCTAATTTCACATAGTCATCTGGATTGATATATGTGTATTCGTATTCACTTAACTCAATAGAGGCATTGATAAGATATTCGTTATATCTAACATCACTGACTTCTAAGGTGTTAATTGAGTCTTCATCAAAGGTTACTTTTAGCCCAAATGGATCAACTGGTAAGTCGAAATAACGAGGATTGAATGTTAAGAATAGAGAATCACTAGTTAAGTCAAAATCACTAATAAATTCCGGCAAATCATTGATATATGGAAGGATTTTGTTTAAATCAATTTCACTAGAAACATCGGAAATTGTATCTAAAACATCATCAAATGAACCACTATTGGTTTTGTCCATAATCTTGGAAACAAGAGTAAAGACATTACTTAATTCAATTGAGACTTTTAAGTTCTTCACACCTAGGAAAATAGCGCCTTCATCAAGCGCGGTATTGATGTGATGCGAACGATTATTCTCGTCAATATCTAAGTCGGTATATAAGTTAAGAGTGGCTAAATCAAAATTAAGTTCACCGCTAATATCCACAAAATCAGTAACTTCTTCACCGACTTTATCAATATCTAAAGAGACATCTAAGTTCGCAGCTTTCGCATCCACTAAATCGATAACGTTATTGATTAAGCTGAAAGCGGGTTTAAATTCACGATATAAACTGGCGTTCTCGCCTTCCATAGGATTAATAAGGTTTTGAGTTTCTTCTTTCAAACAATGTAAATCACTAGTCGCAGAGATATTCATACCCATTAATTCAGTTTCAGGTAGTTCAACGCCCACCATTTCAAACTTGTCATTGGTTAAAAATTTAATTGTAATGTCTTCAGAAAAATCAAAAGAGAAATAATGTTCCTCTTCGGTTTTAACTTCTTTCATCTTGGCTAGTGATTTTAATAAAGCATCAACATCTAAATCTTCAAATTCGGATGGAACAGAGAAATCCACACCAAAAGTGGGAAGCATATCCATGACATCAGTAATATCACTAGTCTTTAAATAGAAATGGGTATCAAAGCAATCTAAATAGATGGTGTTATCAAAGAAACCAACTGATAAGTCTAAATCTAAAGCACCGGTTTTAACATTGATATCACCTGCTAATTTGATGTTTTCTAAATCAGCGATAGAAACTTCTAAATTAGAGATTGATAAATCGATATTATCTAAAGATAAATCTCTTCTAATTGGAGCTTCTTCCTCGTAACTAATCGGTCTAATGGCAATATCAACATTACCTTCGATAGTTTTAGCTTTTGTTAAGTTACTTAAAAACTTCGCAGAATGTGTTAACTCTTTCAAAGCAGTATTATCTTCTTCTGCAGTAGCAGGAACATCTGGTTCTTTTGTTTCTTTCTTTTTATAACAGGAGAGGAATCCCGCTCCTAAGCCTAGTGCAAACACGGCTGTAAAAATACCGGTCTGCAATAGTATTGTTTTCCATACTTTCATATTCAATTAATCCTTAATATTCAAAATTTGTTTCTGTGTCAGGAATGCCACCTTCATAATTGTGAATGAATTGTTCGGTGAGTGATCCAACACTTCTATTCATCATTCCAACAGCGTAAACATCATATTCTTCGTTGGTAACCAATTCCTTGAGGTTGAGTTCTTTATCCATAGTGAATTTCAAACTCACTTTATAGAATTGAGGATAATCTTCGAGGTCGGAAATAGATTTCATCTGTTTCACATAACGGGAGACAGAATATTCTTTATGTAAATCCATAGTCACTACATATTCATCTTCAGTAGTTTCTAACTTGGACTCGAGAACGGTTTTAGAAGAGATAATATAAATTACTGGTCTCTTAAGAGTTTTACCCCAATTTGTTTCGTGCTCCTGAAGAGTTACATTCTTCTTGAGGTATTCAGGCCATGTCGCAGTGCCTTTATCGGTCACCTTTTTGCCTTTATATTCATCAATGGATTGATCGCCATGTTGATAGAAACGAACGCCACACTTCACTAAAGAAGAATAAGATAATGACTCGGTATACCATTCATCACCATCACGGACATCTTCCGCGAAAATGTTTTGTTTCACCACGGAAGCCTTAACTAAGCCATGAGTAATTGTCTGAGTATGTTCTTCACGAGCAAATTTCTCAATACCGATGTTCACTAACTCATACGGTTTATAGGAAGAGAACTCACGATTGCCCTCATCATACTCAGCAAAAAGCGCGGCAGTGTCGTCTTCATAGTTGACGGCTTCTTTCACATCAACATAAGATACTGCACCACGGCTATAATAACTCTTACCGAATATGATACCGAGTGCTAATCCGAGAGATATAGCACTAACACACACTATTGAGGTGATAACAATTGTTGACGCTTTGACTTTCTTTTTCATAGCGCTAAACAATATACACGCATGAGCAAATTTGTGCGCCTATTCGTAAGAAATAAATAAGAGAGTTAATTCTCTCACTCTCCAAAAAAGAGAATTTGGGCTTTTTTTATGCAGTTTTACTGCTAAAATATAGATATTAGAGATATGGAAGACCTAAAAACCGTCGTTGGCAAAAATCTTGCCGCATTAAGAAAAAAGAAGAAACTAACTCAGATTGAGCTTGCGGAAAAATTCAATTATTCGGACAAAGCCGTATCTAAATGGGAACAGGGCGCCACCCTTCCTGACTTAGAAACATTAAAACAACTTTGTGATTTTTATGGTGTCTCCATTGATTACCTAACTAAAGAGGAAAACATTAAGGATCCACATGTTGAGACTCAAGAAACAAATATTACATTTATCAACCACATCATCACTTCTTGCTTATTAGCGATGGTTATTTGGATGGTGGCCACTATTATCTTTGTCTATCCATTAGTAGTTAAACAACAACAGACATATTATTGGAACATATTCATATGGGCAGTGCCTGTAACCTGTTTAGTAATATTCTTCATGAACCTTATTTATTTTAAAGCGAATAAGATATTAACGTTTATTGTCCTAACAACATTAGTCTGGTCATTATTAACAGGTGTATTCATTCACTTTTTCTTCTTTGCGGAAAATCCGCTTAATCTATGGCCAGCATTCCTTGTAGGAATTCCAATGCAATGCATCCTCCTACTATGGTTTGTGAGATTACCAACAAAAAAAGTAGCGAAACGTAAATAATCGCTACTTTTATTTTGAAGAAAGGTTTTATTCAGCAGCCTTTTTAGCTTCTTTAATTTGTTTAATTAATACTTCTTCGATATCTTCGTTACTCTTGAGATAGTCTTTTGCGGCTTCTCTACCTTGAGCAATCTTGTTTCCGTTATATTCGAACCAGGAACCACTCTTCTTGATGAGGCCTAATTCGACAGCGAGATCTAACACTTCACCAGTCTTGGAAATGCCTTGACCATAGATGATATCAATTTCACATTGTTTGAATGGTGGGGATACTTTGTTTTTAACAATCTTGATACGGCAGGTATTACCATAGATATCCGCGCCAGTCTTCAAAGCTTCTGTTCTTCTAATATCAATTCTAATAGAAGCATAGAATTTTAACGCTCTACCACCAGAAGTGGTTTCAGGATTGCCATATAAGACCCCAACTTTTTCTCTTAATTGGTTAATGAAGATAATTGCACATTCTCTCTTATTTAAGATAGCGGCAATCTTTCTCATCGCCTTAGACATAAGTCTAGCTTGCATACCGACTGAGCTATCGCCCATTTCACCATCGAGTTCCGCTTGTGGAACTAAGGCAGCGACTGAGTCGACAATGATTAAACTAATCGCACCACTATTGGCGAGCATCTCAGCAATCTCTAATGCTTGTTCGCCACTATCAGGTTGAGAAAGAATTAATTCATCGATATCGACACCTAAGTTTTTCGCATAGATTGGATCGATTGCGTGTTCAGCATCAATGAATGCTGCTCTACCACCACGTTTTTGACATTCTGCGATAGCGTGTAATGCTAACGTGGTTTTACCACTGGATTCAGGACCAAAGATTTCAATAATACGTCCTTTGGGATATCCACCAACACCGAGGGCTTCATCTAATAATAATGAACCACTGGGAATAACGTCGACATCAACAGCGGGTCTTTCACCGAGTTTCATGACACTGCCTTTGCCGAACATTTTTTCAATTTGTCGTAGTGTATCGTCGAGTGACACTACATTTTCTTTTTCGTTTTTTGCCATAAATTCACCTCTACCAATATAAATAGTGTGTTTTTTCAATTTCTTTGTCAGAAATTATGAAATTTTGTTAAATATTTTTTCTAAAGCGTATTGCACAGCTTCATCTTGAATCTGATCTCTCTCGCCACTTAAATTGAGTTTATAGACTTCCACAGACTTCTTATCGGCTATGCCGATGTAGACTTCGCCAACGGGTTTTCCTTCCATGGCTTCTGGTCCAGCATTGCCTGTAAAGGAAACACAGATATCAACATTTAATACTTTTCTACCAAAGTGAGCCATACCATAGGCGATTTCTTTAGAGACCACGCCATATTTTTCGACATCTTCTTTGCTAATACCAAGGAGTTTAATTTTCTCTTCAGTCGCGTATGTCACTAATCCACCTTTATAGTATTTACTGGCTCCACCTTTGCTTGTAATCGTGGCCGCAAATAAACCACCAGTAAAAGATTCAACAGAACCTAAAGTTATTCCTTTATTAATAAAAGCTTTCTTGAGTTTCTCAATTGTCATCTTTCTTTTCTTCCTTTAAGACAAAAGCGTATTTGACAACATAGATAATGCCAGAAATTAATGAAGCAGCTGTACAGAGATAAACAGCGACACGTGCTACCCATTGATGATCAAAATAATTAAATGGCCAGCTATTGAGTAAAACTAAACCGACTGCCACCATCTCTAAAACTGTTTTCATTTTGCCAAAAATATTGGCACCGATAACTACACCCTTTTGAGCGGCGATAAATCTTAAAGCATCCACTACGATATCTCTGGCTACTAAGATAATCGCGCACCAGATAGAGAAGGTCATTTGACCATCAGGAACATAGGCTGGTTTAACGATTAAAAAGATGACCATGGAATTAATTAAAAGTTTATCCGCAACTGGGTCTAAGAACTTTCCTAAGTTGGTCACTTGATTGTTCTTTCTTGCTAAATAACCGTCTAAAAAGTCGGTAAAACTTGCAATAACGAAGAAAATAAAGAGCCCTAAGTATAACCAGTTAATACCGGTATTTGGGATGTTTGGGATGCTAAAATCTGGAACTGCTAATTTGACAAAATATAATGTCACTAAAGCGACAATCATTAAAGCAATAGCAATGATTCTAGAGAATGTAATTTTTGTTGGTGTGTTCATATTTCTCCTAGTGAGTATTCGATCCTGTAAGCCATGTTTTGTCTAGGACAATTATTTATCTAAGCAATGCTTACCAATCTCTGTTCGATTCCTTCGATTGATCTCCCCTACCAAATTTGGGTTTCTTGCTTGTGGGGTTTACCGCGTTCCACTTTCATGTTTCCATGAAACTTCGTCACTGTGGCACTTTCAGGAGTATCACCATAGTTTCCCTTAGGTCTTCCTCCGCCGTCACGCACTCCTGCGTGCCTAACGTTATTTTTTCCGTTAGCGCAATCACTACGAGCATCACAGCTCGTGCAAGCATGGACTTTCCTCTAGCCGAAGCCAGCAATTATCCAGACCGAATGTTATTTTATATTATTGGGATTAAACCCATTTTGCCAGAGAAATGTTTCAAGACGACGAATTCTCTTAATTAAATCGAGGTTTTCATCTGTGACTTTGTCACCTTCTTTAACTCCGGCGTATTTGGTTTTTAAACGGCCTAATTGAAGTTCTAAATCCGCTTTCTCTTTTTCTAAAGATTTGATTTTAGAATTGAGTTTATCAAGTTCCTCATTAGTGAGTAATTGATTAGCTTCTATCTTTTCATAATCACGCATGATTCTATCCAAGAACTTATCAACCTCGTATGGATCATATCCGCGAGGAACAGCCTTGAAGACTTTTTCACTGATTTGTTCACTTGATAAAACTAGTTTGATTGCCATATAAAAACCTCTTAACTATGATAATATAGTTATATGACTATTTCAATCTTTTTTCTTTTGAAAAAAGAATATAAGTGTTATAATATCGTGCGATGAATAAGAAATTATTAAAGTGTCTGAGAGGTAATAAATCACTAGTGTTTCTCGATTTCGAGGGAACTCAGTTTTCTCATGAGATGATCGCCATCGGTGGTCTAGCAGTCACTATTGATACTAGAACTGGAAAGATTAAAAAGAGAAAAGAACCCTTTAAGGTTTATGTCAGAGCCCACAATAAAATCGGTGGTTATGTTACTAACTTAACTGGTATCACAGAACAAATGCTCAAAGATAAAGGTGTGGTTTTTGATACCGCGATGAAAGCCTTAAAAAAATATGTTGGTATCAATTTCAAGAAATCAACATTCATTACTTTTGGTAATCACGATTTAAGAATCTTAAATCAATCTATCGCTTATAACTTAGCTTATCCTAAAGAGGTAACATCTCAAATTCAAAAGAACTATTTTGATTACGCCTCTTTTATCAGTGAATACATTAGAGACGAAAAAGGTAATCCATTAAGTCTAGTCCACTACTGCGAATTATTTAATGTTCCCGAAGCGGGCGATGCCCATGACCCAGAAGTCGACGCTATTAACTTAGCCAATTTATACGATGCATTCTTAAACAATACTAATCTTGTTGTTGCAGAATATAAGAAACATCTCAAATTACATAATTCTAACTTACCAGAACCAATTGCTAAAGCGGTTATACGTTTAGTGAATGGTGAAAGTGTCACCGCCAAAGAATTTGAAGAAGATATTAGAAAGTATTTAGCGTAATGATTAAATATCCTAACGGTACCAAATATAATCCTCCAGGAACCAAGAAAAGAGAGAGCAGAAAGAGTAAAGAAGATCTCTCTATTTCCGCATCCAATAGAGGCATGAATTTAGAGAGTGATATTAATATCTCAAATGAATATTACACAGACCATGGTATCGCTTTAATCACCAAGAGACCAACACCTATTAACATAGTTAAAGTGGATTATTCTAGAGGCGCAAGAATCACCGATGCTTATTTTGAAAAACAATCCACGACAGACTATAACGGAGTGTATAAAGGGAAATACTTAGACTTTGAAGCCAAGAACACTAAAAACAAAACTAGTTTCCCATTAAGCAATATTGAAGATCATCAAATCCTTCACCTTAAAAGAGTGATTGAACAAGGTGGCATCGCCTTCTTCATCATCCAATTCCAATTACTCAATGAAGTCTATCTTCTCGATGCTTCATTCGTCATTCACTTCTATGAAAAAGGTGAAAGAAAATCCATCCCTTATGAAGTCTTCAAATCGGATGGAATATTAATTAAACAAGGATATAATCCACGCCTCTATTATTTAGATGCGGTAGAAGAAAAATATTTCAAAAAGTAGCGGATTCCGCTATTTTTTTGTGCAAATCTCGCCTAATTTGCAATTTTCACAATGGGGATTTCTGGCGATACAAACATCTCTTCCAAAGTGGATTAATTGATGATGTAACTTAATCCAGTTCTCTTTTGGAAAGAGTTTTTTGAGTTTCATTTCAGTCTCAAAAGCATCATCATCTAAATCCGCTAATTTGAGTCTTTTGGTGATTCTTAAGATATGGGTATCTACTGGTAAATCTGGAATTTTAAAAATCTCCGCTCTTATGACACCTGCGGTCTTATTACCAACACCTGGCATATTCTGTAATAAGTCTTTATCAGAAGGAAGGACACCATTGAAGTTATCTAAGATATATTTGGCTATTTCAATAACATGCTTGGCTTTATTTTTATATAAACCTATAGAATGAATGATATCTTCCACCACACTTAAATCAGCATTAGCTAATGCCTCAAGAGTGGGATATGTTTTAAATAAATTTTCAGTAACTTTGTTAACGGCAATATCGGTTGTCTGTGCGGATAACATCACCGCGATAACTAATTCATAATCTTTGTTATATTTTAGTTCACAACCAACATTTGGATATCTTTCATCAAGAAATGAGGTGATGAGAGATAGTTTATTTCTTTTTGTCATCATCTAATTCGGATAACCAGGGCGTTTTAGCGATACGGATAGTTTCTTCGAGATTCTTATTCCAGTTATCATCCATAGCAGTTCTTCCTTCGGCTTCAATATCATCTCTTTCTGACCAAGATAATAAAATCTTATCAACACTTCTAAATGACTTTTTACCTTTAGAGATAGCTTCTTTCATCGCATTGATAATTCTTTCATCGCTATATCCATAGGATATCCATTCTCTAATTTTAGAGAATTCAATCTGTGATAATGGACGAGAAAAGATTTTTTCAGCCTCACCATAGACATTATTCACTCTATCGGAAACTTCTTTTTTATTCTTGCTATCTTCTTCAAAAGAAGACATCATTTGGAATTCTCTAAAGAGTTTAGCCTTTAAAGGATCTAAAGAAGTGACGGTCTTATTTCCACGAGTGACATATTCAATAAACCCGCGTTCTAATAAACCGGTAAGGATACGGTCAATTTCTTGAATCTTCAAAGTCATCTTCAATGATAACAAATCTGGATTGATGAAGGGGTTACCTTGACCAATAAGATGATCAATCATGAAAAGAACAGCGAGTTCATTCTCATTGATATTTAATTTTTTGTAACTCTCTAATAAGAGAAAACGGAAATCAATAGCTTCGGAAATCATGTGTCATTATTCTATCGCATCTACATAAGATTGGATATTGTATTTTTCAAAATATTTATGAATTTTAACTTTATCAGAACATCTAATCTTTTTGATGTCCTGTTTAATCTTCTCGATATTAAGATTTTCTAATAGGTTTATATTCGCTCTAATAGCCTTGTCTAATTCTTCTTCAATAGTTAAATCAAAATCGATGGCAAATCTTAAAGCACGGATGATTCTAAGAGGGTCTTCTTTTAACCTATTTTCTGGTTTACCAATAACTCTCAAAAGATGGTTCTCTAAATCCTTCTGTCCTTTAACATAATCAATGACTTTAAGATCCTTATCCATATATAAACCATTAATAGTAAAATCTCTTCTTAATACATCGACATAAAGATCTTTTACGAACTCTATCTTTCCTGGATGTCTAGAATCTTCATAAGAATTCTCTTTTCTTAAGGTAGTGATATCAAATTTCACACCATCACTATCTTTATAGGAAACACTTCCATATTTAGCAAAGACAAAATTAGCTTCTGGTAAAAACTCTTTAATCTCATCAGGTGTGGCTTCGGTCACTACATCCATATCAGTAAGAGGTAAACCTAAAAGATAATCTCTTACTGTTCCACCCACTAAAAAGAGAGAATGATTATTCCTCTCAAATAATAGATTTAGTTCTAG
>JAEEGL015499886.1_pt1 | contig 12432 bp, 9 predicted proteins | sample 9134231 | NCBI WGS metagenome assembly JAEEGL01 (sample SAMN16246548, study PRJNA631951) | gut metagenome | biome: gut microbiome; feature: rumen; material: fiber-attached | host: Bos | place: Iran: Karaj | collected 2018-10 | reverse complement strand
CCGCCGACGATCGCTATCATGCTAAAGCCGTTCTTCCCCTCGGATACTGCCTTAAATACAGCCGTCCTCTCAGCACAGTTGCACAGTCCGTATGATGAATTCTCAACATTGCAGCCCGTTACCACGCTGCCGTCCTTTGCAAGAAGCGCCGCGCCGACCTTGTATCCCGAATATGGTGCGTACGCGTTTTCCCTTGCCGCAAATGCGGCCCTTATAAGTTCTTTTTCCGTCATTTGTTAAGCTCCAGATAGTATACTTCTGCATTTATAAGCTCCAGATCGGAAGTGTTGCCGTAGGCTGTCGAAGAATATGGCGCTATTCTTCCGCTCTTTAGCTGTTCATAGATATTATCATATATTTCCTCATTGAAATTCTCAAACCGTGCGTTGTCCATCTCAAGGGCTATGCCGTTATTCTGCGCACCCATCTCAAGGAGACTTCCTCCGGTAAAACTGCCGTTGTAATAATCCTTAAGCTCATCATAAACGGCGTTCCCGAGCATCTTCTTAGCGCTTGTTATGACAGTTTCGGAAACCTTGCTCTGGTCACTGTCAACACCGATGACTTTACCGCCGTTTTCTTCAGCGGCACTCATTATCGACCTGCCCATCGCGCCGCCACAGGCAAATATGACTTCCGTACCGCCCTTATACCATGCAGCGGTCATGTTCTTTACATCCTCATCCTCGAGGAAGGTATTTGCATAACAGTATTTTATGGAAATGTCAACGCCCATCTCTATGGCCGCGTAATCAGCGCCCTGCACAAAACCGTAACCGAACTGGATTATGGGATCTTCACTTGTACCGCCCACGAATCCGAGCTGCGTATTACCTTCCCTTACGGCACTGTAGCCCGCGAGAAAACCGGCCTGTTCTTCCGAAAACATGACCGCGACCGTATTCTTCGCGATCGTAAAATCCTCGCCGGCTTCATCATGCGGCTCTCCGTCAAGGATTATGAAATCAGTCCTCGGATACTTCTGCTGGGCCTCAAATATAGCTTCTTCAAACAGGACGCCGGGACACACGATGACATCAGCACCGTCCTTTACCGCCTGTTTTATATTCTTAAGCAATACCTTGGTGGAAGCCCCGTCGGGTTCATAAACCTTACTTGTCTTCCCGGTCTCTTCCGTGAACTTTGTTACTCCTTCGTAAGCTCCCTGGTTGAAGGACCCGTCGTAAACGGTCCCCATATCCGTAATGAACGCTATATTTACCTTCTTACCGCATCCGCTCAAAGCAAATGCCATAAGCAGGATACCTATGACATTTATCACCCTTCGTCTCATATATCTCTCCTCCGCATTATGCGCTTCCCCTTATCAAACTCCACCGAACCTCGTGATCGACTCCGTAACCAGTTTCTTGAACAACGGAGCAGCCGCGTTAGCAGCCGCCTGCACCTCCTCGTGAGTGAGCGGGTTCGGCGACAGTCCTGCGGCAAGATTGCATACGCAGGATATACCACAGATCTTCATACCGCTGTGGTTGGCAGCAAGTGCCTCTACGACCGTACTCATTCCGACCGCATCGGCGCCAAGCATCTTGAGCATCCTTATTTCAGCCGGCGATTCAAAAGACGGTCCCGTAAGCTGCGCGTAAATGCCTTCCCTGAGTTTTATGCCGAGATCCTGCGCACTGTTCCTTATTATGTCACAGAGTGCTTCATCGTAGACCTTGCTCATGTCAGGGAATCTGCATCCCAGTTCCTCTATGTTGGGACCTATGAGCGGGTTGGGTGCGAAACAGGATATATGGTCTGTGATCAGCATAAAGTCACCCGCATTAAAATCCGTATTTATACCGCCCGATGCATTTGTGAGGAAAAGTATCTCGGCTCCCAGCATATGCATCAGCCTCGTCGGCAGTACGACATCGGTAACGGGATAGCCCTCATAAAAATGCACACGTCCCTGCATACATACCACCGGAACTTCACCGACATATCCGAAAATGAACTGCCCCTTATGTCCCGGCACAGTTGATATCGGAAATCCGTTTATCTCATTGTACGGCAGGGTTGTCGTTACATCGATCTCATTTCCGTAGTCCCCGAGACCCGAGCCAAGCACAAGTGCAACCTTGGGCTTGAATTCGATCCTGTCCTTAACACTCTCATAACAACGTATAAGCTTGTCATATACTTCACTCATATTATTTCCTCCGTTATTCTCCGATCATTTCAGAAACTATTTCCTTGACCTTATGATAATCAAACATCTCGTATGCTTCCTTTATCTGCCTTATGGATGCATTTATCTCGGGACCGTAATTAAGCCCCGATATCTCGCCGAGTATCTCCTCACAGCGTTTGAGATTAACGCTGTTGAGCGACTGCTGCAGTTCAAACACAAGATCCATATTAAGCGTCGAGAGTTCCATATCAAGCAGATCGTCTTCATTATTGTCCTGATCCTCAAATCTGCCTTCTTCAATGAGCAGCTCCCTTATATGCTCAAGCAGTTCCCTGAAATACTCAAGGCACTCATCAAGATTCTTCTCTATATAATCCCTGTTATTTTCCTTACCCGCAAACTCAAGCTGTTTGAACATTTCAGAAATGGTAACGGCTCCGACACTTGCGGAACTGCTCTTCAGCGCATGGACATTTGTGGTGAAAAGCGTTATATCGCCTGCCAGGAACTGATCCGGAATAGCCTTCCATTTATCAAGTCCTTCATGATAGTATGTGTTGAGGACCGATAAATAAACGTCCCTTAAACCACCCACATTCTCAATTCCCTTATCCATATCGAGCTTAAGCGGATCCCAGACTGCCACATCCTCGCGGACTTCCTTTACAACTGTTTCCTTTTCCGGACTCTTTACTTCCTTATCCGCTTCTTCCTCCGTTACGACTATCGCCATTTCAGGCGGCAGATACTTTCGCAGGAGCCTCATGAGATGATAACTCTTTACAGGCTTTGCAATGTAATCATCAAATCCGGCCTCGATAAGCTTCTCGCCTACATCCCTTCCAAGCTCGGCAGTTATGCACAGTACCGGTATCTTGCTGTTCCTGCCCGGTATCATCCTGATCCTTCTGAGTGTCTCAAGGCCGTCCATCCCCGGCATCATCTGGTCAAGGAATACAAGATCGAACTCTTCATCCTTAAGTATCTCAAGACAGTTCTTTCCGCTCGAGGCGTTTTTGGTACGGACTTCAAAATTGGCGAGCATGCCGCTTAATACCTTCTGGTTTACAAGTGCATCGTCCACAACAAGTATCTTCGCATCCGGGAAAGTCACCTTTTCCGTGCTCCTTGCCCTTCTATAGTCACTCGGATTCCATTCGTAATTGAGCGCGCTTATTATATTAAGGCATGAAAGCGGTTTCCTTAATATCCTGCAATTACCGAAATCTTTATATGCGTGTGAATAATCCGTGATGATATAAGTGATCTCCTCACACATCGTCTGGTTTATGATCTCATACAGTGACTCGTAAGCTTTCTCCCAGACAAAGATATGCGTATACCTGTGATTCTCGATCTCATTCCTGAAAGCAACGGGGCCTGCCGCATATACGGGATTGATGCTTATGTCCTCCATGAGCCTCTTCCACATCGTCTCCTCGTCTTTGTCATTAAGGTATACGAGCACCCTCCTGTCGATGCTCTCATCAACCGAAAGCATAGGTGTATCGTCAAGTATATAATTCGAAAACTCAAATATGATCGCAGTACCAACGCCGACAACACTCTCTATCTTAAGGGAACCATCCATCATCTCAAGCAGCTCGTTACAGATTGATATCTCAAGACCGAGTCCTTTAAGAGTCGCGTTTCTTCTGGAATCATATTTATTGAATGCTCCGAGAAGCGAATCCACGTCCGCCTCGGGCATTCCCGAACCGGTCTCGGCGATCCTGCACTTAAAGCGCTGTACATGGCTCTCGATATCCTTCTCAGAGCAGATCTCAAGCGACATGCTCATCCTCTGGGACTGCTGGACCGAATTATACAGAAGATATGTAAATACCTGTTTGACGGCCTGATTATCACCGAAAAGCCAGGCAGGTATGTTCCTGTCTATAAACACATAAAAATCGGAGCCGTCTTCCTGCATTCCACGCGCAACGTTATCGATAACTTCACCTATCAGCTCGCGGAAACTGTATTTAACGGGCGTTATCTCCCATTTATTGGAATCAAGCTTGGAATATATAAGTATGTTATTTACTATACGAAGGAGCTGTCCCGATGCTTCCCTTATGACTTCAGCCTGTTCACGGGCGCCGGGGGAAAGTTCTTCCCTTAGGATAAGCTCGTTCATACCAACGATAGCATTCATGGGATTGCGGATCTCATGCGTCATGTTTGCGAGGAACCTGATCTTACTGAGTTCCGAATTCCTGATCGATATATTGGACTTCTCCTTGTTATCCTTGATCATGTAAAACAGCATTGTCTGATAAGCCACGATAAGAATTGGCACCAGACACGCAAACAGGAAGTTAAGCATCTTCTCAAGAAACGTCGAGTGAGCATACACGTATCTTACCAGCAGCGCGCTGTTTTTGTAGCAGAACAGGATCATCAGGAAATAATAACCGAGCTCCAGAAATACTATCAGCCATACGACTTTTTCCTCGATAAGGAAGAATGTAAGGACGACAGTTGCAGCAAGAAAGATCGGCATGCCGTTGTATATATGGCCCGTAAGGAACAGCAGCAACGGAAATACAAGAAAGCATGTAACAAAACACATCACATAGGAAACAAGCTCATACTCTTTGAACCTTGCACTTACATATGTGAGAGCAAGGATCAGCACAAAATACGAGAATTCTATCGTAAGTATGGTTGCACCGTCCACTATAAAAGGAGACGCAATGATAAACACAAACAGTACCGGTAAGATATAAAGGCTCATAAGATAGATCTTCTTAGACCTCATCGGAACGTTCTCGTCATACAGATATTTAATTGCTTTATTGATCTTTTCCGTCATATACCCACCATCTTACTGCTCATTGGAAAACTCAAGCAGCTCTTTCGGAAGCAGCGTCTTGAGTGACTTTTCCATCTTTTCAAGTTCGATCGGCTTGCTGATAAAATCATTAAAGCCTGCGTCAAGGAACATTTCCCTTGCGCCGTTTATAACATTTGCCGTAAGGGCAACCACCGGGATCGAAGCGATCCTCTGATCCTTCATGGCCCTTATCGCTTCAAGAACATCTATACCGTTCATCTCCGGCATCATATAATCGAGGAATACAATATCAATATGCTGCTTGCGTACAATATCAAGACACTCGCGCCCGCTTAAGGCGGTCACTACCGTTGCGCCGTATTTTCTTAACAGGCCGCTTGCAACATTCAAGTTCGTAAGGTTATCATCCACGACTAGTATCACGGCATTTTCACACGTGAAACGTCCACGGCTTACAACCTCGCGTGCGTACGCCGTATCACGTCTTGTAAGGACCGAAGCGACATTGATTATATGAACCGGCCGCGTCATCACATATCCTACCTTATTGACCGTGATAAGTTCATTAAGATTGGACAGGATGACAAGGCTCTCTCTTGTAAGCTCCCTCTCAAGGAACCTCATATCACCGTAATACAACTGTGATGATATGAATACGTGAGAATAATTGTTTTCTATAACGCAGCTCTCAAAAGTACGCTTATCCTTAACGACTTCCGAATAGACTTTGAGTGACTTTAATATCCTGCTTAAAGCAGCACATTCGGCATCGTCGTCGATATACATAAGGACGCTGAAGACGTTCGGATCCCCTATGTCTACTATAAGGTCCTTATCATCCGGCTGCATAGGTACGCGGAAACTGAAATTTGAGCCTACATGATAGCTGCTCTTTACGTTTATGGTACCGTTCATCTTGTCGATTATCTCCTTGCATATGGCAAGTCCGAGACCGGTTCCTTCCACGGCACTGAGACCGTCCTCGGTAAGATCGATCCTCTTATAAAGATCGAACAGATGCGGTATGTCTTCCGCCTTGATGCCAACCCCCGTATCCTCGATCTCAGCGGCGAGCATCAGTTCGTCATCCGTACGGTCTTCGCCGTAAACGCGCAGTATCACCTGTCCTTCGTTGGTATACTTGACCGCATTGTTGAGGATATTGATAAGCACCTGTCTCAGCCTCGGTCCGTCACCGAAGAGGAACTTGGGAAGCGTTTCATCGATCTCGACATAGAACCTGACCCCCGAATCCATAAGGCGCACGGAAGCCATATTTATTATCTCCATGAGGAGTTTGGAGAGATCAAACCTCGCATTGCTTATACTGATCTCCTGCGAACCCGTCTTGCTCAGATCCATTACCTCGTCAGTAAGTGATAAAAGCGCATTCGAAGAATTGAGGATATTATATACACATTCCTTTACGTGATCGTTGACATCCTGATCAAGAAGCAGATCCACGGTTCCGATTATCGCGTTCATGGGCGTCCTGATCTCATGCGACATGTTTACAAGGAATATATCCATTCCTACATATGCACTGAGGGCCTCCTTGTGGAGCCTCTCGAGGTTCTCCTCTTCTTCCCTGTTAAGCTTCATGCGGATGCGTATGGCAACACCGCAGGCTAAAGAAGTAACGACGATACCAACGAATACCGCCATATAATCCCTGGCCGTCTCACCGGCGATATCACTCTTGAGTGACATCCTAACCTCTCCGGCGTACAGCAGGATGATATAACAGATTATATCGATCGCCGTTAAGATGATCGCACTGATACGCTTTAAAAGAAAGATGTTATACATCAGTCCGAAGATAAAATATACCGGTATGCAGTATGACAGTTTCCCGTATTCAAAAAATATCATGGGGAAAAAGACCAGATTCAGAACACATGAGAAAATGATCGCATGAAACTCATACCGCCCTGTTGCATTGCCAATATACAGCGTATACAGGGCAAACGCGGCGAGCGCGATGGCTATAAGGAAAGACCTTTCGGTTGGAAAGAATATCCGTATGAGTACGGTGGACAGCAGCATGGAGATAGTTGCTATCACATGCATGCCGTTAAATATCTTAACTTCTGTATTAAGATCTTCCGCAAAATATCTGTTATATAGATCATCAAAACTTCTGCTCATACAGTCTGGTTACCTTTGTTTTCGGCACCGTGCTCAAACCTGTCGGCGCTTGATAAGAATATATCAACAAGATCGGGATCGTAATGTGTTCCGCTCCACAGGGAGATGCGCTTGACCGCCTCCGCGTGTGTCAGTGGATCGGCACCGTCATTATGATTCCTGAAATTATCGTAACTGTTCACGATGGCAAGTATCCTCGCCTCGAGCGGGATATCCGTGGTCATGAGCCTGTCGGGATATCCCTTGCCGTCCCACCTCTCATGATGTGAACGGCACATATTGTAAACGGACATAAGGAAGGTATTGCTCGATATCGCATCGGTAACCTTCTTGCATGCCTCGGCACCTATTATCGTATGTGCGTGGTTGAACTCCTTTTCCTGCAGGCTCAAATCACCCATATCGGCAAGGCATCTGTCGGTCATGCAGAGCTTACCCATATCATGGAGTTTGGAGGCAAATACGAGCATTTCACGGTCCGAATCGGCCAGCGCGTATCTTCCCGTCGACATTATCTCCTCGAGGAATATATCCATATATGCCTGCACACGTTCGCAGTGCTCCGCTATCATATGCGATCTTCCCGCCATAAGCGACGCAAACATCTCAACAAGAGCGAATTCAAGTTCAACGATCGTATGGACCTTATCCTTAAGAGTGGTCGAAAGAGACTCGTTATATCTCTTGAGCTTCCTTTCGTTCTCTATATTCTGGAAATGCACTTCAAGGCGTTTCCGCAGCAATGCCGTTGTATAGGGTTTCCTGATATAATCGACCGCCCCAAGGTAATATCCCTCAACCTCCGTCGTGGGATCATCCTGCGCGGTAAGGAAGATGACACGCACATCCACAAGGCGCGGATCGTTCCTCATCTCGCTGAGAACATAGAACCCGTTTACATCCGGCATGTCGATATCAAGCAGGATCATATCCGGCGGATCGGGCATGTCATGAAGGAATTCGAGCGCAGTTTTTCCGGCAGATACCGGTACTATCTCATATATCTCCTCAAGTATCTTCTTCGCCATGATGAGATTGGTCATATTATCATCAACGATCATTACCTTGTACATAGGCTGCCTCCCTGTATAATCGTGATCTTCCTGTCTGCCTACCTTGTCTGCATCAGATACTTCATCCCGTCCTTAAGTCCGTCGACGGTCAACCTGTTCATCTTGAACAATCCCTTTACGGCCGTTTCGGCTTCCCTCCACGGGGCATTGCCCGGTGCCATCTTGGGATTGAGCCAGAGTACCCTCTTGAAATTCCTCTTCATCAGCTTGAGCCATTCGTACCCGGACAGGCCGTCGTTCGGGCCCCTGTAATTCCCGGTCTCGGAATAGAGCTCCTCGGGCGCCATCGCGGCATCCCCGACTATTATGACTTTATAATCACTGTCAAGATTCTTGAATATCCACTCGGTCTCTATCCAGTCGCCAAACTCACATTCAGGCGTGTTATACAGCCTTGCGTAAATGCAGTTATGAAAATAATAGGTCTTAACGTCCTTGAAATGATTGGACTTATTCACCGACTGGAACAGTTCGTTCAACAGGTTGCTGTACGGTATCATCGTGCCGCCCGAATCCATGAGGAGCAGCAGCTTTACCGTATTCTTCCTCGGCCTGTCAAACACTATCTGCAGGCACCCGCCGTTATTACATGTCTTATCTATCGTACCGTTTATGTCCAGCTCGGTCTTAGGGACATCAAGCCTCGTCGAAAACTGGCGGAGCTTACGCAACGCGACCTGAAACTGCCTGTTATCGAGCACCCTGTCGTTGCGGAAATCCCTGAACTTACGCTCACCTATGACCTGAAAAGCCGACTGGTATCCGGTCGTGCCGCCTATCCTTACGCCGCCCATATGGCCGCCGAGATTACCGAAGGAGGAATTACCCATTGTTCCTATCCACTGGTTGCCGCCGTTGTGCTCACTCTCCTGATCCTTCTGGCGTTCCCTGAACTTCTCAAGTACTTCTTCCTTTGTTTCCTCGATCCTGTTTGCCTCGCCGTCGATGAGCTTCTTCATCATTTCCTGTTCGGCGCTCTGGGCAAAGTCACTCTTATCGAGCCATCTCTTCATCTGCTCCGATACATCCTCGGGCTCCGTATGGATACCCTTGAAGTATTCATTGAACAGCATATCGTATTTATCAAATTCATTCTCCGACTTACACAGGATCATACGGGAAAGATAGTAAAACTCCGTGATCCCCGAATGCGCAAGCCCTTTATCCAGGGCATCCATAAGTGTAAGCCATTCGGACAGGGATATGTCCATTTCCCTGTCTCTGAGGAAATAAAAGTAGTCGGTAAACATTTACAGTCCTCTGTTATGTATGACCGCGTCAAGATCCTCATCCTTCTTAACGACGGTACCGATAAACGGTAATTCCGAACATATCTTATCGGTCGGTATCCCTCCGAGCTGCAGTGCCCTTATCCAGTCTATAAGCTCCGAAGTGCTCGGTTTCTTCTTAACATCCCTCAGTTCCCTGATATCATAAAAAGCCTTAAGCGCCTCATTTAAGAGATTATCATCAAGACTTTCAAAATGCGTCCTTACGATCTCACTCATCAGTTCCTTATCGGGAAAAGCGATATAGTGGAAGATACATCTTCTAAGGAAAGCATCAGGGAGCTCCTTCTCGGCATTGGATGTGATTATGACTATGGGACGATGCTTGGCCTTTACCGTTTCCTTTGTCTCATGGATATAGAATTCCATCTGGTCAAGTTCCCAGAGCAGATCGTTGGGGAACTCGAGATCCGCCTTGTCGATCTCATCAATAAGAAGCACGACCTGCTCATCCGAAGAAAAAGCCTCGCCGAGCTTGCCGAGCTTAATATACCTGCTTATATCATCAACGCCCTCTTCGCCGAACTGGCCGTCATACAGACGCTGTATCGTATCATATACGTACAGTCCGTCCTGCGCCTTGGTTGTTGACTTGATATTCCATATGATAAGCCTCATCCCGAGTGATTCCGCGATGGCGTTTGCAAGCATTGTTTTGCCTGTTCCGGGTTCGCCCTTTATAAGCAGCGGCTTCTCCAGCATGCGCGCCACATTAACCGCTGACATAAGTTCATTTGAAGCAACATATGTCGCGGTACTCTTAAATCCACCGGCATTAATATCCATTTTATATCTTCCTTTCCGCCTGCACCGGGACGGAGCATCATTTCTGACAACTCACAGTTAGTGCATTAAATCATATTTGTAAATAATATACATATATGATAAGATATTTTAGTTCAAATATCAAGAAAAGTCTTCCCTCACAGTGGAAGATGTCACCGAAGGTGATAGATGAGGTGTCATACGATGATCAGAGATAAATTCGCATCAAAACCCACTCTCCTCTCATTCGAGGTATTCCCTCCGAAGAAGGATGATGATTTTTCGTCGGTTTTCGGCGTCATAGACGAGCTTGCGGCGCTTGGCCCCGACTTTATAAGCGTTACATACGGTGCCGGCGGGAGTAATTCAAAGAAAACGCTCGAAGTGGCCTCCTATATCCAGAATTCCAAGGGGATCGATGCACTCTGCCATATGACCTGTGTCGGATACACAAAGGAAGACCTTGACCGCGCGCTCATCGAGTTTGATAACGGGTCGCTTTGCAATATGCTCGCGCTTCGCGGCGACAGACCTGTATCAATGTCCGACGAGCAGTTTAACAGCCGTGAATTCATGTACGCTAATGAAATGGTAGAATATATAAGGAACAAAAAAGGGGATGCGGTATGCATAGGCGGAGCCTGCTATCCCGAGAAACATCCCGAATCCCCGGATCCGAAAACCGATATCATTAATCTTAAGCGAAAAGTCGAAGCCGGTCTGGATTTTATGACCACTCAGATGTTCTTTGACAACGAGCTTTTCTACCGTTTAGAAGATGAGCTTGATAAAAACAAAATTGACATCCCGGTAACCTGCGGCATTATGCCTATAACAAAAGCCGGTCAGCTTGGACGCAGCGTGACTCTTTCAGGTTCATCTGTTCCCAAGAAACTGAGCGACCTTATAGCTCTGCACGGAGATGACAATGACGAGATGTTTAAATACGGAATAGAATACGCCGCCGACCAGATACGTGATCTTAAGTCGCACGGCGTAAGAGGTATACATATTTATGCGATGAACAACGCACGGACTGTCAGTGCGATACTGCAGCTGCTCCGGTAGCCTCGCACTCGGCCTCATGAGCAGCATATATCGGTTCAACCTGCTCGACAAGCCTGTCATACTTATCGGCTATGCTCTTCTTAAATGCGGAATTTAACAGGCATCCGTAATACATCTTAAGCAGGCCTGCACGAAGTCCCGGCTTGCCGTCAAGCAGCGAATGGCCCAGACGGATATGATAATCTTTCATATCCTTTATATACAGAGGATTGCATTTCTTATAGCATTCAACCGACTTCTCAAGATCATCAAGATGAAAATACAGTTCGCCCAGATACATGTTGACTTCCGTACCGAACATGGAATCGGGCCGTACCCTCTCTTGCAGAGTAAGGAACATCCCAAGTGCTTCATCAAACCTTCCCAGGCCTACAAGACGCATCAGATAATCCATATCAATATCACCGATGATCTGCTGTATGATCGTCTCATCAGCAACGATCCTTAAAATATTCTCGATAGTGATGTGTTCACCCTGCAGCGTGATATCGGTAACCCGGTTTTCTTTCTCCGGCGCGATCTCTATATCATAAAACTTAAGCGAGAAATTAAGCTTTCCTCTTAAGGTCTCGAGCATATGATCATCCGCGACAGGCTTAATGTCAAGGATACGCTTAAGGCGCATAAGCACATACCGTAATACCTCATTCCTAAGCGTCCCCTCTTCTATCTCCTCGGTTTTATCCGCTGCTTCGGGATCGAATTCATCCTGTACGGTCACACCACCGTGGATAAGCGAGATGACCGGACAGGCCGGCCTGCCCACCGCCATGAGAAGATCGTCCTCTATAACATATATGCCCTCGCTCTCGAAGTATCCTGCGAGCTTAGAGATAAAGCCGTCATATTGAAGCTGTAATGAATGATTGAGTTTTAAAAACATTGGCTTCCTCCTTCAGGGGTGCACTTACAGACTCCGGATCACTGTGTATATACATCATCGGGGTCCGGCCACACACGGTATATGGGGTATCCGCCGCCATCTCCTCCGACATCATTGTTTGCGGCCCATACTTCAACCCTTGCGGTCCCGTCGGGAAAGACGCGCTTGCATATCCTCCATCTGTCAATGGTACCGCGGCCGTTTCGCCAGGTATCGCCGTCTCCTCCCGTGATATCGCATCTTACATTATAACGCGGGACCATTAT
>JAEEGL015147103.1_pt1 | contig 12432 bp, 11 predicted proteins | sample 9134231 | NCBI WGS metagenome assembly JAEEGL01 (sample SAMN16246548, study PRJNA631951) | gut metagenome | biome: gut microbiome; feature: rumen; material: fiber-attached | host: Bos | place: Iran: Karaj | collected 2018-10 | reverse complement strand
GAGCCGTATTTGGTCTCATATTCGGCTTGGGTTACGTTAAAGCCCGGGCAGGGGTCTTGCAAACATTCGCCGTCTATCAGGCGATAATCATTCTTTTCATTGACTTCACATTTCCAATAACCTGCGTAAAGAGGCGCTTGGGAAGTATCGGTCGTCGAGCATTGAGTGCAATCATAGCAGTTTGCTGCGTCGCCGACAGCCAAGTTTTCAGGCAGGCGATAGTCACGACAGGCATCAAGACGGCACTCGGTTGTTGCAAACATTAAGCTACAGCGTTCCAAAACTTGTTGCGGATCTGTCGGGGTGAACGAAGGAAGACCAAAATTTCCGCCAACGGATATGGTCGGATCTTGAAGGCAAGCCTCATAAGTCGGAATAACTGAATAATCCAGCGAAAAGACAGGACTTCCGTCAGAGCCGTTGCCTGAGAATACTGACGCAACACTGTGCCCCTCTGATATTTCGCCCATATCGCCTCTTAAAAAGTAGCCGTCTTCAACATCTTGAACACAGGTCCACATTTTTGTGCCGTCTTGCTTTGTGCAGCTTGTGCAGTCAAAGCAATGGTTCAAGTTAAAGTGCAATGAGCCCGGATTGACGGACGGAACAACGTTTTGAACAAAGACAAAGTCATAAATGTCATCTTTCATTTGACCGTTACAGGGATCAAACGTGCAGACGCCATCCAAGATAACATAATCTTGTTGGAGCTGAACGTCGCATTTGTAACGATCGCCGGAGCCGCTGTTGCAGACGGTGCAATGATAACAATGAGGATCATAGGTTAAAGATTGATCAAATGTCAGGTTGTAGCTCGCGCAAGGGTCAAGCTCGGCGCAAAGGGTGTACGCCAAATCAGTCGGGCAAGGAACAATCGTTTTGCACCAGCGGGATTTGTCGGTTGTGGAAAAACCAAGATCAGCACAGCTTTTGTTCACACATTTTTTGTAGGAAGCATCAAACGGGCAGGCAACGTAAGCGCCGTTCGGACATTCAACTTCCTGCTGATAGCCCAAATCTTCACAGTTCGGCACAGGCTCGCATTGAAGCTCGGCTTGAGCAAAGACTTTTGAAGACGCTGTTAAAAGAATTGCAAAAATAAAAATTTTGAGGACGCTTATAAGCTTTTGTACTGACATATGTCTTTTCCTTTTTCAAAATATAAACCGCTTGCCAGAAGATTTTTGGTAAGCAACAGAAATTTCCTTTTTAAAAGTATATTTAAAAAAACAGCCAAAGTAAAGGCTTTTTTTGTGAATTTTTTGTTACTCCACAGGTTTTTACTTTGCAGATGAAAGAAAGAGGAGAAAAAAGCGGTCGGAGAGCGTTATTGGACTGCTTTGATGTGGGCACGTTGTGTTTCAACATCAAAATTTGCTTTTAAGCCAAGCTGGGGCGCAATTTGTGCAATGATTTTGCCCGTTGTCGGCACGGTATTCCAACCTGCCGCGCGCTGGTTCCAGGTTTCTTTGATGCCTTGCGGTTCGTCAATAATAACAAGAAGCGCATATTTCGGATCGGATGTGGGGAAAGTTGAAACAAACGAGTTTGTAACGCGTGTTTTGGCATAAGAGCCTTTATCGGTTTTGTTTGCTGTTCCCGTTTTTCCGCCGACTTCGTAACCGGCAACATCAGCCTTTTTGCCGGTGCCGTATAAAACGACGTTGCGAAGCATTTGTCTCATCTGTTCGGAAGTGTATTCGGAAATAACGCGTTTTGAAACTTTCGGAGTTGCCGATTTAATAAGTGTGGGATTGTGATAAATGCCGCCGTTGACAAGAGCGGAAAAAGCCGTGATGATATGAAGCGGGGTGACGGATATGCCGTGTCCGTAAGAAACGGTTGCGACGGTAATCGGCGCCCAATCTTTTTCGCTTTGAAAGAGAGGTCTGCCTATTTCGGGAATTTCAAAATCATGTACTTTTTCAAAGAAACCAAGATTTTTCAAGAATTTTCGCTGTCCGTCTTTGCCGACTTTTTCAGCCATTTTGACCGAACCGATGTTTGAAGAATAAGTCAGAATTTCATCAACCGTCAGCCAACTGTTTTTGGGGTGATCATCGCTGATTTTACGTTTTTGGATGATGACGGGCTTTGTGGCATCAAATTTGTCGGTGGGCTTAATTTTTCCGCTTTCGAGGGCAAGTGCGGTGTTAAATGTTTTGAAAACAGAACCGGGTTCGTAAGTGGCTTGGGTAATAAAGTTGAAAAGGGCTTTTTCACCGACCGGAATTTTAATGTTGGGGTTAAAATCAGGCAAAGAAACAAGAGAAATAATTTCGCCCGAATTAATATCCATTAAAATAGCGGCGGCACCGGCTGCTTTAAATTTTTCGACAGCATTTTCAAGCTCTTGACGAATGGTGTCTTGGATGCCCATGTCAACCGTCAGTTCCAAGGGTTTTGACGATTCTGTTAAGCGTTTGTGCATGAATTTTTCAATGCCGGACTGTCCGACATTGTCGATGTTGGTGTAGCCTAAAACGTGGGCAAAAAGGTTGTTGTGGAGATAAACGCGTTTTTCGCTTGTTTGAAATTCAAGAGCAGGAATGCCCAAAGCATTGACTTTGGCTTGTTGGGCGGGAGAAAGATCATGCTTGATCATTGAAAAAGAACTGCGCTTCTTTGTCAGTTTGGCATATATTTCATCGTAGCTTATTTCGGGAAACAGAGAGGACAGCTTTAGGGCAGCCTCTTTTGCATCTTGGATTTTTTTTGGATTGGCGTAGAGGTTGACGGTTGGTAAAGAAGTTGCGATGATGGCACCGTTGCGATCAAGAATGTCGGCCCTTGAAATGGGGGATTGAACGTTGATTTCGTGTTCGGTCATATCTTCTTCGGGAAGAGAAATTTTGATGCCGTGGGGCAGACAGACGAAAAAAACGCGAATTGTGATAATCAAATAAATCAGAAAAAAGAAAATCACAGGCCAAATCATGCGATTTCTGCAAGTTTGAATCGCAGATATGTTTTGATTTTCTTCAAGCATAAAATTGCCAATGCCAAGGCTTGGTTGAGGTCTTAAGTTGTAAAAATTATTTTTTTTGTTTTTTGATAAACTTAAGGGAAGCACTTTTTCCTCTATTAACTAACGCTGCGTTTTAACCAATTGTTTTAAATCCTTGCTGTCGGATACCGCAACGGTTACCGAAGAGGATTCGTTTTCAAATGGTAACGCAGAATAGTTAATAATTTGTTCAGCTCGTAAATTATTTAAAGAAATATGTTCTTGTGCCAGTTTTCTTAAGCGTGCCGGCGTGTTCAAACGTCCCCATTCCGCCTTTAGGACATGAATGTTGCGCATATCGGAAGCAATGTTTCGATTGATTTTTGCAAGCTCATTTTCCAAATCGTGCACTTGGTTTTTTAAAATGAAACATCCGAAAATAACAACACAAGCTAAAGTAAACCATAAAGCATTGAGGGCGTTTCTTGTATTAAACATCTTTTTCTCCTTTGTTTTTAATGCCAAAACGAAGTTTGGCAGAACGTGCACGTGGGTTTGAATCTATTTCTTTTCTTTGCGGTGCAATCGCATCTGAGACGAATGAAAAGATTTTGTTTGTTTTTTGAACCGGCTTTGCATATTTTGAAATATGAACTTTCGGCGCTGAGTTTGATTTGAAAAAGTTTTTGACTATGCGATCTTCGAGCGAATGAAAATCAACAACAACGAGCCTTCCTTCAGGTTTTAAAAGTTCGGAAGCTGCTTTTAAGCCCTGTTCAAGCTCGCTGAGTTCGTCGTTAACGGCTATTCGAATGGCTTGAAAAGAACGTGTTGCGGGATCTGTCTGTCCCGCTTTTTTATGAACCACCTGATAGATGATTTCGGCAAGCTCCGTGGTTGTTTCAATAGGCTTTTTTTGGCGTCTTTCAACAATCTTTTGAGCAATTTGACGTGATTTTTTTTCTTCGCCGAATTTATATAAAATATCGGCAAGCTCTTCTTGAGAGAGGGTGTTTATCATGTCATATGCGCTGGCACCGGAGGAAGACATGCGCATATCAAGCTTTGCTTCTTTTGAGAAGGAAAACCCCCGGTCCGCATCGTCAAGTTGCATTGATGACACGCCGATGTCAAAAACAATTCCGTCAACGGGAGTGCTGACGAATTCTTTTAAATTTGAAAATTTACCTAATCGAAATTCGAATCTGTCTTTGTATTTTTTTTCTATTTCTTCGGCTCTTGTCCGAACACTCGGATCACGGTCTATGGCAATGACTTTACAGGGCGCTTTTTCAAGAATGGCCGTTGTGTAGCCGCCAAAACCGAATGTGGCATCGACATAAACCCCTTTTGATGTTGGATTAAGGTTTTCTAAAACCTCATTTAACATAACGGGAATATGTTTTTGCGTGATGTTCATTTTAAGCGTTTTCTCCTGTTTTGCGAGCATTTAAAACAGGGCGCTTTTTCAAGACTTCCGCTCTGATTCTTTCTTCTTCTTTAGCCCAATTTTCAGGCGACCAAATTTGAAATTTACGTCCTTTGCCGACGAAAACGGCCGTGTCTTTAATTTGAGCGTGTTTTAAGAGTTTTTCGCTTAAAACAATTCGCCCCGTGCTGTCAAAAGTAAAACGTTTGGCATCGCCGAAAATGAGATTTGTTAAGTCATCTTGTGTTTGTGAAAAGAAATCATTCGAGTCTTCAATTTCGGCGGCAAGTTTTTCAAGAAGATCTTCGGTGCAACCTTCAATGCACGGCGAAACAAGACTGCGGTAACATACAATTTCAGAGCCGAGTTCTTTAACGATTGCGCGATAATCGGCAGGCAAGGAAACACGACCTTTCGAATCGACCTTGTTAATGACGGTATCCATAAAGAGAAATGTTTTTCTCAAGGCTGTATTCCCCAAAAAATTATTTTACCATACTTATGGTATATCATGGTAATTTATGGGAATCAATGGAAAATTTTAGGATTTTATTAACTGTTCTCTGTTTGTTCTTTTGAGTTTTTTTTGCTTTCTTTTAATTTTCGGTCTCGGATGAATTAAAAAAAAATTGATTATTTGTGAATGTTTATGAAGTGCGTTTGTTTTTAAAAAAGCTTTTAAGCATCTCAGAAGACTCTTTTTCAAGAATTTCAGTTTCGATTCGCGGTGTAAAATGGCAGATTCGGCTTTCGAAAAAACGGATTGAGTTTATAACGGCGCCGCCTTTTTCATCCAAGGCACCGATAAACAAATTTTCAATCCGAGCATGGGAAATGGCGGAGGCACACATTGTGCAGGGTTCAAGCGTAACAAATAAAGAGCATCCCCATAAGCGTTTTGACTTTAATTTTTTACAGGCTTTTCTGATGGCTAAAATTTCGGCATGAGCCGTCGGATCAAGAGAATGTTCGGTTTGATTATAGGCTCTTGATATAATTTTGCCTGTTTTGTTTTCGACAATCACGGCGCCGACCGGTACTTCGTCTTTTAAAAAGGCTTTTTGTGCTTGTTTTAAGGCAATGTGCATGTATTGTTCGGCGTTCATGAAATATCCTTTGATTTTTGTTTTGCTTTAGGGTATAGTAACGCAGATTTGATAAAGGAAAGTTAAAATGGCTCAAAGATTGGCAAAGTTTATGGCACGGACAGGTGTTTGCTCAAGACGCGAAGCAGAGGCTTATATTTTGCAGGGAAGAGTAAGCGTTAACGGCAAGATTGTCGAAACGCCGGCTTTTAATGTTGAAGGTAATGAAGTTGTTTTGTTTGACGGAGAAAAACTAAAAGAACCGGAACGAACAAGGCTTTGGCTTTATTATAAACCGGTCGGGCTTGTTACAACGCATAAAGATGAAAAAAACAGAGATACCGTTTTTGCGGCTTTGCCACCGATAATGCCGAGAGTAATCAGTGTGGGTCGGCTTGATTTGAATTCGGAAGGGCTTTTGCTTTTAACAAACAACGGAGATCTTTCACGCGAGCTGGAGTTGCCCCAAAATTCATGGTCGCGCAGATATCGCGTGAGAGTGCACGGGAAAGTAGAAGAAGAAAAATTAAGCGCTTTGAGTAAAGGGGTTGTGATAGACGGCGTTTCTTACGGCAAAGTTTTAATTGCAATTGAACAAAAAACGGGAACGAATACGTGGCTCAGCGTTACTTTGAACGAGGGTAAAAACAGAGAAATCAGAAAGCTTATGGCTTTTATCGGCTTAGAAGTGGCGCGTTTGATCAGAATTTCATACGGACCGTTTCAATTGGGCAATTTGAAAAAAGGCGAAGTCAAAGAGGTGCCGCTAAAAGTTTTGAAAGAACAGCTCGGTGGGCGGTTTGAACTATGAGAATCGTTGGCGGAAAATATAGAGGCAAAAAGTTAATAGAGCTTAAAAACTATGATGTCCGTCCGACTTCGGACAGGGCAAGAGAGGCGATTTTTAATATTTTATATTCGGCCATTGGCGGCGTTGAAAATCGGAAGGTTTTGGACGTTTTCGCCGGAACCGGGGCTTTGGGTTTGGAAGCTCTTTCAAGAGGGGCGGATGAGGTGTGTTTTGTCGATAAAAATACGGAACCGGTTTTAAAAAATGTTGCTTTGTTTTCTTCGGAAAAAGATAAAATCAATGTTTTATGCTCGGATGTTACAAAGCCTCTGCGCCTTAAAGGCAAATACGATTTAATTTTTTCGGATGCACCTTATGATAAAGGTTTGAACGAAAAAGCTTTGAAAAACATCGCATTGGCCGGGAACGTGGCGACAGGTGCGGTCTGTGTTGTTGAGACAAGATATAATGAAGATCTTGATTTGCCTGAGTTTTTTAAATTGTTTGATGAAAGGGTATACGGAATGGCAAAAATACGTTTGTATACCTTTTCTTCATAATTTTGTCATAAAATGTATTGCAAGGATTAAAAAAATATGTTATTCTTCTTATAGGTTTACACCTTAAGAATTTAGGGGATTTTTAATGGTTAGAAATTGTTTTGAAACAGGTAATATCGTTCATAACTTTGAGGAATATTCTCGTGAGAGAGTCGCTTCCATGTTAAAGTCTTTGGCTGTTTTTGAAGATAAAAAAAGTGAGTTGGCGCGTCAGGAGCAGTATTTGCGGGATTACGGAGATGAGTTTTGCGCTTTGTATCAGGTTATGATGCTTGCTAACGGCGATTATGAAGAAGGGCGAACGGTTTCGTTTGATTTTAAGGCAGTTGATTATCGCAGACCGAAAGTTGAACTTGAGGAATATGATGTCAGAGATAAAAAAGAACAACTTGAACTCGAGTGTGCCTTTGAAGACGGGACAAAGTTTTCTTTGTCGGCTTTAAAAGCCGCGCCTCAGACGGCAGAAAAAGATGAACCGGAGCAAATGATCGGTCAAATTTATATTCCTGATGAAACCATTGCCCGTCTTAATGAAGAAAAATTAAATCGTATTTTTGAATTTTGCCACAGATACGGGTTTTCGACTTTCGGGCTTGATATTCCGATGAAAGACGGCGTTGTCGATTTAGATGCTAAGCTTGCTGATTTGTTTGAAAAATATCAAGAATTGCAAGCTAAAAACATGGCTGAAAATCCAGGGCCCGCAAAACCGAGCGAAGATGAAGAAGAAATTAAAAGCGACGATTATTACAGTTTGGTTGATGAAGTTAACGTTAAAACGGATACGTCGGATTTGAGCGGTGCCGCTGAAGAAGCTGCTCAAAAATTAAAAGATTCAAAGAAAGAAGACGTTTCTCTTAATGATGTGGTTAAGAACATCAATAAATTTTTGACTGGTGATCTGCATAAAAGAAAAGGCCTTTCTTATTGGGAACATACGAAAAGAATTGACGGGCGTTTGACACATGTTTTCAGTATTTATCCGACAGAAGATCCGGATAACTATAAAAATGATGGTAAATATGATGAAAAAAATAAAAATGTTCATAAACAAACGTTTTTATGCAGACTCTATGTTTCTCAAGATAATAACGGTAAATTTTATTTCGGTTACGGAACGCCCGGCGGGAAGCCGATGGATGCCGGATTGGCAGGCGATTTTATGGGCGAAATTAAAAAGACAGGTATTACACACCTTAATTTGAAAAATTTGCCTAACTGTGATAAAAATACATGGATGATTGCGTGTGCACAAAAAGGTATTGTGCCGACAGGTTGCAGTATTAATACTCAAAAAGCCGAAACTATGCTCAAAGAGGCAAGGGCGAAGCTTACAACACAAGAGTATGCCGAGTTTGAACAGCGTTTGATGGAACAGTGGGAAGAAAATGCACGAAACAGTGGCAAGGCATTGGCAACGAGTGATCAAACATTTATTCAAGATCATAAAAATGAAGCTAAAAAGCTGTTGATGAAGCAATATGACGATTTAACCAAAGCAAAGCTTGATCGAGATTTTGACAACTTTAGAAAGGCGTATAACGCGACAGGCGGTTTGCATGAAATCGTAGTTGCTAAAATTGAGGAAGGCAGCCGCAATGAAAAAACAGGTGCGGCAACAACTTTGGGTGCAATGCAGACATTGCGTGAGACATTTGATATTTATTTTGCTGATCCGAAACAGCATATCGGAGCGCGTTTGGATGCTTGTTTGCGCGATGGTAAAATTATGCCGGAAGAAAGAAGGAAGCTGTCTATAATTAATCCTGCCAAATCGCTAAAAGATTTGACGACGTATGATATTACCTTAATTTATAATACATTGCTCGACAGGCAGATTCATCGTATGGAAGATAAAATTATTAGAGCTTTCAAAACAGATGATGAATCGCGAGCACATCGTCCGGATGATGTTTTGCTCGGTGGTTTTATTTTTCCGCAGGTTAAAGGTTCGGTTTCGCGTATTAATACTGTTTTGGCACATAATGAGATTGAAAAGCTTGATTTGCCTCTTGAGCACGCCGGCTTATTCTATGAACGTCCGGAAGAATTGAAATGGAAAAATGTTCAAAAACGTGAAGAGGCGGCAAAAGCTAAGCTTAAGGCTAAAGAGGAAGAAAAAGAGAAGGCTAAAAATAATCTTGCGCCTAAAGTTTCATCAGAACGAGACAGATAATTAAAATAAGGCCCCGCACTTTGATGTGCGGGGTTTTATTTTGTTGTTTTTCTTCTTAAGCCGGAGAAATCATCATTGACATTTGTTTGCCCTCAAGTTTGGGCGCCGAATCGACTTTTCCGATCAAATCCAAATCTTCGATGATTTTATCAAGGAGCTCTTTTCCCATGTTGTTGGCGCTTAATTCTCTTCCTTTGAAGCGCAGGGTGAATTTGACTTTATCACCTTGAGATAAGAACTTTTTAGCTTGTTTTAATTTAACTTCGTAATCGTGCGTATCAATTGCCGGACGAAGCTTTAACTCTTTAATGTTGACAACTTTTTGATTTTTTTTGGCTTCATTTTTACGCTTTTGAACTTCGTATTTATATTTGCCGTAATCTAAAACTTTACAAACAGGGGGCGTGGCCTGAGGGGAAATTTCGATTAAGTCAAGACCGGCCTGGTCTGCAATCTCTAAGGCTTCTTTGATTGAAACGATGCCTCTGTTTTCACCTAAATTATCAATTAAACGAACTTGTTTTACTTTTATCTCTTCGTTGATGCGCGGTCCGTCATCATCGCGTACTGGCGCATGGGTGTTTTCTGTTGCTATAGGAACCTCCATAAAAAATTAATAACAGATTGTATTTTATTCAAATAAATAATATTATCAAGAAAAATTGCAAATAAATTATGAACATTTTTTTTCTTTTTACGTTTTAAGATATGTATGACAATTTTTTTTGAAGAGGAAAATATAAAATGAAAAAGATTTTTTATGCATTAGCTTTTGTTTTATGCGCCACCAATGCGATGGCCGAAACGTATTTCGTGATTGATGATAACGGGTATGTAACCGGACAGATGACAACCACCACAACAACCACATACGCTTCGCCTGCTGTTGTTACGACACAACCTCAGGTTACGGTTGTTCGTTCATCGCCGATTATTCGCGATAGTTATTATTACGACAGCTATTCGACGGGATCGGCATTCGCAGCCGGGGTGACAACGGCTGTGATCGGTGCGCTTTTGTTTGACGGATTCCATATTCATCATCACCACAAAAAGCATCATAAACCGGCAGTGATCCATCACAATCCGGGCCGTCCGAGCGGCGGTCATCACGGCGGCGGACACCATGGTAAACACTAAGTAATCCTTTAATCGAAAGCCCCTTTTTTAAGGGGCTTTAAATTTAGTGAATATGAAGTTTCGCAAGTTTTGCTTTTTCGGCGGCAAGCTCTGCTTGGCTCAGGGTTCCTCTTTTCTTTGCAATTTTTTTTCAAAGATGTTTTTTGTTATGAGTTTGTGTCGAGATATTTTTTATATTCTCTTTCAAGCGGATCTTTGCCTTTTTCTAAAGCATATTTCTTTTTTTCCTGTTCTCGCTCAATGGCGTATCGGGCATTTCTTTCATTAATTAAAAGTGCGCTTTTCCAAGATTTGAACCCGACAATTCGGGCTGAGAGCTCTAAAGCTTCATGATGCGGAATTTTGAGCATTTTCTTTAATCCGCGCGCTTTTTGCTTTAAGATTTCAAGATAGATATCTTTAGCGGTTTTTTGGATTTTTGAAACTTCTTTGTAAATTGCCGAAATATAATGCTCCGGCACGTATTCAACATTAAATTTCATGTCAGGATAACTCAATTGAAGCGTTTCAATTTGTGCTTTGTTTGTTATCTCATGTCTATCTTTACTTAAAATCAATTTACCGTCATCAAACAAAACATACCAATCATGGCGAGGTTCTACATGGTGGACATATGGGGCGGTTGACGGGGGAAGAGTTACACTGATGCATTTCCGGTTTTCAAGAAGCGTTTTGATATAATCTCGCATTTGAAGCTTTTCCCCGTTTGTTAAATTTTCTTGAGGAGGCAGATTTTTTAAGGCTTCGTCGTATGATATATACCAATCAAAAGTTTTGGCTTTTTCGTATAAAGCTTCAAGATAGTCTTGAGGGACATATTTGCGTTTGAAATAAACATATTGATTATATTTAACAGAAAAATCGTGGGTAACGGAGGGGTCGTTAATTGAATTACCTCCTTCATATTCATTTGATACGTAAAAAGAACCGTCTTCAAAAAGTGCAAGATATTGGCGACATGACGGATCAATTTGTTCAAATTTGGAAGCCGTCAACAAGATGTTGTCGTTCTTAAAGCAATCTTTTACAAAAGAGTCTTTGTCGGGCAAAGGTATAACTTCAAAATTTTCTTGGGCAGAATATTGCATACAGCCGTATTCTGAAATTTTTTGCAAAAAATCAACGTATGCCCGAATATCAGGTTGAGTTTGAGGACCATAAATTTTGGTAATTTTATAGCCGTGAAGCGATAATGCTTTTTTGATTTTTTCTAACTTCAAGGAATAATCCTTTGTCGGGTTAAATGTGTGAATGAGTACACCGTTTGAAAAGAAATGAAACGAGGGGATTTCCAAGGGAAGCGTGGCTAATTTATAAAGAATCCACGTTTGATTAATGTTATGTTTTGTTCTGAATTCAAGTTGTTTTTGTAAAATAGCTCTTCCGAATTCCGAATTATAACGATTAAGGGTTAAATAAATTCCGTCTTGAAAAAGTTTTTCAAGTGTTTCTTGAGTTAAGCTTAAAGGTAAGGTTTTCATAGCAAAATCTCCTATAATCAGAGGATGTTTATTTTGATGCCTGCCTGTCAAAAATCCTCTTTATTTAAGGGTTTTGCAGTGATAAATTCAAAAAGTTGTCTCATCCGAGTTCGCCTACATGGGCAGGCAGCAAGCGTCAACCGTCGCTCTGAAGCCTAAAGTAACACAAATGGATGACGGAGTCAAGAAAATAAAATAAACCAATTTATTACAAACTTTATCTGTTTTGATTTTTTATCAAGGTCGATTTTTTTTAATCAAAGCAGAATCGATTATATACTTTTAAATATATATACTTATTTGGAGATTGATGTTTGGTTTGAGTTCGGTTAAAATTTTAAAATCGGGCTTAAAAAGGAGCATTTTGCACAAAATAAAATATTTTATTTTCAATAGGTTATAAAAAAAATCAAAAAAAGTTAAAATTTTTAAAAAAAGGGCTTGACAGGAAGGATATGATAAGATATAAGGACGCTCACCGACGCGAGAAGCGAGGTAGTTATAGAATAGAGTAGATAGGAAGAGGATATACAGGCAGCATGCTATATAATATAGAGATGTCTGTATATGAAACAAGGAACCTGAAAGAAATTCTTTATGAGTAATATATAGGCAGGATTAGATTTTAATCAATTAAGATGAGAGTTTGATCCTGGCTCAGAACGAACGCTGGCGGCAGGCTTAACACATGCAAGTTGAACGGGAGTGTTGAGATAGCTTGCTATTTTAACATGAGAGTAGCGCACTGGTGAGTAACACGTGGGAACGTACCTTTTAGTGGGGGACAACAGTTGGAAACGACTGCTAATACCGCATAAGCCCTG
>JAEEGL015061183.1_pt1 | contig 12432 bp, 10 predicted proteins | sample 9134231 | NCBI WGS metagenome assembly JAEEGL01 (sample SAMN16246548, study PRJNA631951) | gut metagenome | biome: gut microbiome; feature: rumen; material: fiber-attached | host: Bos | place: Iran: Karaj | collected 2018-10 | reverse complement strand
TTTTGTTTCCATACCTCAATTATTTATTATTAGCCATTTTTATAAGTTTTTCCTTTATGCGAACCAAGCGAACACCGACATTCTGCGACGAAATGCCAATTATGCTGGCAATCTCGTCGTACGACAAGTCTTCGAGCCACAACATCACCAATGCTCTGTCGGCCATATCAAGGCGAAGGATACGCTCGTGAAGTTCCGAAAAGCGAGCGTCCGAAGTGTTTGCTTCGTCGTAAGGATTTATGTCCATGGTAAGCGGTAGAGTCTGGGGGCATCTACCTTTTAGTGCTTTTTCGTTCAGCGCCGTATTAAGTGCTATCTTATACACCCATGTATTCATGTTGCTTCGTTCTTCAAATCCTTCCATTCCGTTCCAGATTCGTATCAGAATCTCTTGGAAAAGATCCTCGACATCTTCCTTCTGACTGGTAAAGAGATAGCATACCGTGTATATTGTACGCTTGTGTTCTCGCACCAGATTGATAAATTTTGATTCTTTATTATCCATTATTTCTGCGTTTTGCTTCCATATTAGACAGGGAATTGTCCTTTTTATTACATCAAAACATGTATTTTTTTTACAAAAATGTGTAAAATATGAAAAATGACTAATAATTAATTTGTTTTCAGGTTGTTACAATATAAAAAAGCGGAAATCCAAAGACTGAATTTCCGCTGCATATTTACTAATTGATACAATTACCAACCTAAAACATAGCTGAACAACAACGGTGCTACGATGGTTGCGTCCGATTCGATGATGAAACGTGGAGTGTCCTTCGAGAGTTTACCCCAGGTAATCTTTTCGTTCGGAACTGCGCCCGAGTACGAACCGTATGATGTTGTACAGTCGCTAATCTGGCAGAAGTAAGCCCACAATGGAGTGCCGTGCCATTCGAGGTCCTGTTCCATCATAGGAACTACGCAAATTGGGAAGTCGCCTGCTGTACCGCCACCAATCTGGAAGAAGCCAACGCCCTTGCCGCCGCTGTTCTTCTTATACCATTCGGTGAGGAATATCATGGTTTCGATACCGTTCTTAATCATCGAGATTGACGGGTCGAACTCGCCGCGTATGCAGTGTGCGGTGTAGATGTTTGCTGTTGTGCAGTCTTCCCATGCCGGAACGATGATAGGAATATTCTTTTCGCAAGCTGCGAGAACCCAGCTGTCCTTCGGGTCGATTTCGTAGTACTGTTCCAAAACGCCGCTACGGAGAAGTCTGTAGATAACTTCCCATGCGAAAAGGCGTTCGCCCTTAGCCTTCATGTCCTTCCAAATATCTACAAGGTGGTGTTCGAGACGACGGAATGCTTCCTCTTCGGGGATGCAAGTGTCGGTAACACGGTTGTAGTGGTTGTTGAGAAGCTCGTGTTCCTGTTCCGGAGTGAGGTCGCGGTAGTTGGGAACGCGGTAATAGTGGTTGTGAGCCACGAGGTTCATGATGTCCTCTTCGAGGTTGTTTGCCGAGCAGCACACGATGCTGATCTTGTCCTGACGGATCATTTCGGCGAGCGAAAGTCCGATTTCGGCGGTACTCATTGCACCAGCCATTGCAAGCATCATTTTGCCGCCTGCCTTGATGTGTTCGTCGTATGCCTTTGCTGCGTCAACGATAACTGCCGAGTTGAAATGACGGTAGTGGTGTGTGATGAATTGTGAAATAGGTCCTTTTTCCATTTCTTTTGTGTTTTTAAAGTTCGAATATGTAAGTTAAAATCTTGAAATACAGTTTTGCTGCAAGGAAATCAGATGACTTGTCGGCTGGATTCGGGGCAAGTTCAACGATGTCGAAACCGACGATTTTTTTCTGCTTTGCCAATTTTTTGAGCAGATTGAGCGTCGGATACCAGGTCATTCCGCCCGGTTCGGGTGTGCCTGTCGATGGCAATACCGACGGGTCGAAATAGTCGAGGTCGATTGACAGATATACATTGTCGGTCAACTTGTCGATGACTTCCTGCTGCCAGTCGTCGGTGCGCTCGGCAATGTCCTCAGCGCGGAAAACATTTTCGCGCTTCGAATATTGTTTTTCCGAAATGTCCATGCTGCGGATTCCAACCTGAATCAAATTGGTATGTTTCGATGCCCAGTGCATTGCACAGGCGTGGCTGAACGGAGTACCTTCGTATTCGCTGCGAAGGTCCGAATGTGCGTCAAGATGCAGCACACTGAGGTTGTCGAAATGCTCTACTGTCGACATTATTGCACCAATCGAAACCGAATGTTCGCCTCCAATCATCGTGAAAAGTTTACCATCCTCGTAGAACTTGTCGGCTTTGGCTTTCACCTGCATAGCCATTTTTTCCGGGTCCTTGTCGCAGTCCATGATGTCGTCGAGCCACACGCCGCGCTTATAGACTTCGGTATCCGATTCGAGGTCGTATATTTCCATGTTTTCCGATGCTTCGAGGAAGGCTTCGGGACCTTGGTCGGCACCTTTTACCCATGTTGAAGTTTCGTCGTAAGGCACTGGTAACACCACTACTTTGGCGTTTTCGTAGCCTGCATATTCTTCTGGAATTCCTGCGTATGTCCTTTCCATTGCAAATTAAATTATTTTGCAAAAGTATGTTTTATTATTGAGACAAGGAATGTTTTTTTTGATTATTAGTTTAAGAAGCAATTCATTTTTGAAGTTTCTCGTTTTCTATGAACGAGAATCCTGCGATTGTAGTATCTTTGCGTTTTTACTTTGATATGGTTTTGGAGAAAAAAGACATACGCGAACTTTCACGCACCGAAATAGAAGATTTTCTTGTCGGCATCGGCGAGAAGAAATTCCGTGCTTCACAAATTTACGAATGGATTTGGAAGAAAGGTGCGGCAAGTTTCGATGAAATGAGCAACATTTCGAAGCCACTTCGCGACAAACTGTCCGAAAATTTCCTGTTTGCAAATGTAAAATGCGTGTATTCGGTTGCCTCGGTTGACGGCACACGCAAATTTCTGTTTGAAACCTGCGACGGATGTAAGTTCGAAGGCGTGCTCATTCCAAGTGCCGACCGTGTAACGGCTTGCATTTCAACGCAAATAGGCTGTCAGATGGGTTGCGCTTTCTGCGCTACCGGACAACTTGGTTTCAAACGGAATCTTACTTCAGGCGAAATTTTCCATCAGGTGTTTTTGCTCAATGCAATGTCGGCCGAAATATTTGGCACGCCGTTGTCGAACATTGTAATAATGGGCATGGGTGAACCGCTTATGAACTACGAGAATACACTTGCCGCCATCGAAAAAATATGCTCCGAGCAGTCGATGGGAATGTCGCCGCAGCGCATAACCATGTCGACTTGCGGTATTGTTCCGCAAATAAAGCGGCTTGCCGACGACGGCATAAGGTTCAATTTGTCAATTTCGCTGCATTCGGCAATAGACGAAAAGCGCAACCGGATAATGCCTATAAACCGCAAGTACAATCTTGCCGAACTTTCGGACGCAATACGCTATTTTCATGCAAAAACCGGCTCTCGCATCACATACGAGTATCTGATGCTCGGCGGAGTGAACGACAGTCTCGACGATGCCCGCGCACTTACAGATTTTACCAAAGTTTCGCCATGCAAGATTAATATCATCGAGTACAATCCGCACCCGAACGATACGTTTAAACGAACTAACAGCGAAACGTTAGAAAATTTTATTAGGCATATTGAGGCTTGTAATATTGTGGTAACTATCAGAAAATCAAAGGGATTAGATATAGATGCCGCTTGCGGGCAACTTGCCAACAAGAAAAAATAATTTTCGCTTTCCAAAAAAACATATATCTTCGCAAATTATTTACGTAAATAACTTTTTGAGATGAAGAAAATATTTTTGTTTGTTCTAACGCTTTGCATGTGCGTTGCAGTTAATGCACAGCAGAAGGCAACAGCCAATTTCGGATACGACAAGGACATCGTGCTCGAAGAAGGTAACGACTACGTAAGAATGATTGGTGGCGACTCCGATGGCTTCTTTGCAATAAGAATTGACGCAGAAGACAAATTGTGGCTTGAATATTTCAATGCTGCATCGCTGGTAAGAGAGACTTCGGCACAGATAATTCTTCCGGTTGTAGATGGAAATCAGACTGAATATGTAGAATCGTTTTATGTTGACGGACAAGTTGTTCTGTTTACACAAGTTGAAGATTTCCTGAAAAAGGAAAAACTTTTGTACATACAGGAACTCGGTCGTAGCGGACAGGTAATGGGCGAACCAAGAGTAATCGGTAAGCTTACAAACCAGAACATGTCTGCCGACTTCAACGTATGCCTCACTCCAAACGGACAGAACATGTTCGTATGGTACAACCGTCCTTTCCAGACATACAACGAGGAGCCGTTCTATTTCAAGATGTACAACTCCAACTTGAGAGAAGTGTACAACAAGCAGGTTAAGCTTCCGCTTGTAGGACAGGCATTTGCTGTTGAAAGCATGAAGATTACAAACAGCGGTAGCGTATATATGCTCGTTCGCATCAGCCCGACCGAGGCTCAGTTGCAGAAGATGAAAATCATCACCTACGACTACAAGATGCTCGTTTTCAATCCTGCAATGGACGACGTTACCACCTTCGACGTTAAGGACAAAAAGCTCGTTCTTGTTGACGCTATCTTCGGAATCGACGACAACGACAACATCGACGTTTACGGATTCCTCGTTCCTAAGGGCAAGACAACATACCAGGCAATATTCCACCAGAAGTATGATGTAAAGGAAAAGAAGCCTATCAACGCAAGAGATTCGAAGAAGGGTATCTACACTTTCCAAAAGACCGAAATCCCTGCTTTCAATGCAGAACGTCTCAGCAAGATTATGGACCAGAAGTACGACTATCAGCTTCTCGATGTACTTTATCTAACTGATGGAGGTTCGGTTGTTGTTGCAGAACACAAGAACTACTGGAAGGACTCTATTTTCGATCCGCAGACTAGAGAGACAATCTACAACGAATACTATCGTTTCAACGATGTACTTGTTGCATACACCAGCCCTCTTAACAATATGGAATGGATGGTTAGAATTCCAAAGAGCCAGTACAGCTGGAACGACTACGGAAAGTATTCGTCAGTTGCAACTTACGCAATCGGCGAAAAGGTATTCTTGTTCTACAACGACAATCCAAAGAACCTGACAAACCTTGAAGCTGGCGAATCCAAGGCTAACCTCAACGGCGACAAGTACAAAGAAGCAACTTCGCCCGACCGCAACGGTTTTGCAATGGCAGTGTCTATTTTCTCAGATGGTGCTGTTTCGGGACAGGCTTTGTTCCCAAAGAGCAACAAGAAGAGCAAGATCATTCCCGAACTTTTCCAGGAATACAACGGTACTCACTACATGTTTACCCGTAATGCCAAGAAGGGTAAGTTCGCAATGTTCAACCCAGAATAGAAATAACTTAATACCAAATAAAATAAGGGCAAATAAGCCCTTATTTTTTTATAGGACATGATTATCGCCCTTGCCATAATAACCATAATATATTCGCTGCTGATACTGGCGTTTTGCTATAATTGGCGCGACGACGACAAGCCAGTGCCATGCATTCCTGTTGAAGATGCTCCATTGGTGAGTGTTATTGTGGCATTTCGCAACGAGTCGGCAAATCTCAATGCGCTTATCGACAGTCTTTTAGCTCAGACATACAAAAAATGTGAGTTTGTTTTTGTAAATGACCATAGTGACGATGATTCCTTGTCTGTTGCAAGCTCGTACCAAGATTCGCAGCTTTATGTACTTGATGCCCCCGATGAGGTTTCTGGCAAAAAGGCGGCCCTGAGGTTCGGTTACGAAAAGTCTCACGGCGAAATTTTGTATTTCACCGATGCCGATTGTGTTTTGAGAAGCAACTGCATAGAAACACTTGTGTCGAGGATGCGCTTCGAGAATTGTGCTATGATGTGCGGTCCCGTACGCTATTCCGATGAAAAGGGATTTTTTAGCGGCATTGTGCAGCTTGAATTCCTTTCGCTTACAGGCAGTGGCGCGGCAGGATTCTTTATTGGCCGTCCGTTTATGTGCAACGGAGCCAACTTTGCTGTGGAACGCAAAGTTTACGCCGAAGCTGACCTTAACAAAAAGTATTCGTCGGGCGACGATGTGTTTCTCTTGCATTATGCCGAACGCAATTATAAGGTTGGTTTTGCTCAGGATGCAAAGTGTATTGTCGAGACCAAGGCTCCCGAAAACCTTGCCGAGTTTTTTGCTCAGAGGGTAAGGTGGGCGTCGAAAGCTGGTGGTTACAAGAACCTGTTTGCAATATTTGTGTCGGCAATAGTTTTTCTCATGGCTGTTGCCTTGTTGGTTGCGTTTGTCATGGGATGCATACAGCCTTTGTATTTTCTAGTGTTTGCCTGCCTGTTCTTTATGAAGAATGCCGTAGATATGTATTTTATAGTATATGTACTGCACTTCTATCGTTGCGGAAAATTGTGGTGGGCAACCATACCGCTAACTATTGTCCATCCGCTATACATTGTCTCGGTGGTTCTTGCATCGTTGGTGTATAGACCAAAGTGGAAAGGCAGAAAAATAAAAGCATAAGGATACAAAAAACAGCATTCAAGATCTTGAAACAAGTTCAGGATGACGAATGCTGTTTTTATATTATATAACGACAATTATTCGTTGTTAGCTTCCTTCAGTCTCTCGGCGTTTTCGGCCATAATCAGCTGGTCGATTAGTTCCTGGATGTCACCGAGCATAAAGTTCTGTAGGTTGTACATCGTGTAGTTGATACGGTGGTCGGTAACACGTCCCTGCGGGAAGTTGTAGGTACGTATTTTTGCCGAACGGTCGCCTGTGGATACCATAGTCTTACGCTTCTTCGAGATTTCGTCGAGATATTTCTGGTATTCGAGGTTGTACAATCGGGTACGCAATTCCTTCATTGCCGATTCGATGTTTTTCAGCTTCGACTTTTCATCCTGACAGGTAACCACGATTCCTGTCGGGATGTGGGTAAGACGAATTGCCGAGTAAGTTGTGTTAACCGACTGACCGCCAGGTCCCGACGAGCAGAACTCGTCGCGCTTGATGTCGGCTGGGTTTATTTTGATGTCAACTTCGTCGGCTTCGGGCAGTACTGCCACCGATGCTGCCGATGTGTGTACACGGCCTTGTGTTTCGGTCTGCGGAACGCGCTGTACGCGGTGAACGCCCGATTCGTACTTCAAAATACCATAGACTCCGTGTCCGGTAACGGTGAAAACAACTTCTTTGTAACCGCCGACAGTACCTTCGGTAGCGCGGGTAATTTCGGTTTTCCACCCCTTGGTTTCGCAGTACTTCATGTACATGCGCATAAGTTCGCCAGCAAAAAGGCTTGCCTCGTCGCCACCTGCTCCGCCACGTATTTCCACGATTGCATTCTTTTCGTCCTCGGGGTCCTTCGGGATAAGCAACAGCTTTATCTTTTCCTCCATCGGGTCAACCTTAGCGGTAAGTTCATCGATTTCCATCTTAGCCATTTCGCGCATTTCCTCGTCCTTCTCGGTTGCGAGTATCGACTTTGCATTGTCGATGTTGGAAATTATGTTGGTGTATTCGTCGTATGCTTCGATTATAGGCTCAAGGTCCTTGTATTCCTTGTTAAGCTTTACGTATTTGTCCATATCGGACATTATCGACTGGTCGGTTAGCATTTTGCCTACTTCGATGAATCTTGCTTTTACGCCTTGTAGTTTTTCTAATATCAGGTTGTTTGCCATAAATGAAAGTTTCTAAGTTTAAAAGTTTCTGAGTTGGGCTTACAGGCTTAAAGACTTTTAGCTTTTCTTCTTTCAGCCCTAATTATACATTGTCAATTATCAATTATCCATTAATAAGTAAATTCTCCCTTGTCCGACTTGATTGTCAGCTTCTTGCCTTCGTATTTTTCGCAGTGTCCGATTACCTTTGCATCCACGCCAAAGCTCTTGCTTATCGAAATTATTCCTTCGGCAATGCTTTCGGGTACATAAAGTTCCATACGATGTCCCATGTTGAATACCTTGTACATTTCGCGCCAATCGGTACCGCTCTGTTCCTGTATCAACTTGAACAGCAATGGAGTTTCAAACATATTGTCCTTTACGATGTGAAGATTGTCAACAAAGTTGAGAATCTTAGTCTGCGCACCGCCACTGCAGTGTATAATACCGTTAATCTGTGATCTGTAATGATTCAGTATTTCGCGAATTACAGGTGCGTAGGTGCGGGTTGGTGAGAGAACCAATTTTCCTGCGTCGCTGTATGGGTCTTCGAGTTTGTCGGTAAGCTTGCACTTGCCCGAATATACAAGTTCCTGCGGTATGCCGTTGTCGTAGCTTTCGGGGTACTTTTCTGCAAGGTATTTTGCAAATACATCGTGACGAGCCGAGGTCAAACCGTTGCTACCCATTCCGCCGTTGTAGAATGTTTCGTACTTTGCCTGTCCGTACGATGCAAGTCCCACGATTACATTGCCATCGCCAATTTTCTCGTTGGTAATCAGGTCGCTACGTTTCATGCGACAGGTTACTGTCGAATCGACAATTACCGTCCTTACAAGGTCACCGACATCGGCAGTTTCGCCACCCGTCAGCACAATGTTTACACCAAACTGGCGCATTGTGTCGCAGAATTCCTGAGTGCCGTTGATTATTGCCGAGATAACTTCGCCAGGAATGAGCCTCTTGTTGCGACCTATGGTCGACGACAGCAGAATGTTGTCGGTTGCACCTACGCAGAGCAGGTCGTCGGTGTTCATAACAATAGCATCGATGGCAATACCTTTCCATACCGAAAGGTCGCCGGTTTCACGCCAGTACATGTAGGCGAGCGACGACTTTGTGCCGGCACCGTCGGCATGCATTATGTTGCAATATTCGTCGTCTCCACAGAGAATATCTGGGATTATCTTGCAGAACGACTTGGGATACAGACCTTTATCGATGTTTTTTATTGCATTGTGGACATCTTCCTTTGCGGCCGAAACCCCGCGCATGTTGTATCTGAAATTATCGGGCATAACCTAATTTTTTTGTGGTTGCAAAATTAGATAAAATTTACGATTTACGAAATACGATTTTCGATTTCCTTCGGCAATTTGAAGATTCAAATTATTGCATTAACTTCGCGCAAAATTTCGGAAATGCTATCAATCGACAATATAACCATTCGTTTTGGAGGATTCGAGCTGTTCTCCAACATCGGATTTATGATAAACCGTCGCGACCGCATAGGTCTGGTCGGAAAGAACGGCGCAGGAAAGTCCACCTTGCTGAAAGTCATCTGCGGAATAGTAACGCCAACAGAAGGAAGCGTGTCGAAGCCGTCGGGAATAACAATTGGTTACCTGCCTCAACAGATGGCGCTTGCTTCAACGCAAAACACTGTGCTTGAGGAAACCAAGAAGGCTTTCGACAATATTGCTGAAATCCAGCGCGAAATCGACCGCCTTGCCGCCGAACTCGAAACCCGTACCGACTATACTTCCGAATCGTACATAAAGGCGGCCGAAAACCTTGCCCACCTCAACGAACATCTGCAAATCGTCGGTGTGAACAATATGGAACCCGAAATCGAACGGATTCTGAAAGGCTTGGGCTTTCTGCGCAGCGACTTCAACCGCAAGATTGCCGAGTTCAGCGGTGGCTGGCGCATGAGGGTGGAACTTGCAAAAATCCTTCTGCAAAGTCCCGACCTCATTCTTCTTGATGAGCCTACCAATCACCTTGATATTGAGTCTATTCAGTGGCTCGAAGACTTTTTGCAGGCATACAAGGGCGCCGTTCTGCTAATTTCTCACGACCGCGCATTCCTCGACAATGTAACGACTCGCACAATAGAGATAAACCTCGGAAAACTATACGATTACAAGGTTCCTTATTCAAAGTTCAAGGTTCTGCAGCAGGAACGCCTGCAACAGCAACTTGCAGCCTACGAAAACCAGCAGAAGCAAATCAAGGACACCGAGGAATTTATCGAGCGTTTCCGCTACAAGGCCACCAAGTCAAATCAGGTTCAGTCGCGCATAAAGCAGCTCGAGAAGATGGATATCATCGAAGTGGATGACCTCGACAACGCCGCTATGCACATAAAGTTCGCTCCGGCACCGCGTTCGGGCGACATTGTGGTCGAAACCAAGGAACTAAGCAAGAGCTATGGCGACAACCTTATCCTCGATAAGATTGACCTTGTGATTGAGCGTGGCGAGAAGGTTGCTTTCGTCGGACGAAACGGCGAGGGCAAGACTACGCTTTCGAAAGTCATCATTGGCGAAACCGAGTATTCGGGCGAACTTAAAATCGGGCACAACATAAATATCGGTTACTTTGCTCAGAATCGGGACGAACTCCTTGATCCAGAACTGACTGTCTTTGAAACACTTGACCGCATTGCTGTCGGTGACATACGCACAAAAATCAGGGACATACTCGGTGCATTCCTTTTCTCTGGCGAGGACATCGACAAGAAGGTGAAGGTGCTGTCGGGTGGCGAACATTCGCGTCTGTCGCTGGCAAAACTTCTGTTGCAACCTTACAATCTGCTTGTGCTCGACGAGCCAACCAACCACCTCGACATCCGCTCCAAGGATATTCTTAAGCAGGCACTTCAGAACTACGACGGCACGCTGATAGTAGTTTCGCACGACCGTTATTTCCTTGACGGGCTTGTGTCGAAGGTTTACGAGTTCAAGAACAAGAAAATTCGCCTGCATGTAGGTGGCATATACGATTTTTTGCGCAACAAGAAAATTGAGGATATACGCGAGATTGAGATTAAGGACCGCAAGCTTGCCGAGGCAAAAGCCGAAGCAGGAATTTCCGACAACAAGCAGAAGTATCTGGAAAACAAGGAACTCAACAAGCGCCGTCGTGCCATACAGAACCGCATCGACAAAGCCGAAGCCGAAATAGAAAGGCTTGAATCGGAAATTGCTGGGCTTAACGAACTTATGTCGAATCCAGCCATCGAACAACAGAAGTTGGAAACCGCCTACAAGATGTCGGGTAAGCTGAACGAGGAGCTCGAACAGCAAATGAGCGTGTGGGAGGAGGCAAGTATGGAGATGGAGGAGTTTTTAAATTCATAATTTAACTGTAGAGCCGCAATGCATTGCGGCTCTACAAGATTTTTTCTCTTTTTCTCCTTTGTCATCAATTTTTTATGTAAGTTTGCATTGTGAAGACTTCGAAGGTAAAACTGGACTATATGCCAAGCGTCAACTTCCAGATCGTGGGGTTGGCGTCGTCGGAAATTGACTACAAGTTGGCGTATGGACTTACACGAGGCTTCGATATCGATTTTTACCTATTGCCCGAAATTGTTGTCGAAAAGGAACAGCCAGAAACTGCTACCTTATTTGACTTTGGTGCAAATGCAACTCCAAGCTATTATTCGGTTTACGGAAATTCTGACTCCGGATGCCGCAATTCCGAGTTACTTCTGATATCGAACAAATGCGGAGCTTCGTTTTTAGTCGACGAATTCCGTAGTTTCGACTACCTTTTCATTGTGCGCGACGACAGTTCGCTTGATAGTGACGGTGCCTTGAATACATTGCGTGGCATATCGGGAATTTCGGGTGCATACCTTATGCCGTTTGATAAAATAAAATCGAAAAAAACAATCTACGATTTATGGGACTCATTGCAAAACAGACAATAAAAGGGTCGATTTATTCGTACCTCGGAGCATTCATAGGTTTTGTGAATGTTGCCCTGCTTATGCCGCAGATTTTCACCACCGACGAAATTGGTCTTACCAACCTGCTTATTGCCTTGTCGTCGATTGTGGGACAATTCGGCTGCTTTGGCTTTACCAATGTGATAGTCAGGTTTTTCCCATATTTCCGCGACCCAGAGCACAAGCACAACGGCTTCCCGTTTCTGTTGGTGGCAGTGGGAATTGTAGGTTCGCTGATTTGTACGGCTGGATATTTTGGCGCACGCGACTACCTTGTGGCTCAGAACCTTGAGAAGTCGAAACTCTTTGCCGACTATGTTTTCCTGCTTTTGCCGCTCATCTACATAACCATATTCTACTTGCTCAGCGATGTCTATAACCGGATGTTCTACAATTCGTCGTTCGGGTTGTTCGTCAAGGAGTTCCTTTTGCGAATACTTAATCTAATCGGCATCGGACTGTTCTATTTCGGAGTACTGGACTTCAACGGCTTTATAATCTACTATGTGGCAGCCTACGGAGTTCCGACGGTTTTGTTGCTCATTTTGCTCATTGTGCAGGGAAATATGTCGCTGAAGCCATCGAAGAAGTTGCTAACGCGTGAATTTGTGCGGGCGATGTGTTCGGTAGCGTTTTTTGGTGTGATTTCGAGTTTCAGCGGAGTGTTTGTCAACCAGATCGACCGATATTTCATCAACCATTACTGTGACTTGAGCGCCACTGGCGTGTATTCCATCGCCTTTTATTTTGGCTCGATGATTTTGTTGCCGGGACGGTCGATAATAAGGATTTCGAGCA
>JAEEGL014171616.1_pt1 | contig 12432 bp, 10 predicted proteins | sample 9134231 | NCBI WGS metagenome assembly JAEEGL01 (sample SAMN16246548, study PRJNA631951) | gut metagenome | biome: gut microbiome; feature: rumen; material: fiber-attached | host: Bos | place: Iran: Karaj | collected 2018-10 | reverse complement strand
TTGCGGCCGCAGAGTGGTGAGCGGTGGATGTTCATGCCGGGTGCGAGCAGCACGTCGCAGCCATATTCAAGCACCTCGTTGCCGATGCACTTGCCCACCTCCTCCACGAGTTGTGTGTTCCATGTGCAGGCAAGGGCGGTGCCAACGGGGAATCCCGTGCAGAAATAGGTGTTGGTGTCGTTGTCGCGTCGGGGATTGATTCTCACGCCGGCGGGACCGTCGGTGAGCACAGTAGAGGGGATGCCGAGTCGCGGAATGGACTGAGTGGTGCCGGCGGCACCGGGCACACGCTGGGCATGTCCGCCTATCATGCCATTGTCGGCTGTCGATGTAATTCGGCGGTTGCCGCCTACTACGAGCATGGCTTTCTCCTCGAGTGTCATGGCTTTGAGCACTTCGTCGATGTTGTCGGCTTGTAGTTTCACTTGTGCCGTCATCGTGCTGATACTCCCCAGGAGTATGGCACAGGCAGTTAAGAATGCTTTCTTCATAATATATAGTTTTATATGGTTGTTGCTGTTTTCCTCATATCATTTGATGAAGGAGATGCCTGATGGAACGGCATCGGATGGAGGACCTTCCTGAGAAATCATTTCTCCTCTCAAGGAGGGCAATGAAATCATCTCTGTGCAATAGTATACAAATTTATGGCAAAAAACGGTAAAAACAAGTAAAATGACATAAATTAACAAACACAACTGTCGCAAGTAATTGTTCAGCGAATGGGCGTTCGGGCGGATTTAGATAAACTGCTAGCGCTCGGCAGTGTTCAAATGAATTTGCACTGCACTCACTTAATCGCAGTTTTGCAATTCGCCCGTACTGAGTATAAGCATTTTCAATGCGCTTTTTCGGATGTACATAACTTCGTTTATAGATTCGCTGAATAGTTATGACGAGCACATATTTCCCCTATTAAACTCTTAAAAAATGGAAAAAAGAGAGGAATTTGAAAATAAAGATGTACCTTTATCCCCATAAATGACTATTTATTCTTAATAAATCCTTTTTCTAATATGAACAATGTACCAGTAATCAAGATTGGAATCGTCGCAGTAAGCCGCGACTGTTTTCCTGAGTCATTGGCAGTAAACCGTCGTAAGGCCGTGATAGCCAAGTATGTAGAGAAGTATGGCGCTGCCGATATCTACGAGTGCCCTATCTGTATCGTTGAGAGCGAGATTCATGCTCAGCAGGCTCTTGAGGATGTGAAGAAAGCCGGTTGCAACGCACTCTGCGTGTATCTGGGCAATTTCGGTCCGGAGATTTCAGAGACCATGATAGCCGACTGGTTCCAGGGCCCGACAATGTTCTGCGCTGCCGCCGAGGAGACCCAGGACAACCTGATTGATGGCCGTGGCGATGCCTACTGCGGCATGCTCAATGCCAGCCAGGCCCTCTCTCTGCGCAAGACACGTGCCTACATCCCAGAGGAACCTGTAGGAGATGCCTCAGAGTGTGCAGATATGATTCATGAGTTCGTGCCCATCGCACGTGCCATCGTTGGTCTGCAGAACTTGAAAATCATCAGTTTCGGTCCGCGTCCCAACAACTTCCTCGCTTGCAACGCACCTATCCGTGCCCTTTACGACCTCGATGTGGAAATAGAGGAGAACTCAGAACTCGACTTGCTTGAGGCTTTCCAGAAGCATGAGGGCGACCCACGCATCGATGATGTGGTGAAGGATATGGCTGCCGAGTTGGGCAAAGGCAACAAGATTCCATCGGTGCTGCCGAAATTGGCCCAGTATGAACTGACGCTGCTCGACTGGATAGAGGCTCACAAGGGCTCCCGCCAGTTCGTGGCCATGGCCAACAAGTGCTGGCCCGCTTTCCAGACGATGTTCGGCTTCGTTCCTTGTTATGTGAACAGCCGCCTGACGGCTCGCGGCATCCCCGTGGCCTGCGAGGTTGATATCTATGGCGCCCTGTCAGAGTATATCGGCACCTGCATCACCCAGGATGCTGTCACCTTGCTCGACATCAACAACTCCGTTCCCAATGACATGTACGAGGAGAGCATCAAGGGCAAGAAGTTCGAGTGCGACAGTTACACCAACAAGGAGATTTTCATGGGCTTCCACTGTGGCAACACCGCCTCATCGAAGGTTTGCAGTTGCCAGATGTGCTTCCAGCGTATCATGGCCCGTGCTCTGCCGGTAGAGGTGACCAACGGCACGCTTGAGGGCGACCTGAAGCCAGGCAAGGCTACCGTTTACCGTCTGCAATCGACTGCCGACACCAAACTCCGTGCATATATTGCTCAGGGAGAGATTCTGCCAGTAGCCACTCGCTCGTTTGGTTCAATCGGTACCTTCGGCATCAAGAACATGAGCCGTTTCTATCGCCACGTACTCATCGAGAAGCATTATCCTCACCATGCAGCAGTGATGTTCGAGCATGCAGGAAAATATCTCTGGGAGGTGCTGAAGTATATGGGTATCCCCGTTGAGGAGATTGACTACAACTTCCCCAAGGGCGACTACTACCCCACAGAGAACCCGTTTGCGTGATTGAAAACAGCAAGGCGTTAACGCCTTCAAGAGACAAATCTCAATGAAATAGAGAAAGTGGTGTGACTCCAGTGGTTGCACCACTTTTATAAGTTTTTTTTGACCACAGAAATGAAGCGTAATCAATGCAATATGAAAAAGATAGCATTATTCGTCATTGGCTTGATGGCTCTGTTTTCTTGCCAGAAGCAGCAGGAGGAGGCAGGGTATATCGTCCAGGTGTCGCTGGGCGGGTGGCACTCGCCAGATTATACGGCAGAGCAGGTCATCGGCCGTATTGACACGGTGAGCCGACTCATTCCTGTAAAGAAAGTGATCATAGGATGGAGCCTGGATAAGGAGATTTACCGTCGGGTGGGCGAGTATTTGCATAACAGGGATATCAGCATGCTTCTGTGGTTGCCTGTGTTCGCTGAGACGGAGGAGGTATGCGAAAACAGCCCGGCTGTGGACCTATGGGGGAAGGTCCCGAACGACTATGACCAGGCGGCAGGGGATGGCTTCCGCTTCAACTGTCCATCCGACCCTCAGAATGCAGCCAACTTGCTGGCGGTATTCGACCAGGAGTTCGGTGACTGCGGCTTCGACGGTGTCTTTTTAGACCGTATCCGCACCCAGTCTTTCGTTTGTGGGGTGAGCGGAGTGCTCGGCTGCGGTTGTCCGCTTTGCGTGGAACGTTTCGCCGCGGAAGGAGTGGACATACAAGAGGTGAAGTCGGAATTTGAAACGAAGGGCGATGCCTTTTTCTCCGTCAGCGGCTATTCTCCAGCCGGTGGCTTTTGTTTTCAGGATTCTATTGCCGCTGCATTTTTCAAGGCCAAAGGGCATGTTGTCAGCGCTTCGGTGGCAGCCATTGCCGACAGCCTCCGCAGCCGCGGCCTGGAAGTGGGACTGGATTTGTATGCGCCTTTCATGGCGCCTTTCGTGGGGCAGGATTATTCGGTACTTGCAGGGCACGCCGATTTTATCAAACCGATGTTGTACAGAATAACTTTCGCACCGGCCGGAATGGGATTCGAGTACGATCTGATGAAAAAGTCGGTTCCTGCTGCCAAAGGGTATCCCGCATTTGATATGGATGTGGATTTCCTTCATTCTCAACTGGAAGCCATGCAACCCTATTCCTGTGGCAAATACCCTGGCATCGAAATCAATTATAAAGAGGGAGTGGTTCCGACTTCACCGGAATATATCTCAGAATCCCTGAAGGCCGTGATGAGTCACGGTTTCGATGGGGTCGTCCTCTCCTGGAATATCATGAAAGCCCCGCTTACACACTTGAAACCATTGAAACAATAAGTCTTTACACTGGCAATTGTTAGGATGTCGCGTAGAAACGCTTGCATCCACATGTTCGTTTTGATTTCATTATCATATCCCTTGTGGCGGCAAGTAAACAGTTTGATTGTTGAATTGTATACGGTATCGCTTGAAAAGTTCTATGCCAATGACACCGTCGACGTTGAGCATGCCAAGGGTCATTGATACTGCTTGCGGTGGAATGCCGAATCTTTGGCTATACGCATCCTGATTGACCATCGTGTCTACTTCACAAAGAAAAGTTTCTGTCTGGAAATCGCCAATGAAAGGGGAGAAATCATTCACAATCCCTACACTCTCCAAACCAGACACAAAGTCGCGACGTATATAGGAGATTGGTGCGCCGGAATCAACAATCATATTAGCCTCTTTGCCGTTGACAGAGATAGTGATGGCGAGTAGTCCTCCCGACATCGGACTAAGTGGGCACATCTTGAAATGAGCGGAATACTCTGCATCATCATCCAAAAACATAACCCCGTCTTTCAGGCTGAACAACATGGGCATGCTGTTGATGATATCCATACCGAGGAGGCCGTTTATCTCGCACCCCACTTTTTCACTTATGTAGTTAGTGCTAACTCCTGGTACACTGGATTTCACAGTAAATACATTCTCACCAAAGACAAGTCTTCCTGAAGGGTGGATACTTATCGGACTTCCCGTATCGACCAGAATATTCTGCCCATAGCCCATCAAGATGGGATGGTCGTTGATAATTTTAAAAGGATATTCAGTAAACATATTTCAGTTCAATATTATTTGATAATGAATTGTAAAGTAGCAAGTGTGCTGATGCCAATGATGATAATCCATCGGTTGATGTTGATAGGCTTTGCGTTTTTCCTTTTTTACTGAGTCACAAACACTCTCCAACTACCATCCTTTTCTCCGCGCTCCACATATTTCTTTTGAATCAGTTTGTCAAGGAGTTTCTGAATAGCAGCGATACTTATTCCCGTTACTTCTCTCATATCCGACAATGTCAGCGTTGGTTGTGTGCGCATGGCATTTATGATCTTTGTGTAGTTTGGGGTTCGGAATGTGATTCGTTCCCCGTCATACCACCACACATTCTCGTCCCTCTCACTCACAAACAGTACGTCGTTGTAAACTTCTGTGGCCACGAGTTCGTTGAAATATTTTAGGAATGGCCTAATGTTCTTGATGTCCGCATGGGCACCATCGCTGGGCACAGGCCCTACCTCCAAATCTGCTTGATGCAAAGCCTCCAGGTATTCAGTCTTCTTTCGGCTACGGACAACTATCATTGGATAATTATGACGTGTCAGAATGAAGTTTACCATCAAGCGGGCTATGCGTCCGTTTCCATCCTCAAATGGGTGAATACGAATATATCTATAATGGAACAGCGCTGCTAATTCAACAGGAGATAGTTTCCCTGTATGTTCAGCCTTGTTATACCAATCCACAAGGTCTGTCATCAATCCAGGTGTCTCCTCTGGTGAGGCATATTCGAATCGGTCTCCGTAACGAGTGATTACGCTGTTTGACCGTGTCTTATACTGCCCTGCGTGGATAACATAACTTGTCTGCTGGCCACCAGGGAGATTGTGATAAACAGTATAGTCCTCTCTTAACAACGTCTTATGAAGAGTGCGTATGAAATTCTGCGTTAGTGGTATCTCTTTTACGGCTGCTTCCTCGGTCATCATACGCAATCCAACATTGCTGGCTGTCATCTCCTGCACGTCACGCACGTCGGCCTCACCGATTACTTTGCCAAAAAGCAGAAGAATTTCAGTCTGGCCATACGTAAGGGTGTTGCCCTCGATGTGGTTGCTGTTGTAGTTGAAATCCACGGTAAAACGGCGGCTCAGTCTCTCACGGTCTTTTTCCGACAGTGGTTGCAAATCCCACCATGCTGCTAATGCCTTTTTAATATTCAGATACTTCATACTAATGTCACTATTTAAAATGATGGTGCGAATTTATAAAAAATTATCGAAAAGGTTGTAGGCGTACAACCTTTTTATTAACATTTAACTATTGAATGTCTCTTAGATTTAGGAATGGTATAATTATCAAGAGCATTTGTGGAGATTCGGGAAATTAGCGTGCATTGATTTTGGCACGATATTTGCTATGAAAAAATGTCAAACCACAATCTTATGGAAAACCTATTATCGTTTTTAATCTTGATGGCAGTAATTGTCATTTGCATTTTGATCTTGAACATTGAAAATCCCTTTCTGGGAATTTTGGCATCTCTGGCTTTTTTCATCCTTTTCATCGCAGGTGTGATTTATGCCGTGGGATACGCTCTTGGGGAGACTTTGAAATACAGAAATGAAGTAGAACTGGAAGAACTGGAAGAACTGGTAGAGAATGAAGAAAATGATTAGATTGCTGAATATTCTTGCTGTAGTATTGTCGCCTGTAATCATCAAAGTGTTATGGGTGATGTCCATGACTTTCAGACACGGGAATCTTGACAAAGAGAAAAAGGAAATCATCCGTCGGGCTAATTACCTGGTTGCAAAAATCAAGGACCCCGAACAGTTGTTTGATGAGATGCCCAATTACTATGGCCCTCAATTCCAGGGAGAATGGGCTTTATATACTTGCTCTATGACAACTGTCGCCTTGTCGAACATTGCCCGTCTCTATCCTGAGAAAAGGGAGTGGGCCATTGCTCATTTCAAACGGATTATTGACATCGCCATGTCGCCAAAGATAAGGGAATATGACAGGGTGCGATGGTATGGGGAGGACGCGCTCGACAGCCTGGATGGAAACGCCAGCCACGTCTCATATTTGAGTATTCTTGCATGGATGATAGGAAGATATCGGCAGATAGGAGGGGGCAGCCAATATGATGGCCTCTACCATTCGATTTGCGACACGATGAACCGCCGGATTCTTCAAAGTCCGATATTGAATCTTCCTTCTTATCCCGGAGAACCGATTTACGTTCCGGATATGCTCGTTGCCATTGTCGCCCTGACAGAATATGCCAAATGGAACGGTGGAAAATACCAATCTACTGTGGACAAATGGATGCAAATGGCAAAAACGGAATGGATTGACGAAGAGACAGGATTGCTGGCCTCATATCTGACGGAGGATGGCCGGTCGGCAAAGTCAGTAAGTGGGTCGTATGCTGCGCTCAATTGCTCTTATCTCGCATTGGTGGACCAGGAGTTTGCAAAAGGGCAATATGAACTTCTGAAAAAGCACTTCAAGAAAGACTATCCGTTTGCAGGTATCAAGGAATACACCGACCGCGATAGTTGGTTTGATGATGAGAATGTAGATGCAGGTCCTATTATTCTTGGTTTAAGTTCCTCAGGAACTGCATTCGCCATAGGGTGCGCCACCACGCTCGGTGACATGAAATTCCGCAATCAACTCTTGAAAACAGCGGAAATCGCAGGGAGCACAGTGACATGGAACGGAAAAAGCCACTATCTCCTGGCCAATTGGGTGTTGGTAGGAGAAGCCGTGGCTCTCGCCATGCGGACGGCTAAACAAGAGTCCTCGTAGGGGAGAAATATGTATGGCAGATATGTCGAAATGCTTCTTGCAGGCACCCCGGTAGGGTGGAAATAGTAAGAGTTTTCATGGCGGCAATAGAATCAGCAAGTTTTCATAACTAATTAGCGCACAACCGAATGGCTGTGCGCTAATTTTTCATTATAATATCTGTCACTGCTCAATTATTTTACCTCCTCAAATCTAATCATATATGATTATCAACTAATTACATATACTTGGTACAAATATGCTGTACAAATTCCATTGATAAACCATCTTGAATGTTATCGCCAGATGGCTTCAAAATCCTTATTGTTGAGCAAAAATAAAGAATTCTCTTGCTTATTCATCAAATGCAATTTGCTTAAGACAATTCAGCAACAATATCTTCCTTTTATCAATGAAATCAAGGAAATGATCAAAATCATAGTTTTCCATCAAAGGTATGTTGTGGCGAGTTCTAAAATTGTCGTCCCTATCTGATAACCATTCTTCAAATGGCTTTGCGTTTTTAATTTTGTTCTCACTTTCATCTAATAATTCTAAATTGGCAATAGAATTATAACATGCTAAATACTTCTCTATTTTCTCATCATCATATCCTCTAGCTTTCAATTTCTTTCTTTGAAATTCTGTTTGGGGGAAGATGTGGTCCTCATGAAATACTTTATCTTTCCAGTCTCTTCCTGGATAAAGTAATGACAAAATGAGATAGCTATACCTGGTTCCATAGTTTGTTTGGAGAAAGCTATCAAGTTCCATGTCATTAAAACTAGACTCTATTAGCATTTCTCTGTTTATTTCTGCAAATGGAAATCTATCATACTTCATGTCAACGATTCTTCGCATTTGTGTGAGTTTCGTATCACTTGACCCACCTAAACCATTTTTGAGAATGATAAAGATTAACCATTTCTGAATATTGTTCTGGTCTTTAACATCATCTACCTTTGACGATGATACATAATTTTTGTTGCCTATATTTCTTAGATACTGGGCTATTGGTAAAAGAGCCAACTTGGTAACAAGGTTCTTGTCACTAAACCCGTACCTGCTGATAAGAGAAACCGTGTTTCTAATTGCTTCTTTTGTTGTATCCCAATGATCTTCAATTTTTTCAAGATTTGACTGTGTGAAAGAACTTAATTTATATTGTATTGGTAGATCTTCTGTCAGATACATGGCACCTTTCATTACAAAATCCTTTCCGAAATTATAGCCAACTCCTATCTTATTGATTTCATCGGTAAAGCTATTTATTTCTTCACGTGCATTAAGATTTCTCCATTTTGCCGTAGCAGTTGATAATAAGATATCACTATATTCTAGTTTCTGACCACCAGTATTAGTCCTAATAAAAATCTCTAAGACTTTGTCGTAGTTATCAGATTTCTCTTCATAATAGTTAATTATTTTGCTCACATTTACTACCGAGTGTAGTTTACCAATTAAACGCTTAGCCCGTTTCTGCTCATCCTCAGGAAACCCAATAAGTTTGTTTTCAATAGCATCCTTCGCATCTTCTGCATCTTCAAAATTCAGAATATCACCGACACGATACCAATATTGAGCATAATCAGTTCTTGGTAAGGGTTGATCATCTTCTTTGAAAAGAAATTGGTATGTCAATTCTTCTGGATTGTCATTATCATGATTCCATAATAAGTTTAAGTATAATCGTGTTTTTCTCCATCTTCTGTAAAAATAACGATATGAACCTCGTAGTCCAATATTCAATGACGTTATTCTCTGTTGACCATCTAAAACAAGGAAGATGTCCTGATTGACTCCGTCGAGATTTGTCTCACTATTATGAGGAGCTTCTGCATTGAAGTCTCTTATAAACTCATAAGAAATCCAATCTTTTTTGTTTTCTTCCCTAATTCGCCAGAATAAAAAAGAACTGATGGGGTAACCACACATTAAAGAATCAAATAGTTTTTCCACCTGATAAGGACTCCAAACATATTCTCGTTGGATAGCAGGAAGAAAAGTGTTGCGACCAATCTTTTCTGTTATTAGGTCCCTAATAGTTGTATTCAAATAAGACATATTACTTGGTTTTACGTTAAATATCCATTAATAATAACTTGGTACGATTTCCGCTCTACAGGAGCAATTGTCAAACCTCTATTTATCTCTTCAAATTTAGTATTCATATTGAAACATCTCATATTGCTTCATCGCGCATCACATTGTCATGAATGTTAAAAAACCTTGCTGTACTCCGTCTTCAATCGTTTTACATTCCGTACCCATCAACGCATTGTATTCATTGATGGCCGTTTGATTCTCCATCCTGCAGAAATAGGCCATACACATATCATCATACGCATTGAAGCCCTTCATCATTTCAAGCATACGCTTGTCATCCTCTTTGTAACTGTCATTGATGTTCAATATCCCCGGAGAAATCCTTCTCATGTTCTCAATCATCACATTTAGCAAATCCGATGGATTCGAATTGCGGCAGTCAATCGCCTGATGATTCAATGCTGATTCCCCGTCAAGGGTCTCAACATTAAAATGCAGCTTATTCTCTTCGTCACTCCCTTTATGTGGCATATCTACCCTTACAACGTATGGCACTCGTTTTCTGTCATAAAGATAAATTTTCATTCTTGTCGTATGGGCCTCGCTTCCTCTTTCCTCTACACTCAGTTTTTCATTCAGTGGGGCATTTGGTATTTCTATTCTGAAAATGTATGCATTATGGAAGTTATACAGGAAGAAACACATCATATCAAGCAATGACTCATGATATTTTTCATCCGACAATGTGGCAATTAGCAGAGAAGAGCAGAATGACACAAATGCACAATACCCCTGCATTATCTTTACCGTAGAGTAAAAGCCATCTAGCAGATATTTTTTGTTAATCGGACTCTCTTCCTTTATTTCCAATCCATAAAATACTACCCAGCCTAAGAACGACATCAGTACCTCGCTGTGATAGAGTGTAACCCCGTCAGGGCTACCATAGTTTTTTATTCTTTCAGGCACTTCCCCCGTTTCTCGAATGAACAGATTGATGATAAACTGATAGAATGAACAGTTCGTAATGATAAGGTTATCACGCAGTCTTGAGCCCAGTTTTCGGATACCAAAATCCAAGTGGTAATTGTCGAAATAACTGCGCAGTTCCGTGAAGATATTATCCTGTACTTGCAGATACCTGATGAGCGAGAAATCCAGTTGGGTGCCTAGTTCTTCAAAAGGCCCATACAGATGCTTGCCCTTATCGTCTTGCAACTTTACCCATCTGTGTTCTGGTAGACTGTTATACACTTCCTCTATTGAGATATTGATAGGTTTAGGCATGTAATAAAACTCAACGATTGTCTTGAAGTCGTCGAACGAAATGCTATAGTCGTGGATGTATTTGAAAAGCGATGTCCAAAGATAGCGTTCTGTTGGTGACAACACCCCTTCGAACTTCAATTTCTCATAGTCAGACACGCTATGGTCTCTTGCCAACGCATCAATGCTTTCCAATAGTATCTCTTTCCTATCGTTAGGCATATCAATATTAGCAAACTCCTTGGTGTATTTATCCTTATAGTAGTTGTAACGTTCAAATTCTTCCTCTTGCAGTTTATGCAAGCGCTTCAGCGGATCCATTTTTGCTCCCTCCATATTACCTCACCTCCTCATTATAATCTCCTGCAACTGATGACATATGAATTGTACTAACTTATTTTTTTTTTACGATTACTAACACTACTTTTAAAAAACATTTTTGTTATCAATGATATTCTCATCAATCTTGATGTCGAGGTCGTCGGACCTGTGCTTCAGCTTCTTTGCAAGGGTATCTGTTGTGGTATTCCAGAACCAAGCAGGGAAGGTGTACTGTGCAAACTGAGCTGCCAGTTTGTTAGGGATATTGTACTGATTGGCAATGTTCCAACTGAGGTTTGCCAAGTCATGCTGTGTGAGTTGCATCTTCTTGCCAGTCCTCTCAATCTTGATGGGAAGGGTGGGTACAACTATACCATGCACGACCAAGGATACGATGCATTCGTTCACTTGGAACAGTTCTTCATCAGTGAAGTCGAAAGGCATCAGGGTTTGACGGACATATGTTTGAACCTTTTCCAACTTTTCCTCGTCTGCCTTTTCTTTTATGGCAATGAATTGTTCACGCTCCCTTTTACAAGTCTCCATGAATTTATGCAGTCGCTCCTCTTGATTAAGGACTTTGTTATGCTCTGCCATTTCTTCAATGGGAGATTGTTGAACAGGTTTTTCAACCGGATGCTCGGCGATATATTTCTGTATCGCTTCAACCTCAATACGAGGACGGACATGCTTTCGAAAGGCATCTGCGTAAGCAAAAGTTATCTTGGCTCCCATCCAAAAGCAAAATCGAAGGAATCCATAGAAGCAAGCAAACAGCACAATTGCGATGGCGGCACACGGGATATATCCCCAATGATGCTCACCACATATCAGGATGGAATTCCCGATAGCCAATAACGCAAGCAATACGGAAATCGTTATATGAAACCACTTTGGCATATTATTCTTTCTTGTTAATGATTACCCATTTGCCTTCCTTACGACCGCCTTCACGAGAGAGAACACCTAGTTTCTTTAGTTTTGCCAGATCCCTTTCGATTGTCCTTTCATTGACACCGTCCTTTTCCGACATCTTTTCCGACATCTTTTCCGACATTTCCTTGGCGGTAAGAGCAGGATTCTCTGCAATGAAATCTAATATAATCTTCTGACGCTCAGACAATTCTTTTACGACATCCTTTACGACATCCTTGTTTAGGATGACTTGTTTTTTTATGAAATATGGGTGGCACGGAATGTCAATCAGAAAGTAAGTACGTTCTTCGTCCGTCTCAATGGTTGCCTGTGGCGAGCCATTGTCGTGCAACTCATCTTGTATGGTGGGAATGCCCGTTGCCCGTCCTTCGGTGAGTTCCAGTTCTTTTAGAAATTCACCCAGCCGACGATTACGATAACGACGTGAACGTAACGATATACCTTTATGGACAGCTTCCATCGGTATGGTATGGTTGGGGCCAGAGAAACTGAGAATGGATATGCGTTCAGGTTCTATGGTGATTTCAACAGGTTCCCGAATCGT
>JAEEGL014155822.1_pt1 | contig 12432 bp, 13 predicted proteins | sample 9134231 | NCBI WGS metagenome assembly JAEEGL01 (sample SAMN16246548, study PRJNA631951) | gut metagenome | biome: gut microbiome; feature: rumen; material: fiber-attached | host: Bos | place: Iran: Karaj | collected 2018-10 | reverse complement strand
CCGTGCAAAAGGCCGTTCAGCATGGCCCAGTGGCCGCTGAGCATGTGCGCCTTTTCGCGCAGCGTCATCTTTGCAACAAGGTCTTTTGCCAGTTCATGGGCCAGCGCAGGGTGGTTTGCGCGCGGAGAATCCGGCGCTTCCACCCCGGCGTCTTTCATGATCTTCAGTGCTTCGTCAAAATGACGGACACGGTAGTTACTCATGGTGCAGGTTCCTTTCATTTTTATTTGTCTCCGAGGATGATATCCAGCATGGCGGCTTCGTCGACCCACGACGGATCATATTTCTCGCCGCCCATGGACGCGCCGCAGTGCGGGCAGGTCGGCTTCGGTTTGTTTGTCGTGCCGCCGCAATCGGAGCATTCGTACTCGTCGGCCGAAAACAAATGCGTGTGCCGGATCCATGCGGCGTTATGCTTCTTCGACATCTTCCATCCCCATCTTTTCCGTTAAGCCGTTGAGGCTTGTTTCATATTGCTCCCGCGTGATCGCGTGCCGCTCGAGAAACGTCTCCAGCAGGCGCTTCTGCTTGAAATAGAGCTCTTTTTTCTTTTCTTCGGGAGACAGACGCTCCCAGTCCGGTTGGGTCATGGCGCGTCCCCTCCTTCAGTCGTCGTCGCGGGCAAAGAAGCCGTGCTCCCCTTCCGCGAGCGGAATCGTCTTTGCAAACAGGTTTTCGATGATCACATAGCTGCCGCGCTCCACGGCGAGGATCACCGCGTCGATCTGCGCCTCGGTGCCCTGAATCTCCATGGAAACGCCGCCGTCGGGGTCGTTGCGCACCCAGCCGGTGGCGCCGACGGCGTTGGCGGCCTGCACGGCCCGCCAGCGAAAGCCGACGCCCTGCACAGCGCCGGTGAAGCGCAGCGCGCGGCGGACGGCACCGTTGTTCGTATTCATGTCAGCCATCGTGCAGCCCCCTTTTTTTACTATCATACCAAGTTCGGGGAAAAAAGTAAATGTTTCGGTGGTTTTTTCTTGTGCTTTTTCCCGATTGGGTGTATAGTTTATATAATGACGAAAGAAAGCGTTCCTTTTTTGTTTGGATGAACGAAACATGACTGTCCGGCGCGTAAGACCGTTCAAAGAGACGCCGCATCATCCCTGCAACCGGACCGCACAGATCAACCGGGGTGGCTCGCATGAAAAACCTGTTTTCCGAAATACCGCATCTCAAAAACGAAAGAATTGAACTGCGCCGTTTGACACAGGACGACGCCGACGCGCTGCGGGAGCTGACAAGCTGCGCCGAGGTCTACCGCTATGAGCCGACCTTTCTGTTTGAAAAGAAATATGACGACCCGCAGGAAACGATCCGTCGGCTCTATGACGAATGTCTGAAGGGATCGCTGATCCTCGCGTCTTTTTTGAAGACGTGTTCTGCGGCCTTGCCGAAATCTACGGCTACCGCGCGGCGCTGCAAAAGGCGAGCGTCGGCTACCGCCTGCTGCCCCGATTCTGGGGCAAAGGGATTGCTTCGGGTTTGCTGGCCCTGCTTGTGGAATACCTGTTCGGCGAAACGGACGTCCGGGTCATCACCGCGAGCACGATTCCGCAAAACAGCGCCTCCGCCAAAGTGCTGCAAAAGAACGGCTTTCGCTGCGCGCTGCGTTCCGTGCCCGAAGACTGGGGCCACGGCCACCCGACACGGGCGGATCGCTGGATCAAAACCGCCATGGGCTATCACCGCGACTACAAGATCCACACCAATCCCTGACGGGGCAACGCGGAAGATCCCCCGCAAAATCAGACATTTGAAACGGATTACTTGCATATGAAAACGAAAACAACCAACTTCAAAACCAAATATATCGGCGACCGGGCGTTCTATCGGCGCGTGCTGGCCGTCGCCGTGCCGATCATGGTGCAAAGCGGCATCACGAACTTCGTCAGCCTGCTCGACAACATTATGGTGGGCCGCACCGGCACCGAGCAGATGAGTGGCGTTGCCATTGTCAACCAACTGATCTTTGTCTTTTACCTGTGCTGCTTCGGCGGCTTTTCCGGCGCGGGCATCTTCACCGCGCAGTATTACGGCGCAAAAGACGACGCCGGCATTCGCCACACCTTCCGCTATAAGCTCTGGCTCGGCTTCGTGCTGGTGGCGGCGGCTTTCGGCGTGTTTCTCTTCTTCGGCGAAGATCTGATCTCGCTGTATCTGCGCGGCACGAACGACGGCGGCGACCCTGCCGCGGCGCTCGCCTTCGGCAGCGGCTATCTGAAAATCATGCTGCTTTCCCTGCCGGCCTTCGCGCTGGTGCAGGTTTATTCCAACACCCTGCGCGAATGCGGCGAAACGGTGGTACCCATGCGCGCGGGACTGGCCGCGGTGTTCGTCAATCTCGCGTTCAACTATCTTCTGATCTACGGCAAGCTCGGCTTCCCCGCGCTCGGCGTAAAGGGCGCGGCCATCGCGACGGTGCTGTCGCGCTTTGTGGAGCTCGCGGTCGTTGCGGTCTGGACGCACCGCCACAAAGAAAAATGCCCCTATATCAAGGGCATTTACAAAACGCTGCGCGTCCCGCTTTCGCTGGCAAAGAAGTACTTCCTCACCGGTGCGCCGCTGCTCATCAATGAGGCACTGTGGTCGGCGGGTATGGCGATGCTGGCGCAGTGCTATTCCCTGCGCGGCCTGAACGTGGTGGCGGGCGTCAACATCTCCAATACGGTCAGCAACGTGTTCAACGTGGTCTTCTTCGCCATGGGCGACGCGATTGCAATCATCATCGGCCAGCACCTCGGCGCCAGAGCGTTCGACAAAGCGAAGGAGGAAACAACCAAAATCATCGCGTTCTCGGTCTTTGTCGCCGCCCTCGTGGGCCTTGCAATCGCCGCCACGTCGCATTTGTTCCCGATGATCTACAACACGACGCCGGAGGCAAAACGGATCGCCGCGCATTTTTTGCTCGTTCAGGCCTTCTTCACGCCCCAGATCGCGCTGCTGCACACCTCCTATTTCACCATCCGCTCCGGCGGCAAAACGGTAATCACGTTCCTGTTCGACAGCGTGTTCATGTGGGTCGTCAGCGTGCCCATTGCGTTCCTGCTCAGCCGGTTCACTTCTCTTTACGCGGTCTGGATCTTCGCCGTCGTGCAGTCGGCCGACTGGATCAAGTGCATCATCGGGGTCATCCTGATCCGCAGGAACGTCTGGATGAACAATATCGTGTCGGACGAAAGCGAACCGGAAACGTGACGGCTGTGTGCGCTTGCGCTGCGGCTTACCGGTGCGTCAGCAGATATTTATAGATCTTCACGCCCTCGGCAATGGCCGGAATCGACACATTCTCGTTCGCGGCGTGCATCGCTTCGATCTGCTCCTTGCTAAGGCGCGTCGGCGTGAACCGCAGCACGTTGTCGCAAACGATCTCGAACCGTCTGGAATCCGTGCCGCCCGTCATCAGATAGGGCGTCACCACGCAGTCGGGCAGACAGGCGTGCAGGTTTTCTTCCAGTTTTTTGAATTCCGCGCTGTCGGGCGGAGAGGTCTTGGAGGCGTCGCGCGAGAACAGCACTTCGGTTTCCACATCGTATTTTGCGGCGATCTTTTGCAGCACCGCCACGGTCTTCTGCGCGTTCTGCTGCATGGACGGACGGATGTTGCAGATGACCGAGGCCTCATCCGGCAGCACGTTCGGTGCGGTGGAGCCCTGTGCCATGGTGAACGCGGCCGTGGACTGCACAAAGGCGCGGGTCTGGCCCGAAATGTGCACAAAGGCTTGCTTGATCAGGCCGCCGAAGACGTTGCGGTTGACCAGCAAAAAGCGCAGCGGAAAGCTGAGATAAGGCGCCACGTTATCCAGAATCTCAGGCATCGGCGTCACCAGCTTTGCCTGGAACGGCATCTTTTTGTCCACCTCGACCATCAGCTTGGACAGCCGGATCAGCGGCGAGTTTTTCGGCGGCGTGGAGGAATGGCCGCCGGCGCTCTTTGCTATGAATTTAACGTTGCAAAAGCCCTTTTCCACAACGCCGATTGCCGCAACCGGCAGCTTGAGTCCCGGAATCATGCCGTCCACAATGGCGCCGCCCTCATCCAGCACAAGGTCGAGCCGCACACCCTTTTCCCGCAGGTATTTCGCCGCGGCGTCGGCGCCGCCGCCGGAGTTTTCCTCGTTGCGCGACGAAAAGAACCAGACGTCCTGTTCGGGCGCAAAGCCCTCTTCCAGCAGCTCCTCGAGCGCCTGCAGCTCGCAGAAGACCGTGCTCTTGCAGTCCATGGCGCCGCGGCCCCAGACGCAGCCGTCCTCGATTGCGCCGGAAAACGGATCCTTTGTCCAGCCGGCCTGATCCACCGGCACCACGTCCTGATGGCCCATCAGCAAAATGCCGTTTTTGGAAGGGTCGGTCCCCTTCCAGCGGCGCAGCAGATTGCCGTTCAGATCGTAGTTTTCAAAGGTTGCGAACACATGGGGAAACAGCGCGGCCAGCTTTTCCTGAAACACAAGGAACGAGTCATAGGGCTCGTCTTCTTTTTTTGAGATCGTCGGAACCTGCACCATGGCCGACAGCTTTTCGGCGTAGCGCTGCGCCTCTTCCTCCGTCCAGGAAACGGCGGCGGGCAGGTCGGGCAGCGTCTTCTTTGCCTTTACCGCCTTTGCGGCGCAAAGGGCGGCCGGAATCCCCAGCGCGGCGGGCACGGCAAGCTTAAGTCCTTTTGAAAACGACATGTTCATTCTCCTCACATCAATCTTTGCTCCATTATACCCGAATCATCGGTTATTTTCAATCCCATCGGCAAAAAACGGCCCGACTTTTTTTGTTTTTCTTGTGTTTCTTTTTCATTTGGTGTATAGTGAATATAATAGGGAATCCCGCTTTGAGGAGAGGATACATTGAACGAATCGGAGCTCCGTCAGGCGCTTGGCGCGTTGACAAAAGACAAAAGCCGCTGGGCAGAGAGCGTGCCGTTTGTTTCGTCTCTTCTGGATCATGAATCTGTCAGCATTCAGGCGAAAGCGCTCTGGCTGCTCGGCGAAATCGGTCTTGCCTTTCCGCCGGCGGTGTGCGACGCGGTTCCCGCCGTCGCGTCCTTCCTTGACAGTCCGACGCCGCTGCTGCGCGCACGCGCGGCAACCGCCCTCGGCAGAATCGGCCGGGGCAGTTCTTGTGTGATCGAACCGTACCGACCGGCCCTGTTCCGCCTTGCTTCCGACGCGGAAGCGAAGGTTCGGCTGAGCTTTGTCTGGGCGTCGGAAAACATTGCAACAAACACGCCCGACGCTTTTCAGCACGATCTGCCGGTCTTTGAAGCGCTGCTGCATGACCCGGACGACAAAGTGCGGATGGAAGCGCCGGAATTCTTCCGTGTGCTCGGCAAACGCAGGCCGGCGTTCGTCCGTCCCTTCCTGACACAGCTGCGGCAGCTATCCGAAACGGATCCCAACCGTGTTGTCCGAACCCACTGCATGGGCGCAATCCGGGCAACGGACGCCGAACCATAGAATGACAGTCTCACGAGGTGAACGAACCATGGTGTATCAGGAATTCGGCGCGGGGCGGGCGGAAACGATCGTCCTGCTGCACGGCGGCGGGCTTTCGTGGTGGAACTACCGGGAGGCGGCGGCGCTTCTGCAGGCCGATTACCGCGTCGTTCTGCCGATTCTCGACGGCCACGCGGGCAGCGACCGGCCCTTTGCCTCCATCGAGGACAACGCCGCAGCGCTCATCGCCTGCATCGACGAACGCTTCGGCGGACAGGTTTCGCTGATCGGCGGGCTGTCGCTCGGCGGGCAGATTCTGCTGGAAATGCTGTCGCAGCGCGGGGACATCTGTCGCCACGCGCTCGTGGAAAGCGCTGCGGTTCTGCCGTCCAGGCTGACGCGGGCGCTGCTCGGTCCCGCCGTTGCGGGCAGCTACGGGCTGATCAAAAATAAAGCCTTCGCAAAGCTGCAGTTTCGCTCGCTGCATCTGAACCCGGCGTTGTTTGCGGATTATTACCGCGACACCTGCCGGATCGAAAAGAAGGATATGACCGCCTTTCTGCGGGCAAGCGCGGGCTATGCCCTGAAGGAAGCGCTCGGCGGCGTCCGGGCGCAGGTGCACGTCTTTGCCGGCGCAAACGAGACCCGCACGATCCTGCGGTCCGCGGACGCCGTCTGCAAAGTGGTGCCCGGCAGCACAAAAGAGGTGCTCGCGGGTCTGTATCACGGGGAATTCTCCATGAACCGGCCTTCGGCCTATGCCGAGGCCGTCCGGCAATTTCTCAAAAGCGGGTAAGCACCCGTACCTGTAAGCATCCGAAATCACCATAACCGAAAGAAACGGAGGCGTTTCCCTGTGAAAAAGCTAAATCGGGCGTTTGTCGGCCTGCTCGTGCTGTGCCTGCTTGCGGGCGCGGTTCCCGCTTTGCCCCTGGCGGCGGCCGCGCCGCTGAAGCTGACAGTGGCGGCGGATACGCATTTTCAGTGCAGCGCGGACCTCGGCGCGTTTTCCGATGATTACACGGCGCACCTGCTAGATAAAGAGCTGTACGGCTACGCCTCCACGCAGGGGCAGATGCCCTATGAATCCGAAGCAATCCTGGCCGAGCTGCTGGCCGCGTTTGAAGCGTCCGATTCCGATTATCTATTGATTGCCGGAGATCTGACGTGCGGCAAGCGGCCTTCGCACCTTGCGTTTGCGGAGCATCTGCGCCGGGCGGAACAGACAAGCGGCAAACAGATTTTTGTGATCAACGGCAACCACGACTGCGCCGCCGCAAGCAGCGAAACGGGCATTTCCATGGAAGAGTTTCGCCAAATCTATGCAGAATTCGGCTATAACGAGGCCGTCTCGCGCCATGACAAATCGGCGTCCTATACGGTCGACCTGAACGATCAGTACCGTCTGCTGGCCATCGATTCCTGCATCTACGGCGAAGACGACGGAACGCTCGGCACAGACGTGTTCCGCTGGATCAAGGCGCAGACGATGCAGGCGAAGGCCGACGGCAAAACGCTCCTTGCGATGATGCACCACAGCATCCTGCCGCACTATGAGCTGCAGCCGATGCTCGAGCTTTGGCAGTTTTACGCGGCGTGGTTTGCCGATCACGGCATCCGGACGGTGCTGACCGGCCACATCCACGCCAACGATATTTCCTCCACGGTTTCCGACCGCGGCAACGTTCTGTACGACATCCAGACCGGCGCGCTGATTGCCGCGCCCAATGCCTGGCGCGAGCTGTGCTTTGACCGCAGCGGCGTTGCCGTCACGACCCGGTTCATCGAAAAAATCGACGCTTCGCTGCTGCCCGACATACTGACCGCGCGGCAAAAGGCGTTGCTGCAGGCCGACTTTCCCGCCTATGCCCGCGCCTATTTCGTCAGCGGCGTCGGCAAATGGCTGAACCGCAACGTGGGGTCTCCCAACCGGCTGGCGCGGTGGTTCCGGCTGAAGGCGGGCACAAAGGCGTACGCCGCCGCCGAGGCGCTCACGGCCACGCTCGGTGACGCGGTGGGGCAGGATATCTACGGCCCCGAAAACAGCATCGAAGCCGCTTTGACTCCGTTCGGTGTCCCGGTTCCGCCGAGCGAGTACCGAAAGCCCTATGAAGTTGCGGCAAGGCTGATGTACGGCTTCTTCCACGGTGACGAACAGACCGTGAGCGCCGACGCGGACGTGTCGCTGCTTCTGACCTGCCTGGAGGGTGCAATTCTTTCCGCCGCGCGGAATCTGCCCGACAAAGAGGCGCTCGGTGCGCTCGTGTATCGGCTGACCGGAAAGCCGCTTTCCGCCCCGGCGCTGCGCACGGCGGCGGAAACGCTCGCGCTCGCGCTTTTGAAGACGCTGGCAGGCGGAATCGCAGACGATTACAGCGACCCGGCGGACCTGGCCGTGACGCTGCCGCTTCCCGCAGTGGGAGAAACGGTTCCGCTGCACCCGCTGCTGCGCTGCTTCCGCCTTTTGGGGGAATTTGTGAAGCGCCTGTTCTGAAACAAGCCGGATACAAACCCTCCGCCCGGAACCGTTCCAACGAAGGGTGATTTCTTGCCCGTTTTTTCTTGTGTTTTTTCGCCATTCGGTGTATAGTAATTCCGGCAGTAAAAACAACCTTTTGGAGGGCTTCCTTATGAAAAAACGTATTGCCGTTGCCATGACCCTTGTCGCAGCAATCTCCATTTTTAGCGGGTGCAGCTTTATGAACAAACAACCCTCTTTCAAAAACGAATATGAGATACCGGAAACCCTTGCGCCGTACACGCGGATTGACACAACGCCGAAAACCGACTGGACGGCAAAGTATATCTGGGACGCCTCGGATGGCATCGAAGAAAACGTGTGGATGTGTTTTCGGAAGACGGTGGAGCTTTCCGACGCGCCGGCATCTCTGACAGCTTTTCTTTCTGTTGATTCCCGGTATTGGCTCTATATCAACGGGGAACCCGTCGTCTTTGAAGGCGGCGTCAAACGTGGCCCGACCCCCGACGGGGCCTACTTCGATTCCGTGGAGATCGCTCCCTTCCTGCAGGCCGGCAGAAACGTCATCTGCGCACTGGTCTGGTATTGGGGCAAGGATACAAGCTATTCCAACACGGACAGCGGCAAGGCGGGATTTCTGTTTGAGGCGGGAGACATCCGCTCCGATCAAAGCTGGAAGGTGTGCCGCAACACGGCCTATCAAAAGGACACCGGCCTTGTGCAGCCCAATTACCGGCTGCCGGAATCCAACATCTGTTATGACGCAAGAAAAGAAATCGGCGACTGGCTTTCTCGTGATTACGACGACAGCGCGTGGGCAAGCGCGAAAGAGAACGGCGTCGGCGGCTGCACCCCGTGGGGCACGCTCTATCCGCGCGCCATTCCCCTGCTGAAGGATTACGGACTCCGAAACTATGAGAACTCCGGCGATTACGAGAACCGCATCCTGCCGTCCAAAAAGAAAATCACGCTTGATCTTCCCTATAACGCACAGTGCACACCGTATCTCAAAATCGACGCGGACGCAGGCAAAAAGATCCGGATTACAACCGAGAACACAAAAATCGGCGCCGTCAGCGACACCTATATCACCAAAGACGGCGAGCAGGAATTCGAGGCGCTCGGCTGGTTCAACGGAGAACACATCTCCTATGAGATCCCCGCAGGCGTCAAAATTCTGGAACTGAAATACAGAGAAACCGGTTACGACACGGCGTTCGCCGGTCTGTTCCGCTGTGAAAACAAAGCGCTGAATACCCTTTGGCAAAAATCGCTGCGCACCCTTTATGTCACCATGCGCGACAACTTCATGGATTGTCCCGACCGGGAACGCGCACAGTGGTGGGGCGACGTGACGAACGAAATGGCCATGTCGATGTATGCGCTGGATCCCGATGCTTATCTGCTGTATCAGAAAGGCGCGGCTTCCATGCTGGGGCACATTGACCCGAACACAAACGTGCTGCAGACCGTTGTGCCGATCAGTCAGGATTTCTTTGAGCTTCCCGTCCAGCAGCTTGCGGGCATATGCGGATTCTGGACCTATTACATGTACACGGGCGACGCGGACTTCCTGCAATCGGTCTATGACGCAGCCCTGAATTATGTGAATCTCTGGACAATCGAAGACAACGATCTCGTTGCGCACCGCGGCGGCTCCTGGGACTGGATGGATTGGGGCAGCCATGAGGACGTGGCAGCCATCGAGAACGCGTGGTATTACTATGCGCTCTCCTGCATCCGGAACATGGCGGACGTTCTCGGCAAAAACAGCGATGCAATCACGGCAAAGATGTGCAAAATCAAAACCGGTTATGAAGCTCTTTGGACGGAGAACGGATACAAGAGCGGCAGCGCTGCGCCCGACGACCGGGCAAACGCACTTGCGGTACTGTCCGGTTTGGCCGAAAAAGAAAAATATGATGTCCTCACATCCGTCCTGAAAAAGACGAAGCATTCCAGTCCGTATATGGAGTATTATGTGCTGGAGGCGCTTTGCCGGATGGATCGGTATGACGCTGCAAAGAACCGTATGCTGCAGCGGTACGGGCCCATGATCCGCGAGGATTATTCCACGCTTTGGGAGCACTGGAAGAAGGTTTTCGGCACACGGAACCACGCGTGGTCGGGCGGCCCGCTGATCATCATGAGCAAATACTTCGCCGGGATCCGGCCCACAAAGGCCGGTTATGCCGAATACGTCATACAGCCGCAGCTGACCGTGCCCGACACGGTGGAATGCGTCGTTCCGTCGGTCAAGGGATACATCCGCGTGACCGAAACAAAAACCGACGAAGCGTTTATCCTTGAAGCAGCTTTGCCGAAGAACGCAACCGCATTCATTTACATCCCGTGCGCCGACGGTCAGACGGTAACGTGCAACGATGCGGTAATCTGGCAGGACAACCGCTTTGCCGAAACGGACGGCGTCACGTTCGCGGAATGGAAAAACGGATTCCTTGCGGTTTCCGTCACGCCCGCAGCCGATCGGACGCTGCGGTTTGAAGCGAGATAAGAATCAGACCGTCCATACCACTGCACCGGAACCATCCGCCTGTTTTTCAACAGAGAGGTGTCAATCATGTTCAACGGAAAAATGAAAGCCGTCACGTTCAGCTACGACGACGGCGTTACACAGGACAAGCGGCTGATCGAGCTGTTCAACAAGTACGGCCTGAAAGGTACGTTCAATCTCAACTCCGAGCTGATCGGCAAGGGGAACCGCATTCCCGCCCATGAGATCCGGGAAACCTACGCAGGCCACGAAATTGCCGTTCATACGCTGACGCACCCGACGCTGACGCACTGCAGCGAAAAGGAGATTGTCCGGCAGGTCGCGCAGGACCGCATCAATCTCTCCGAACTTGCGGGATATGAGGTCGTCGGCATGGCCTATCCGGGCGGCGGCGTGAACTACAACCACGACGTTGCCGAAATCATCCGGCACAACACGGCCATACAGTATGCCCGCACGACAGTCTGCTCCGTCAGCTGCGACCTGCAAAGTAATCTGCTCGAATTCCTGCCATCCACGAAGCACACCGATTTTTACGAGCTCTTCACCATCGCGCACAAATTCCTTGCGCTCAAACCGACCGAACCGAAGCTGTTCTATATCTGGGGCCACAGCTATGAACTGGACTTTGAGGACAACTGGACGCGGTTCGAAAACTTCTGCAAACTGATTGCAAACCGCGACGATATCTTCTACGGGACGAACAAAGAGGTTTTGCTGGGATAACCGATAGGTTGACCGGCAGGAAGAGACGATAAACGAGCAAACCTGAACCCGTGCCTTTCTTTCAAACGCAGCCCTCTGTCGGATTCTTTCTCCGACGGAGGGTTTCCTGTTCAAAGTCCCGCAATCCGGAGTTTGCGTTGGACATTTGTTCTTTTTGGGAGAATTCATTTGCAACCGCTTGACAAAGCCGGCGGGGGCTGATATGATAGAGGCAACCTATAAAGAGTGCGCGAGGGACAAGCCCGTGGACCGCACAGCAACCTGCCAAGAGGCAAGGTGCTAAAGCTTGACCGATGGGTGACTGACTGCAGCAGACGCCCCGTCGGAACGATGGGGTGTTTTTTCGTGCCGCTCTTTTAGGGATAATAATAAAAGAGAGGTAGATCCACATGAAAAAAATCATTTTCGCAGACAAATTCAAGACGATTTCCGACCTGTGTGAACTGAACGGGCGCGTTTATCTCGAACTGCCGAACGACGCCAAGGGCAATGAATTTATGAAGCGTGCCGAAGAAGAGGGCTTTACATTTAAAGATGGCGTCAAGCCAACCGAACGTGATTACTCGCGCGTCATGGCAATCAACAAAGACAAGACATTGAACTATCTCGGCGCAATGGGCATGATGGCCTATGGTTCAGGATGCAAGTGGGCAGACTCGGAAAACGGGAGAATAAAAATCATCCGTGTATTGTATGAAACCGAGACCGGATATGAGCAAAAAGGTAAATCCAAATGAAAGAAATCATTTTTTCAAAGAAATTCAAAACCATTTCCGAGCTTTGCAACCTCAAAGGCAAAGTATATGTCAAGTTTGCAAGCTCGGAAAGCGGCGACGATTTTATGAAGTGCGCCGAACGAGAAGGGTTTGATTTTAAGGACGGCGTTAAACCGACGGCCAGAGTGTGCGCGAAAACCATAAGGGTCAACCCGGACAAAACGCTGAATTATGTGGGAATCTATGGCAACATGGCATATGATGCCGCAAAAAGGTTGGCGGGCAAAAGCTGATAAGGGTCATATATTAAGACGCCGCAACTTGTTTTTACTACCATGAAACACATTGAAATGGGGGGTTCGTATGATTTGGTTCTTTCTTGCTCTGGTCATTTTGGCAATCGTCTTTTATCAGATTCTGAAGAACGCCAAAAAGGACGCAAAGGTTGCACAGATCAAACAGAAAAACGTTGAATGGGCGAACCGCAGAAACAATCAAAAAATCAGCGACATGATGTCTCAGTATTCCGTCGCCAGTATCCTTTCTGTCATTCAAAAAGCAAAACATGAGGCTG
>JAEEGL012854673.1_pt1 | contig 12432 bp, 12 predicted proteins | sample 9134231 | NCBI WGS metagenome assembly JAEEGL01 (sample SAMN16246548, study PRJNA631951) | gut metagenome | biome: gut microbiome; feature: rumen; material: fiber-attached | host: Bos | place: Iran: Karaj | collected 2018-10 | reverse complement strand
TTCCTCTGGTTCACTAACTCCTCCAAGAGTTGGAACTGGTTCTTCTTCTGGTTCACTAACTCCTCCAAGAGTTGGAACTGGTTCTTCCTCTGGTTCACTAACTCCTCCAAGAGTTGGAACTGGTTCTTCCTCTGGTTCACTTACTCCTCCAAGAGTTGGAACTGGTTCTTCCTCTGGTTCACTTGCTCCTCCAAGAGTTGGAACTGGTTCTTCTTCTGGTTCACTTACTCCTCCAAGAGTTGGAACTGGTTCTTCCTCTGGTTCGCTTGCTCCTCCAAGAGTTGGAACTGGTTCTTCTTCTGGATTGCTTACTTCATCAAGAGCTGGAACTAAATTATCTTCTGGTTCTTCTGGTTCCATTTCTGAAATTGGATCTAAACCAACAGGAATTGATTTTGGTTCATTATCATCAGAAGAAGGACTAATAATTCTATCATTATTTTCTTCTGGTACTTCAGGAGTTAAATCATCATCACTAGTTTTATTTAACTTTTCAGCCTCCTCCTCAGTAATACCTTTTGTTTCTTCTTCTAATTCTTCTAATTCTTCTAAAGAACCACCAAATCTTAAAATATCTATTTCATGTTCTAATCTTTCAATACGAGTAGTATAAGATGCATCTAATTCTTCTAGAGATGCTATATTACTTTCAATACTAGCAAGAATTGTATCATATATTCCTCTTGCAGTTTCATCATGATTAGTTTGCATTAAAGATTTTGTATTTTCTAATGTTACTCTTAATGAATCTAATGCATTTCTATTCTTCTTTTGATTTTCAAGAAGTTCTCTTCTTTCTTTTGTTTTAGACATTGCTAAAGCTGCTTTTCCTCTTAATACTTCTATTATAGGTTTTAAAGCTTCTCCAACGCCTTTCCATAATTCTTCTCCTAGATTAAGAGTTTGTCTAACTTCTTCAGTATCTTTTGATCTATCGAATCTTACTCTTTCTTGAAGATCTAAGTTTAATTCATGTAATGCTTCATAATCTCCTCTTAATCTTCTTAATTCAATTATTCCAAGATCATTAACATTTCTTCCATTTAAGCTATTATTTAGCTCTTTCAAGTTTCCCATTAATATTTGCATTTCTTCCATCTTACATACTCTCCTTTTTATTTCTAACAAAAGTTACTAATTGATATTTTATTTGGCCATTATCTGTTATATCCTCAAGTGAATTAACATTATAACCTCTTCCTTTAAATAATTTTATCAAATTTTCTTCTGTCAAATATTCAGTTGTTATATTTTGCCATCCTGCTGTTTCTACACCTTGTATTTCTTGAAGTTTGATTTTTGTTCTTTTTTCTACTACTCTATCTCTACCATCATTAATCTTTGGATCTGTCTTACTCCAATCAGTCCAATCAGTCCATTTATAATCACTTGATTTAGTTACTTTATAATATCCTGATGGAGCAGTAACTGTATATTTTGTTGAAGTAGATGATACTTCTTTATACCAAGTATAAGCTATTGCTTTTGTATCTGTATCTTTAATAGCATTTTTTACAGGAGCAGATGTATAATAAGTTTTCTCTCCATCAGCTGTTGTTTTATTTGATGGATAATACTTTCTACTCTCATTTATTATTCTATACCAATTATAGAATGTTACAGTAGCACTTTGACATATATCTGTTTTTGTTGTATCGCATACTGTTGTTGTTGGACTACTCCATGCACTATATTTTTTACAAGTTGCATTAGCATTAACAATATTTGCTCTAACTAATTCACCATTTTCTTCTGTTGCACAACTAAATACTACTTCTCTTGTATAGTTGTATTGTGGATTATTTGTTGTACCACATTTACTTGTTTGATATATCCATTTTGTTCCTGTTGCACTAGTTGCACATACGTAATATAGAATTGGTGAATATGTATCAATTACAGTTCTTGTTCTATATCTTGTAACATCTACACCTTCTGGATCTCTATATGGATATCCACTTGGAGCTGTTGCTGAGAAACCTTTTTCTCCATTAGATCCTTTATAATAATCTTTTGTACCAACTGGAATATACCACTTATAAGCTGTAACATAATTGCCTTTATTTATATAAACACTATTTGGTGCTGTTATATAATAGTCTTTTACCTTTGACTCACTATCTGTTGCACCATTTATAGAATAATATGATCTTTTAATTAAATTCCAACGATATAATTTATCTCTGTATCTATAGTATTTAACACTAGATAATGTTTTATATTTCTCATAAGGTATTTCACTTTTCCAATAAGTCTCTACTTCTCCTAATATATCTCCACCTTTTTTTGCTTCAAGTGGAACAAATTTAAATTCTACATATGTTTTATCAGCAATAATATCACTCATTGTTCCTTGCTTTAATGAATCATATTTTTCTTCAGAACTATATTTTGCACATGATATCCAAGGTGTATATTGATATCTTTCATCTTCTAACATACATTTTTTAACATATGTCGTATTTTGATTACAATTATTAAACTTACTAGCATCAATTAATTTTTCATCAACTAAATTTTGTAATTCTACTAATGAACACTCTCCAGGTGCTGATGGATTTTCATTGCTATGAATTGAATAATAATTCTTTCCTGCTGATAATAATTCACTTTCATAATCAATAGTTACTTCAGTATTGTTTTCTTTCTTATTTTCTGGTTTTTTACTACAACTAGTTATTAAATAAACAATCAAAATAATTGAAACAATAACCATTAAGACAATAAGTAATCTTCTTAAAAGTCCTGGCTTACCATTTCCATCATTATCATAACCATAATTATCATAATTTTTTGCCATTTTAACTCCTTCTTCCCCCATGACACATTTCCAATACTAATTGTATCACAAGAAGGGCTTTAAAACAAGTGATTATGCTAGTTTTTTATTATATTCCCCAGTTTTTTTATTATTTTTTTCTCAATTCTTGATATATATGATTGAGATATCGACATTTTATCTGCTAATTCTTTTTGAGTAAGCTCTTTTTTTCCAAATAATCCATATCTTTCTTCTATTATTTTTTTATCCCTATCTTTTAGTTTTTTTACTTCATTTTCAAGCAAAATCCTATTATCTTTATCTTGCAAAGACTTTTCTATTACATCATCTTCTGTTCCATAAATATCTTCTATATGAAGTTCATTTCCTTCATTATCATAATTAACTGCATCTTCAAAACTTATTTCACTATTTCTTTTTTTATTTTTTCTTAAAAACATCAATATTTCATTTTCAATACACCTTGATGCATATGTTGCAAGTTTAATATTTTTATCAAGTTTATATGTATTTATTGCCTTTATTAAACCTATTGTTCCTATACTAACAATGTCTTCTAAATCATAAATAGTGTTATCATATTTTTTTGATAAGAAAACAACTAATCTTAAATTATGTTCTATTAATTTATTCCTTGCATCTATATTTCCACTATTACTTTTTTTAACTAAATCACACTCTACCAAAGGATCAAGTGGTGGCGGTAAGATATTCTCACTTCCAACAAAAAATACACCATCATCATAAAAAAACTTCTCTAATATTTTTTCTATCATTTTTCCTCCAATAATCTATAATTTAACAAACAATTAAAACCATTAAATTTTTTATTTATTACTCCAATACTTACATCATTTCTTTCTCCTATTCCCTCTATAAATACTTTCTTTGGATTAAAACATTTTAAAAGTGAATAACTATTTATTGTTTTATATGGAACAAGATAATACTCTTCATCTATTTTTTTATTTATTATAATTACTTTTCTATTATTATATGGCTCTATTAAATTGTTACCACTATCCATATATCCATTTAAATATAGTACCTTTCCACTATTTAAATATATTGTGACTTTATATCTAAAATTTAAAATTGCTCTAATATTGTATGTAAAATATTTATAAATTTTTAAAAATAAAGGAATTAATAATAGTATTAACTTATAATTTACAATATTACTAATTTTAAAATAGTATAATAAACCACCTAAAAAGAAATTTAATATATTGAAACAAATAACATTTTTTATTAATATTTTTATATCATTATATCCAAAAGAAATAATTATCATAATAATCGATATTATTAATTTTATAATAAATAAAAACACATTATTTGATAAATTAAAAATAATAATATATGACATACTACTAAATATACAAGAAAATATCATTCTATATTTTTTTGTATTATTTTTAAGAATTAAAGAACAAATATATAGTAAATATAAATCAATTAAAAAATCTAATATTACCACTTCTTCAATATAAATCATATTATTCACCAGAATAATTGTACAAAAAAAGATATGTATTTTTTGTCGAACTACATATCTTTTATAATTTTTTTAATTCTAATTCTCTACCACTATTTCTTTTTAACAATTCTTTTCTTTGTTTTAATAAATCATCTTTCTTCATTTTTGTAATAGAACCATTGTATTTATAGGGGGATTTTTTCTTAGTTGAATTATAGTTTTTTATAAATAATGCAAAATCTCTTTTTCTTCTTTCACTAACTTGATAATATCCATTTTCATCTCTTAACATAGAACCATCTTTTTCTCTTTCATATATAAGATTATTATATAGTTCTAAAGCATAAGTTGATAATGTATATACACTAAATCCTTGATTTTGAACTTTATCAGCATATTCAAATAATTTGCTTACTTGTCTACTTACTGAATGATGATAGCAAAACTCATTTGCCATTGCTTTAAAGAAACCAAAATCTTTTTTTTCGGCATGATATCTAAGGCATTTTTGAATAAATTCAATATCAAAATATTTTAAATCATCTTTATATAAAACAGGAATATAATTAACACCAAATAATATTGGATCTTTAGTATTTTTACTTGCATCCTTAGTTTCAAAATAAGCAATATTTATATCAGCTTTATATCCATCTTTCATTTTTGAAATTGGTGAAAATATTAATTCCAATTCTGAATCATTATATTGTTTTGTATAATTGTCAATTTCACTAATAGTATGTTTACCAGTTAATTTATGATATAAATGCATATGAACATAATAAACTCCATAAAGCATATCTACATGTATATTGCCACAAATATATTTTGAAGTTTTTCTATTATTATATTTTCTTACTTTTTCTAATAGTTCTTCTACATCTTTTTTTTCATCAAATTGAAATTGTTTTGTTCCTGCATATTCAACAATCATATATCTTTTTGTTTCTTTTTTCATAGGACACATCTCCTTAAAAATTGAGCATATTATAGCAAAAAACTATAAAAAAGTCAATTTTTGCTTTACTTAAATCATTTTTTATGTTAAATTAGATGTGGCTTAAAAAGAGGAGGCAAGTAAAATGGCAAAAAATGTTTCAAATAGAAGTAATATGAGTGCTCAAAATAGACCTTTTTCATTAAAGGCAACTAAAAAGACACAAAAAGTTAATTTACAACCTACTGTTGTTGATGGTAAAAAGGTAAGATTATCAACTAAAGAAATTAGAACAATTAAAAAGAATAAATAAGTCAGTTTTACTGATTTTTTTATTGCAATAAAAAGTGAGTTATTTATAACTCACTTTATTATTTCTTGTTCAAGTTTTAAATCAATATCATATTCCTTTTTTACTTTAGTTTTTATTTCTTCTATTAGTTTAATTACATCGTCTCCACTAGCATCTCCATTATTTATAATAAAGTTTGCATGTTTAAAACTAACCATAGCATCATTAACACTAAATCCTTTAAGTCCCAAATCATCAATAAGTTTTCCAGCACTTAATCCTTCTGGATTTCTAAATACACTTCCTGCTGATGGATGAGATAAATCTTGACTAGATACTCTTTTATTTGTCCTTTCAAGTACTAATGCTTTTAATTCTTCAAGATTAGATTTTTCTATTTTAAATTTGCAAGACAAAACTATATAATCTTTATGATTTTTTAGCATTGAAGATCTATATTCATATTCTAAATCACTATTAGATAATTCTTTTATTTCATTTCCATCATAAATAGTAGCACTAATTAGTATGTTACTAATATCGCTTCCAAAACACCCAGCATTCATATATACACTTCCACCTACTGTACCAGGTATTCCAGTTGCAAAATCAAGACCACTATATCCCATATTAGTAACTTTGCTAGCAAGAGTATTAATCATTACTCCACATTCTGTATAAACATAATCATCATTTATTTCATAATTATTTAGTTTTTTTAAATATATTACTACTCCATCATAATGTACAGGTAAAATTATATTAGATCCATTTCCTAACACAAAATATTTAATATTATTTGATTTAATAAAACTAAATAACTCTTTTAATTCCTGAACATTTTTTGGTTCTACAAAATAATCACAAGTACAGTTTAGTTTATATGTATTAAAATTTTTTAATTCAAAATTTTCTTTAATACTACATATACTTTTTAATTCTTTTTTCATTTCAAATACGCTTCTATATTATTACTACCTTCAATATAGTCCTTAATTCTTCCATTAGATATTTTAATTAAAGTTCTACCATTTATTTTTAATTCATTAGCATTTGTTGCCTTTTTATTACCACTATTAGAAGATACACTACTATTTTCTTTTTTACTCATATCAACTTTATAAACAGTAGTTTTACTATCAGATAATAATGAATCAATATATAAATCATAACTAATATTTGTACTATAATCATCAAACATTACAAAATATGATTTCTCACTTCTATTAAAAACTGTTCCAACATTAATATAATCATAATCTATTTTATTTTCTTTACTAGGAGCAGTATATCTAGCTTGAAATACTCCCAACTTTTCCATTCCAATAACCCCCAAATACATTACTCCTAAAAATATTAAAACACTTAAAAAAATCTTAGATCCATTTTTAAAAGCATCATCTTTAGTAATAGTTGGATCATATTTATTTCTTTCCCTTTTTTTACTTTTATACTTAATATTCATTCCTTTTTTTGTCATTAATTTCATCTCCGTACTAAAATTATAACATATCTTTTGAGTTTATATCAATTATTTATTGATTTTTGAATATTTTTATTATATAATTTAATTCGTATTTAAGTGGCAGTGCTATACGTAATTATAACGTGTTTCTTGAAAATAACTAGTAACCTCTGCCAAGGTGAAAATTTATAGTAGAAACTCCCTATAATGAAATATAGATAAGCCTTTTTATACAATATTATGAAAAGGAGGAAAATTTTATGAGATACACAGGTCCTGTGTTTAAGAAATCAAGAAGATATGGTTTTTCTACTCTTGAAACTGGTAAAGAATTAAGACGTAAAACTCAAGCTCCTGGAATTCATGGAACTTCTCGTAAGAAATTAAGTGAATATGGAGTTCAATTACAAGAAAAACAAAAAGTTAGATTCATGTATGGACTTTCTGAAAAACAATTAAGAAAGACATTTGAAACTGCTGGTAAAATGCAAGGTATTCATGGTTATAATTTACTTCTTTTACTTGAAAGTAGACTTGATAATTTAGTTTATCGTGCTGGTTTTGCTAAAACTAGACGTGCAGCAAGACAACTAGTTAATCATGGACACATTACTGTCGATGGTAAAAGAGTTGATATTCCATCTTATAGAGTTAAAGTTGGAAGTACAATTTCAGTAAGAGAATCATCAATGGATCATCCAGTTATAAGTGAATGCTTAAATATGGATATAACTGTTCCAGCATTTATTAATGTTGATAAACAAAAGAAAGTTGCTACATATGTTAGATATCCAGAACGTGAAGAATTAAACTCTGAATTAAATGAATCATTAATTGTTGAATTCTATAACAGATAATAATAAAACCACTATTTAGTGGTTTTTATTTTGAATTAATAATGTTATAATAAATTACATAGGCAAATGGAGATATAAATATGAAACATGATAAAGATTGGATTAAGCTTGATAATGCTGCCACTATTTATCCAGCAACAATAAAGAGAAAATATGCTGCATTATTTAGATTAACTATTACACTAAATGAAGATATTGATAGAGATATACTATCAGAATCATTAATTTATATATTAAAAAGATTCCCCACTTTTACTTATTCATTAAAAGAAGGATTTTTTTGGTGCTATTTAGAAAAGATAAAAACAAATCCTAAAATTGAAAATGATTCAAATAATCCAATGATTAGACGTGATTTTGATAAAAAATATCTATTTAGGGTTCGAACATATAAAAATAGAATTGCTATTGAATATTTTCACGCATTAACAGATGGAACCGGTGGTATGACATTTATGTTATCTCTTGTAAGTGAATACTTACATAGAAAATATAAAATGAAAAAAGAATACACAAATTTAATACTAAATATTGAAGATGAACCAAGTGATGATGAATGTAATGATGCATTCTTAAAATATGCTAATCATAAAGGTGCATTAGAACATGAAAAAAAAGCTTTTCATTTAAAAGGAACAAAGATTAATGACAATATGATTAATATAATAACAGGAATACTAGATATTAATCAAATCAAAAAAATAGCTAAAAAGAATAATGCTACTATTACAGAATATATTACTTCAGTTTTACTATTAAATTTACAAGAATTATCTAATAATACAAAAAAAGAAATAAAGATATCTATTCCAATCAATCTAAGAAATCTATATGATACAAAAACATTAAGAAATTTTTCTTCTTATGTTAATGTTGGTATAACAAATGAAAAAAACTATACTTTAAAAGAAGTTATTTCTATTGTTAAAAATCAATTAAAAGAAAAAACAAAAGAAGAAGTTATAAATGCCAAAATAACAGGTAATGTTAATTTAATGAAAAACTATTTTATAAGAAGAATTCCAATGTTTATAAAAAAACATATTATGTCATATATAGAATCAGTTATGGGAGATGGTTATATTACTACTACCCTTTCTAATCTTGGAAATATTGAACTTCCTACTAATATGAAAAAATATATTACTGATATGAATTTTATTCTTGGCAAATCAAGAGGAAAATCAACAGCTATTACTATGATTGGATATAATAATAAACTATATATTACATTTTCTAGAAATATTGAAGAAAGTGAATTTGAAAGACTATTCTTTACTACTCTATCTAAAGAAGGAATAGATGTCTTAATAGAAAGTAACAGGTGATATTATGTACTGTAAAAAATGTAATGTGAGATTAAAAGAGTATTTAAAAGAATGCCCACTATGTCATAATAAAGTAGAGAATATAAGTGAAGAATCCAATCCATATAATTCATATGTTGAAAAATTTTCAAGAAAAGTTAATATTAAGTATTTTTCAAAACTAATTATGAAATTTTTATTACTAATTTCATTTATAACATTATTACTAAATATAATAATTAATAAAACAGTTAATTGGTCTTTATATGCAATTACATCAAGTTTTTATATTTGTTCATTTTACTCTTATATTATTTTAGAAGATAAGAAAAATGCTTTTATAATTAATGTGTTTGCATTAGAAATGCTACTCTTAATAATATCTTATTTAACAAATACTCTAAGTTGGTTTATTTATTTAGTTGGTCCAATAATATTAATGGTATTATATTTTGTATTATTAAACATATATCTATCAAATTATAAAAACATATTAAGGAATTTTTCAATTGTTCTAATGTATATTGCATTAATATTATTCTTATTAGATGGTTTAATACATTTATATAAAATTGATATATTTACTACTAGTTGGTCAATTTATTCAAATATTCCAATACTAATAATAAGTCTATTATTATTTATATTATCATTTAATAAAAAAATACAAAATGAATTTGAAAAAAGATTTTTCATATAAAAACAGTAATTATAAATTACTGTTTTATTTTGAATCATTTATATTCTTATATGCTATTAATGTGTTTTTCATAAGCATACAAACTGTCATTGGACCAACACCGCCAGGTACTGGAGTAATATATGAAGCAACATCCATAACGTCTGGGTTAACATCTCCATATATTTTCTTTTCTATTCTAGTAATACCAACATCTATTACTACTACACCCTCTTTTACCATAGATTTATCTATTAAATACTTTTTACCAGTTGCAACTATTAGTACGTCAGCTTCTTTTGTATATTTTTTCAAATCTTTTGTTTTAGAATGGCATATTGTTACAGTAGCATTTCTTTTTAAACATTCTAACATTATTGGCTTTCCTACAAGATTACTTCTTCCTACTATAACTACATGTTTACCTTCCAAATTGATTTTATAATAATCAAATAACTCTATTATACCTTTAGGTGTACATGGAACTAAGTACTCTTCTCCCATTAAAAGTCTTCCTTGTGATACTTCTGTTAATCCATCAACATCTTTAATTGGGCTTATAGTATTAATAATCTTTTTAACATCAAAACCATCTGGTAAAGGAAGTTGTAATATTATTCCACTTACTGTTTTATCTTTGTTTAGCTCTTTTATCTTTCTAATCACTACATCTTCTTTAACACATGAAGCATAATCAAAATGCATCATACTAATACCAACATATTCACAAGCTTTTCTTTTATTCTCTACATATATTTTACTTGCTTCATCATCACCTATTGTTATTACTGCAAGAATAGGAGTTAAATGATATTGATCAGCATCTGCTTTTACTTCATCCTTAATTTTAGAACTAAGTAATTTTCCATCTAATATTTCCATTAATTATCACCTTCAAAATAATAAACAAATTTTATTGAATCAATAACTACATCTGTAATTGGATGATCATTTTTATCAGTTTTAACCTTTGATATATCATCAATAATATTTAAACCATTTATCACTTTACCAAAAGCAGCATAAGACCCATCAAGATGAGGTGAATCAGATTGTACAATAAAGAATTGACTAGAAGCAGAATTTAAACTTTCACTTGTTTCAGGATTCAATACAACTCTTGCCATAGAAAGAACTCCCTTTTTATGAGATAAATTATTTTCTACTCCATTTAGATTGAACTCTCCCTTAATTTTATCTGCGCTTCCTCCACTTCCTGTGCCTGTTGGATCTCCAGTTTGAATCATAAAATTACTAATAACTCTATGGAATGTTAATCCATTATAAAAGTTACTACTAACTAATTTTTTAAAATTTTTAACCGTAATTGGCGCTATATCAGGATACAATTCTGCTAACATTGCTCCATAATTTTTAACTATAATTAAAACTAAATCAGTCGCTTTTTCACTTTCAATCAAACTAACATCTTCAATGCTATAAATTGTTTTACCATCTTGATTTCTAATAGAATAATTATATTCTTCACTTCCAGAATTAATAATAATAACCCATATAATAAATGCTAGTCCTAATACTAAAAAAGCATAATAAATAAATCTGTTTTTTTTCACAAATCAATCACCAATACCTATTTTATCATAAAGTTAAATTAATTACCAATTTTTTAAAGTTAAAAAGTACTAGTTCATAACTAGTACTTTTTAATTATTAATTATTATATGTATAATACTTTCCAGTACATGTACAACCAGTATGATTACTATCATTTTTTTCACATCTTGTTGATTCATTTGTATAATATGTTCCCCTACAAGTACATGATGAATGATCTGCAGCATTACTAGTATAACAAGTATTAGTAGATGTTGATGCCTGACATTTATAAGTTATTTTTGTATATCCAGAATCTTTAGCTCTACATTCTGTTTTTCTATTTCCAACATCATTAGAATTTGTGCAACTACCAGGTGAGGTTCTACAATTAGGATCATCTATTGATAAGATTTGAACAAATGAATAAGAGTATGAAGTATATGTTCCACCTGCACTACAACCAGTATGGTAACAATCAGTTCTAGTACATTGATGAGGTACTGAAGCTGAATATGTTCCAGCAACGTCACATTCTGAATGATTGCAATCTGCAATTTCACATTGATGTGATTTTCTACATTGAGTACTTGCTGTTGCTCCAGTTGATTCTGTTTCAGGATAAGATGTAGGACAAGCTGTCCTTCCTCCTGTTGAACCATAACTAATATCTGAAGTTCCTGGGCAAAATCCATTCTGCGCACAAGTTACTGCATTACTATTTTTAGTTGCAACATATTTTCCACTTAATATTGATTTTGGTATATAACAATCTGTTGCTTCATCTGATTTTGCAGCACTACTTGTATAATCAGAATTTAATGTTGTACATGCTGTTTGACTACTACTTCCTGCTACACAATAATTTCCTGCTGTACAATCTTTGATTCCTCCTGTTTGTCCATAATATACAACTGCATCTCCTGGACAATAGCTTCCAGCTGCACATTGTATTGAATTACTATTTTCATTTTTTACATATTTTCCACTTAATTTTGTTGTTGGTATATAACAATCTGTTGCTTCATCTGATTTTGCAGCACTACTTGTATAATCACTATTTAATGTTGTACATGCTG
>JAEEGL012776679.1_pt1 | contig 12432 bp, 10 predicted proteins | sample 9134231 | NCBI WGS metagenome assembly JAEEGL01 (sample SAMN16246548, study PRJNA631951) | gut metagenome | biome: gut microbiome; feature: rumen; material: fiber-attached | host: Bos | place: Iran: Karaj | collected 2018-10 | reverse complement strand
GGCTGAGGACAACATGCCTTTCGGTGCCAAATGTGCCGAAGTACTGGAGCAGGCGCTAGAGATTGCTTCCGGGATGGGCCTTGAAACCAGGAACTGCGAGGGATATCTCGGTTATGCCTCATACGGCTCCGGCGATGACTACATCGCCACGATCACCCATCTCGATGTCGTTCCCGCAGGGGACGGCTGGCTCGCTGATCCCTTCACCGTGCGCGAGAGAGAAGGATGGCTTATCGGACGCGGTGTTATGGATGACAAGGGTCCGTCTGTGCTTTGCCTTTACATGCTGAAGTTTCTCAGAGATTACGATATAAAGCTGAAACACGAGATTCGCGCACTGCTCGGTCTGAGTGAGGAAGTGGGAATGGAGGATGCCGAATATTACCTTTCACATTATACCGCGCCTGTCTTCTGTTTCACTCCCGACGGTTCCTTCCCCGTATGCAACGGTGAGAAAGGGATATACCACGGGAAGATAACCGGACGTTTTACAGCCGGAAACATACTCGATATCAAAGGCGGAACGGCGGCAAATGCCATTCCCGGCAGAGCAGAAGCACTGGTGAAATGTGACCGCGAGCTCACTTCTGCGAAGAACGTTGAAGCCATACGCGATGTAGCCGGCTGGCGCCTGATCTCTCACGGCATAGGCGGCCATGCTTCCAGGCCGACAGGAACCGTCAATGCAATAGGGCAGCTCATAGGCTATATACTCAATAATGGCATAGCTGATGAGAATGAGAAAGCGTTCCTTAAAACGCTTCAGCAGATCCATGCTTCCCCTGACGGTTCACTTATCGGAGTCGCTGCGGATGACGGGCAATTCGATCCTCTGACGATAGTATGCGGGGTTATAGGATACGATGAAAACGGCCATATGTATCAGACCGTGGACAGCAGATATCCGACGAATACGAGCGGTGAAAAGATACGCTCAACGATCTCCGATGCTTTCGGAGATACTGCTGACGTTATCACGCTCAGTGACGCCGAGCCTTTCTACATCTCGGCAGATAAGCCTGAGATAAGGATATGCATCGATAAATATAACGAGTATACCGGTGAGAATGCAAAGCCATTTACCATGGGCGGCGGCACATACGCCAGACATTTCCCGAATGCGGTCTCTTTCGGAGTGGAGACTGATACCCTCAAGGAGCCGGACTGGGCCGGTTCCATTCACGGCCCCGAAGAGGCAGGCAACATCGATTGGTTCCTGAAAGCTCTTGAGATGTATATCTCGGCTGTGATAGAGCTTGACAGCGCTCTGTAAAGTTTTTTACAGAAAATCTGTTATTTGAAGAAAAAATATTATATAATAATGTTTTAAGAACAAACTCCCCCATTTACGATCAAAGGAGGATAACGAAATGAGCAACAAGAGAGCTCTTGTTGTAGAAGATGACGGCAATATCGCCGAACTTTTAAGGCTGTATCTCGGCAAGGACGGTTTTGACGTTATGATCTGCGCTGACGGGGCCAAGGCTGAAGGAATATTTGATCTGTTCCAGCCTAACGTTGTGCTGCTGGATGTCATGCTTCCCGGAAAGGACGGCTGGGAGATATGCAGAGCCATACGCCAGAAATCCTCCGTCCCCATCATCATGCTCACTGCCAAGGGCGAGCCTGCTGACAAAATCGGCGGTCTCGAAATGGGTGCTGATGATTATGTTACGAAGCCATTCAACGTAAAGGAGCTCATTGCACGAATCCATGCAGTCATGCGAAGGTCCGAGGGCGAGACCGTCGAGGAAAAGAAACTCGTTTTCGACAAGCTCGAGATAAACATGGATTCATATGAACTGATAGTGAACGGTGTTAAGGTCGACACACCACCAAAAGAGATGGAATTGCTCTATCATCTTGCCAGTTCACCGAACAGGGTGTTTACCAGAAATCAGCTTTTGGATGAAGTATGGGGTTTTGACTATTTCGGAGATTCAAGAACCGTCGACGTACACGTGAAGCGTCTTCGTGAAAAACTCGAAGGCGTATCAGATAAATGGAGCCTTAAGACTGTTTGGGGCGTTGGCTATAAGTTTGAAGCCGAACAGGCGTAAACCATGAGAAGCATTTTCCTTCGCAATTTTCTCGCCACTGCGCTCATGATAGGAGTCTGTTTTCTGATAATTGGAATAAGCTTTCTGAGCATAGGACGTACATTCATACTTAATGAATATTCCTCAGATATGCGCAATGCTGCGGAGGAAATCGTTCGTATGGCCAGCGCATCCTACTCCTCGGACGGAAGTGACCTGCCCACTCTGCAGCTTTACATCGTTTCGGTAGCCAAGGGAACAGGCAACACGATCATGATCGCAGATGCTTCAGGCGAGATCCAGCTTTCCAGCGGGCTTTCAGGGAACACATATACCGGCATGAAAGTTTCTGATGCTTTTTTGCAGGAACTTGAAAGCGGCTCGGATATCAACAGGCTGGATACTCTCGGAGGAGTATTCCCTTCCAAGCAGTATGTAGTTGCTGCTCCGGTGATATCATCCGATTCCGGTGATCTGCTGGGTTATGTATTCGTTTCGAACAGACTCGATAATATCCTTGCGGCATGGAACCAGCTTTTGAATATCATAATTGCAATAGGGCTTTCAGTATTCGTCATTGTACTGCTCATGGCAATGCTTTACTGGAGGAGGATGTCACGGCCCTTGGATGAGATATCCGCCGCTTCGAGAAAATTTGCGCGCGGTGATTTTTCCGTTAGGGTCAGACAGGTGGAAGACCCTGAAAATGAACTCGGTGCTCTGATCGATTCCTTCAATAAAATGGCCGACTCTCTCGAAAGTGCGGAAAAACGCAGAAGTGAGTTTATTTCTAACATTTCGCATGAGCTGCGCACTCCAATGACCACAATAGGCGGTTTTGCTGACGGACTGCTCGATGGAACGATACCTGAAGAGGACAGCGTTAAATACCTTACTGCAATAAGAGATGAAACAGAGCGGCTGAGCAGACTTGTCAGAAACATGCTTGATGCGAGCAGAGCTGCCGCCAAAGAGGACAGCAGTTCAAAAAGAACTGATTTTGACCTTACTGAACTTATCGTTCAGACTATGCTCAGTTTTGAGACAAGAGCCACGGCAAAAAATCTTGATGTAGATCCGCAGCTGCCCGATGACCGTATAGTGGTAAGAGCGGATAAGGATGCCATCACAAGAGTGATATACAACCTTATAGACAACGCCGTAAAGTTTGCTGATGAAGGCAGCTGCATAACAATAAGACTCTATAAGGATGATGAAAAAGCTTATGTTGCAATAAAGGATGAAGGCGAGACCATTCCTCCCGAGGATCTGCCGTACATCTTCGACAGATTCCATAAATCCGACAGATCAAGGAGTATAGATAAGGACGGCGTCGGTTTGGGACTGTATCTCGTAAAACAGATCATAAATGAGCATGATCAGGATATAGCGGTAAGAAGTGAAAACGGTACGACCGAATTTGCCTTCACTCTTGCACTTGCAAAATAAAGAACATTTTTGAGGGAATTAAAACATGAACAACAACACAGGATGGTATGAACCTCTTGACCGTGATCGGCAGGATGCAATCGGTGTTAAAACAGGTTCTGAAGTCATGGCTCCTGCAGGCACCGGAGTAAAGGCATCCAAAGCCCGTGGTATATGGATGGTCATACTCATTGTGATCCTTGTCGCAGCACTTATAGTTTTAAGTTCAGTGATCTTCAGCAAGCTTTCAAAAAGCAGCATTGATCTGACCATAAACAACGACGGTGACGTTTCATCTTTTTCTTTCGGAAGCGGAGCAAATGATGACGACTTCGGGATCCTTCCCTTTGACGTTCCGGACAGCGGAAACAGCAGTTCGTCAGAAGAAGAATACCCTGACAGCAAGGATGATTTCTTCAGTTCATTCTTTTCACCTGCCGAAAGCTATGATGTGAATATCGGAGCCGAGAACTATGAAGGCAAACTTGACCAGCGACTTGAACTTACCGATAACGGCAGCCGTCTTCTTTCATTGCAGGAACTCTATGCAAAATGCAGCCCCTCGGTCGTCACTATAATCACATACCAGAACAAAACCACTGAATACGGTATGGGAACGGGGATCATTATCTCTGAAGACGGTCTTATCATGACCAATACCCACGTCATCGATGACTGCGACAGAATAACCGTTAAACTTTCAAACGACGACATCTATGAAGCACTCCTTGTTGGAGCAGATGCAAGCAGTGACATTGCAATTCTGAAAATAGATGCAAACGGTCTCCCGACAGCGGAGTTCGGAAACAGTGATACTCTCCAGGTCGGAGAGGACGTGGCAGCCATCGGCAACCCGCTCAGCGAAAGCTTCCGCTCGACTCTGACCAACGGCATCATCTCCGGTATTGACAGAGGCGTTAACTACAACGGGCGCACGATGACAGTCCTGCAGACCAACACTGCGCTCAATAACGGTAATTCCGGCGGACCGCTTTACAACATGTACGGCAAGGTCATCGGCGTCACTAACATGAAGATGGCCTCAAGCGTATATTCCAGCGTTGAGGGCATCGGTTTCGCAATTCCTTCCAACAATGCCATCAGCATCGCCAATGCTCTTATCGCAAACGGAGAGGTCAGAGGCAGGACTTCAATAGGTATAACAGTGGGCTCAGTTCCGGAAAACGCAGTGGAACAGTACAAGATACCTTTTGGCCTGTATGTGACAGATGTAACTGCAGGATCAGATGCAGAAGCCAAAGGCATACTCCCGGGTGATATAATCACACATGTCAATGGAATTGAGGTAAGAACCACACAGGATATTCTGGATGCAAAGGAAGGACTGCTCGTCGGTGATTCAATGACGTTCACGATATACCGGGATGATACGGGCAAAACATTTGATGTGGACGTAGTCCTAATGGACACTCTTGACGTTTACGGCTGATCATAATGATAACTAAAAAATAAAAGCGGGATCCGTTCATGGATCCCGCTTTATTTATTCATCCGTTACAATGTTTTTTACAATGTTTTTGCATATCTCCAGATCTTCTGCAGTGATATGCTCATACGGCCCGTGCGCCGCATAGCCTCCTGTTGAAAGATTGGGACAGATCAGTCCTCTGAACGACAGCTGAGACCCATCAGTCCCTCCTCTGATCGGTCTTATTACCGGTTCAGCTCCGGCTTTAACAACCGCTTTTTTTGCCCTTTCCATTATTTCAGGCATTGTATTAACCAGATCTGCCATATTGCGGTATTGATCGGTGATCGTCAGATGCATTGTACCTTCGCCGTATTTTTCGTTTATAAGCTTTTCTATCAGCCTTAGCGTGTTTTTGCGCTTCTCAAGAAACTCAGCATTATGATCCCTGACTATGTAGCTGAGTTTCGCTTTTTCCACAGTCCCGCTCATTTCCATCAGGTGGAAGAAGCCCTCATAGTTTTCTGTTTTTTCCGGTACCTCGCCGGAAGGCAGCATTGAATTTATCTCCATTGCAACTGTATTTGCGTTTACCATCTTGCCTTTTGCAGAACCGGGATGGATATTGAATCCGTTGACTTCAATTTTTGCCGCCGCCGCATTAAAGGTTTCAAAATTAAGCTCTCCGGGTGCGCCGCCGTCTACTGTATAACCGAAATCAGCCGATACTCGCTCAAGATCCATAAGAGCGGCTCCGTGACCGATCTCCTCATCCGGACTGAAACAAACTGCTATACGGCCATGTGGTATCTCTTCTTTGATAATCTCCTCGCAGGCCTGCATTATCTCCGCTACTCCCGCTTTGTCATCAGCGCCGAGCACAGTCGTCCCATCGGTTGTGATAAGGGTTTTCCCACGGAAACCTTTGAGGTGCGGAAAATTATTTGGTGAAAGAATCCTCTTGGTATTTCCAAGTGCGACATCACCGCCGTCATAATATTTGATCACCTGCGGGACAACACCTTCTCCCGGAAAATCAGGAATTGTATCCAGATGTGCATTCAATGCAATGGCCGGAGCATTTTCATGTCCCGGAGTCGCATCAAGATCGGCATATACATAGGCGTGCTTATCTACATACACATTCTTCATACCGATATCCTCAAGCTCCTTAGCAAGCAGTCTGCTCAGATCAAACTGGCAGTCTGTGGACGGGACAGAATCCGTATCCTCTGAGGAAGCCGTATTCATTTTTATATATCTGAGAAATCTTTCAGTTACATTCACAGATCATCTCTCCTTTAAAGGGTTTTTATTATTCATGCTGCATATGATAACAGTTTGAATCGGAATTATCAATCTTTAAGATACTTTTATATATTATATCTATTTACAATATCTATTTATAAGAAACATCTTTATCTATTTATAAGAAACATCTTTTCATTTTTTGAAATATATGCTATAATAACTTGTCATATTATGGGAATATTATGTAAACTGATTTGTAATCAATAACCTCTTTAAACAGGAAAGTGAGGAGAAATATATGAAGAAGATTCTTGTACTTGAAGACGAAGCCAATATCCGCAGTTTCGTAGTCATCAACCTGAGAAGGAGCGGCTATGAACCAATCGAGGCAGATACCGGTGCCGCAGCACTCGAAAAGCTCAAGGTCAACCCTGATATATGTCTTGCACTTCTCGATGTTATGCTTCCGGATATAGACGGATTCGAGGTATGCCGCAAGATAAGGGCCTCCGGTTCAAAAATGGGTATAATAATGCTCACCGCAAAGAGTCAGGAGATAGACAAAGTGACCGGGCTTATGACCGGTGCTGACGACTATGTCACAAAGCCTTTCTCCCCTGCTGAGCTGACCGCCCGTGTGGATGCGCTCATCCGCCGCCTTGGAATCGATGAAGAAGACAGCAGCTACGAGATTCAAAGCGGCCCGTTCCTTCTCAATACGCGAAACCGCACTCTCGAAAAGAACGGCGAGCGGCTTAAGCTAACACAGATCGAATATCTTCTGATGAAGCTGTTCATGGAAAATCCGGGCAGAGCTATGTCCCGTGATGACATTCTTCTCGCCGTATGGGGAGAGGATTTTTCCGGTGAACCGAAAACCGTTGACGTAAACATCAGAAGGCTCCGTACCAAAATAGAGGATGACACTGCAGAGCCGACTTATCTCACAACAGTCTGGGGATACGGATATAAGTGGGGATACTGAGCAACCCCATGTCATTTGATAATCAACTCTGATCGGAGAAATCTACAGTAAATGCTTAAGAGTTTAAAATTGCAACTGCTCATATCAGCCCTTTCAGCAATACTGCTCCTGCTTGTTGCAGTCTGGTGTGTAACGAGAGCTCATCTTCTGCTTTCGATCGTCATCATCTCGATCATATGTATTTTTCTTATATTCCTTAATATCTGGTTTTGGAGAAAGATTATAGATCCAATAAACGAACTGACCGCTTTTTCCAAAAGGATCGCCTCCGGCAGCTACGGTATCCAGCTTGAGACGAATAGTCATGATGAAATAAGCGCGCTGACGGATGAGATCAACGATATGTCAAAAAAAATCGGTATAGGTGAAAAATACCGGACCGATTTCATTTCTCAGGTCTCTCATGAACTGCGCACTCCTCTTACCGCCATAACCGGCTGGAGTGAGACTATAGCTTTCGACCCTGCAGTACAGGGAGACTCATTGAAAGGCCTTCATATTATTTCAAAGGAAGCTGAGCGGCTTACAAACATGGTTGCCGAATTGCTTGAATTCACGCGTATCCAGGACGGCCGTTTCAACCTGAGAATCGAACAGATCGACATAGCAGCAAATCTTGAGGACGCGATCTTTACATATGGTGAACTGATGAAGCAGGCCGGTATAAAAGTAAATTACAAAGAGCCTGAAACAGATATTCCCCTAATCCCCGGAGATGATGAACGTCTCAAGCAGGTGTTCCTTAACCTGCTCGATAACGCTGCGACACACGGCGGTGAGGGCAAAAAGATAGATATCAGTTTGACGCTAGAGGATGACGGAGTACATATAGTATTTCGCGATTACGGCAAAGGCATCCCGGAGGATGAGCTTCCTCATGTAAAGGAAAAATTCTATAAGGGAAGTTCTAAAGCCAGAGGCACAGGGATCGGACTGTCAGTCTGCGATGAGATCGTGACAAGACACAACGGGAAACTCGATATTACAAATGCTGAAGGCGGCGGCTGCCGTGTGGAAATCACACTTCCTCTCAAATCCTCCGTGTGATCCACATATTAATTGAAATAGCTCTTTTCAGCCGAAAGGTTAAAAAATTTATATGCCGGATAAAAACTCATGCCAGTTCCGTACCTCTATAGGAGGCCAGGCCCTCATTGAGGGAATACTCATGCGCGGGCCGAAGACTCAGGCAATTGTTTGCCGCACAGCGGACGGACTGGTTGAAAAAATCGAAGATTTAAAATTCATAAAAGACAGATACCCTGTTTTGGGGTGGCCTTTTATCAGAGGCTGCGCCACTTTTCTCGATTCCCTGATAAAGGGAATGCAAGCATTGACATATTCTGCCGGACTCATTCCGCCTGAGGAACAGGGCGAACCTGATAAGCTTGACAAATGGATTGAAGAACACTTCCCGGAGGACAAAGCGCAAAAGCTTATGATCAGCTCTGCGGTAGTGATCGGCACAGCCCTTGCGCTTTTCCTTTTTATTTTTCTGCCGACATTTCTCGTCGGTCTTATCCCAGTTTTTAAGGGAAACTATATTGCAAGGAACCTTTGTGAAGGTGCACTGAAAATATTTATTCTGCTCGCCTATATGAAACTCAGTTCACAGGTGAAGGACATAAAACGCGTATTCTCCTATCACGGTGCGGAGCATAAAACCATATTCTGTTACGAGCACCGTCTTCCCCTGACAGTTGAAAACGTGAGGAAAGAGTCCCGTTTCCATCCAAGATGCGGCACCAGTTTCCTGCTGGTGGTCGTTGTCGTCAGCATTCTGGTGAATTCATTTGTTCACGTTGATAACAGTTTTCTAAGAATGCTCTGTCATCTTATTCTGCTGCCTGCAGTCGTGGGCATATCCTACGAAATAAACCGCTGGTGCGGGAAACATGACAACATAATATCCTCCATCCTTTCCGCTCCGGGAAAATGGCTCCAGCGGATAACCACTAACGAGCCGGACGATTCAATGATCGAATGCGCCATAAGGGCACTTGAACTGGTGATTCCAGAGGAAGAAGGCTCCGATATCTGGGGCGGATAACAAACCACATGAAAACCTACAATGACATTTACATTGAAATAAGAAATATGCTCCGAGATGCGGGTATAGAAAGCTATTCTCAGGAAGCCCGTCTCATAGTATCAAGTGTATCAGGAAAGAACTCTCAGGAGTTTCTGAGAGATCTGAGACTATACACCAGTCCCGAAATTGAAAGCAAAGCCGTTGAAAGCGCCAAAAGACGCATTGCCGGTGAGCCTATTGCATATATACTCGGTGAATGGGAGTTTTACGGTCTTCCTCTCTATGTTACCAATGATGTTCTGATCCCAAGAGCGGATACGGAGATACTCGTTGAAGCCGCGATCGATCTTCTCACGGGCTTTAAAATGGGTGCCAGAATACTGGATCTGTGCTGCGGAAGCGGCTGCATCACCTGCGCTGTTGCACATGAGCTGCCAGCTTCGAGGATCATAGCCGTAGACATCAGCCATGCCGCTCTTGAAGTATGCAGGAAAAACATAGCGCTGAACAGGCTCAGTTCGCGGGCTATATGCATGCAGGCGGATGCCATTGCGAAGCCTCCTGCGGGCATCGGGGCTTTTGATATGATTATTTCCAATCCACCATATATAGCAAGTTCAGAAATTATCGGACTTGACAGTTCCGTCAGGGATTACGAACCTATCTGGGCTCTTGACGGCGGGGATGACGGGCTAAAGTTTTATCGCGGAATCATCAAATATTGGAAGACTATTCTCAAAGAGGACGGTTGTATCCTGTTTGAGGTCGGCGAAGGTCAGTCAGAGGCCGTAGGAGAGATGCTTCTATCCGCGGGCTTCAGGTCAGTCAGTTACCGCAAGGACACTCTCGGCACGGACCGTGTAGTGATCGGACGCTACTGACATGAATAAATCTGTCAATAATTTAAAAGGAGATAAAGAACATGGCAGAAAAGAAAAAAGTCACCGTATCGGCAACACCGGCAGATGAATCAGACAAGAAAAAAGCTCTTCAGGCTGCCATAGCTAGGATCGACAAGCACTACGGCAAAGGGACGATCACGCGTCTGGGTGACGACATTCAGGAAAATGTGGATGCACTTTCAACCGGTTCCCTGAATCTTGATCTTGCACTTGGCGTTGGCGGTGTGCCCAGAGGGCGCATCGTTGAGATCTACGGACCTGAGGCATCGGGCAAAACAACTCTGGCGCTCCATGTAGTTGCATCGTCCCAGAAAAACGGAGGCGTTGCAGCATATATCGATGTTGAACACGCTCTGGAGCCGGCCTATGCCCAGGCGCTCGGTGTAGACATTGATGACCTGCTTATCTCTCAGCCAGACACCGGCGAACAGGCTCTCGATATTGCAGAGTCACTTGTCCGCTCCGGTGCAGTTGACGTTGTGGTAGTAGACTCCGTTGCTGCACTCATACCGCGTTCCGAACTTGAAGGAGACGTAGGTGATACAGTAGTCGGTGCTCTGGCAAGACTGATGTCTCAGGCAATGCGAAGACTCGCCGGCGCCATCTCGAAAAACAACTGCACTGTGATCTTCATCAATCAGCTGCGTCAGAAGATAGGCGTCATGTATGGTAATCCCGAGACCACACCGGGCGGTCTGGCGCTTAAGTACTATGCTTCTGTAAGACTTGATGTGCGCCGTGTAGAGACGATCAAAGTCAATGGTGAGATCCTCGGAAGCCGCACCAGAGTAAAGGTCGTTAAAAACAAGGTCGCCCCTCCTTTTAAAGAGGCTGAGTTTGATATCATATACGGTGAAGGCATCTCCCGCATAGGTGAGATCATAGATATGGCTGTAAAGCTTGAAATAATTGAAAAGGGCGGAGCATGGTTCACGGTCAACGGGCAACGTTTCCAGGGCCGTGACAATGTGAAGGAATACCTGAAAAACAATCCGGATGTATGTGAAGAGATCGAAAAGCAGGTCCGTGAGAATGCTGACAAGCTGACGCCAAGAGGCAGAAAAGCGGCTGCTGCTCAGCCTGCCGCCAAGCCTGTGGACATCAGCGCAAGCGATTTTGAAGAATGACCGTTACTGCGATCAGGAAGCTTTCCTCCGAAAGATTCATTGTAAGCATCAGTGAACATGACATAAAAACCACCGCTAATGTCATTGCGCAGTTCCGGCTTTTCGAAGGCCGTGATCTGAGTGAAAAGGCTATTGAAGAATTCTCAGTTGAATCGGCGCGTGCTCTCGCAAGAGAGCATGCGCTTGAAATACTGTCAAGACGGCAGATGTCCGAAAAGGAGCTCAGACGGAAGCTTATTGAAAAAGGCTATGAAGACACCGTGGCTGCATACTGCTGCAAATGGTTGTCGGAAATGCATTATCTTAATGACGCGGAATATGCCAGACTGCTTGTCAGGCACTACACAGCTAAAGACTATGGAGCAGGCAGGATCCGTTCCGAGTTTATCAGAAGAGGCATATCCAAAGATCTTTGGGATAAAGCCTTTGAAGAGATACCTGATGATAACAGCGATAAGCTTTCAGATCTGCTGCAAAAGAAAATGAAAGGGGATCTTTCAAAAGAGAATATAAGAAAGGTATCCAATTCCCTGTTCAGACGGGGTTTTTCCTGGGATGAGATCCGGTCAGCATTAAACGAACTTGAAAATGATACCGATTTATAATCTTTAAATAATTCTATGAAAAAAACATTTTCACTTATTTCGCTCGGATGCGCAAAAAACCTGATTAACAGCGAGCAGATGCTATACCTGCTCGATGAAGCAGGATATATGCTCGTACCCTATCCAGACGGAGCAGATCTTGTGGTCATCAACACATGCGGCTTCATCGATGATGCCAAAACCGAAGCAATTGATACAATTCTTGAAGCAGCAGAGCTCAAAAAGGCCGGTAAGCTCGGAGCAATCATTGTTACGGGCTGTTTGGCAGAACGGTATAAAGATTCCATTATTGATGAACTTCCAGAAATAGATGCCGTACTGGGTGTAGGCAGTTATTCTGATATCGTTGAGGCAGCTGATGCAGTATACGAGGGCTCTAAACTGGATCTTTTCCGCGATAAGAATGCTGAAATAGACGAGATACCCAGAGTGGTTACAACCGGCCCGGGCTGGGCCTATCTCAAGATAGCAGAGGGCTGCAACAATTACTGTGCATTCTGTGCCATCCCCTATATCAGAGGAAGATACCGCTCGAGAAAAATGGAAGATATTGTTGATGAAGCAGCAGAACTGGCTTCTTCAGGAGTTAAAGAGCTTATAGTCATTGCGCAGGATATCACCAGATACGGTACCG
>JAEEGL012592218.1_pt1 | contig 12432 bp, 12 predicted proteins | sample 9134231 | NCBI WGS metagenome assembly JAEEGL01 (sample SAMN16246548, study PRJNA631951) | gut metagenome | biome: gut microbiome; feature: rumen; material: fiber-attached | host: Bos | place: Iran: Karaj | collected 2018-10 | reverse complement strand
GGGTAGATGGTGCCCTGGGCGAGGAACTTGATGCCGTCGAGCTTGCGGGCCTCCTCCTCAAACACGCGGATGAACTCGGCGCCGATGATCTTGCGCTTGCGTTCCGGCTCGGCCACGCCGGCCAGCTTATCCAGGAAGCGGTCCACGGCGTCCACATACACCAGGTTGGCGTCCATCTGATTGCGGAAGACCTCGATGACCTGCTCGGGCTCGCCCTTGCGCAGCAGGCCGTGGTTCACGTGGACGCAGACCAGCTGCTTGCCCACAGCTTTGATGAGCAGAGCCGCCACAACGGAGGAATCGACGCCGCCGGACAGGGCCAGCAGCACCTTCTTGTCGCCGATCTGTTCGCGCAGCGCGGAAAGCTGCTCTTCAATGAATGCCTCGGCCAGGGCCGGGGTGGTGATCCGTTCCATGGTCTCCGGACGCTTGTTGTTTTCCATTGTGACACTCCCTATTCTGTATTTATTGGAATCCCCTCAGGGATTACTGTCGGTATCTTCCGGGGCCTCGAACCACACCAGCGCCTCCGGCGCCGGGGGCGGGCAAGTCTCGGGGTCGATGTTCAGCTGGCGGCAGCGGGCATAGTAGGCATGGGACAGGAAGGGCCGCACGCCCTGCATGGCCTCGCTGAGCTCCACGGCGTCGTCGCCCACGAACAGCATCACCGTGATGCCGCCCCGGGTGGCCAGCGCCTGTTCGCCGCGGATCTGATTATACTGATAGCGCTTCTCACTGCGCAGGGTGCGGCAGGTGAAGCCCTCATCGTCGTACTGAACGGAGAAGGAGCAAAAGCTCAGCAGCAGCACCGCGCCCAGCAGGGCGATCACAACGCCGCCCACCCGCAGAAGCCCGGGCACGAACAGCGCAATGTAAATGCCCACGACCAGCAGGATCACACCGATGATGACGGATCTGCGGGGCTGGCGCACGGTTTTCGCGTCGGCCGCTTGTTTTTTTCCGCGGCTGAGCAGGCGATCGACCAGAAAGCACAGGCCGAACACGCAGGCGCAGAACAGCGCCAGAAACACATAGAACATAGGATTACCCCTGCAGCTTGGAGATGTACCATTGGCCGTCGATGCGCTTGCAGGTCAGATCAGCCTGGCCCTTATAGCGCTGGCCGTCCTCCTCATACCAATAGGTCAGGTCAGCCGTGGCTTTGTCGTCCTTGATCTCGATGTTGGAGAGCTCCGTTTCGAGGCTTTCGCAGAACTGGCGGTAATCTGAGGAGCTGGCGCCCAGGGTCTGGCACAGGAGCCCCATGACCTGCTCTTCACCGGTATCGGAAAAGCTGCCCGCAAGATCCAGGATCGTGCGCATCGGCTTGGCGGCCGAGGGGGTGAGGCAATCCAGGATGCCGTCGACATCCACCGCGTTGCATGCGCTGCAGCAGCGGTCCCCCAGAGCTTCGATCTCGGCGATCTGCTCTTCCTGCGCAGGCGTCTCCTGTTCGATCTGCGAGACGGGATCATCCTCGCCGGAGGAAGGGTCCGATTGCTTTTTGAGCAGGCTGCAGCTGAACAGGCACGCCGCGATCAGCACGACGGCAAGCAGCAGATACAGCAAACGTTTCATATCGGATCCTTTCTCCCCTGCCGCGGGGACACAGTTTTTCCATGCTCCACATTATATCACCAATCCCATTGCGGCACAAGCAAAACATGGGTTCCTGCAACAATTTCGTGATATTATCCTAATTTTTCCGCCATTTGCAGGAATTTTGTGTAGAAATCCAGAGTAGTCATTTCATTTTTGCATGGCTCTGTGCAGCCGCCGGGCCGGATCCTTCCTCCGGCGTGCGTCATGGCGCACAAATAGACCGCCGCCCCGGCCGCCAGAAGCTGGCTGACCAGGGCGCGGATGGCCAGATCCGCGCCGATCTCGCTGTCCGACTGCACCAGGCAGGCGCAAAGCATCCCCTCCAGGCGCCCGGCCTGCGCCGTCAGCCGCCGCTTCATCCGCCAGAAACCGCGGCTGTAGTAATCCGGCGTCACCAGCACGAGGGCCCGCTCCCCCGCCGGGAGCGCCGCCTCCGCCGGGCCGCATCCGATCCCGCCCACGCCGCTCAAAGTCCGTGCCAGGGCCTCCGAAGCCGCCTCCGGGGCATATACGATGTACATCCGATCCCCTCCCGTGCATCGTACTGCCCCGCGCAAAAAAATATGCCCCCGCCGGAGCGGGGGCAGCATCCTTATTTACTTCTCCTCCAGGAGCTTGTTCAGCTCCGTCATGAAGCTGTTGATATCCTTAAACTGGCGATAGACGGAGGCGAAACGGACGTAAGCCACCTCGTCCAGGGGCTTGAGCCGCTCCATGACCAGCTCGCCGATGTAGGAGGTCTTGACCTCGCGCTCCAGAGAATTCTGAATGATCTGCTCGATCTCCGTGACCGCCGACTCGATGGCGCTGAGGCTGACCGGCCGTTTTTCGCAGGCGCGGACCATGCCGTTGATGAGCTTGTTGCGGTCGAAGCTCTGGCGGCTGCCGTCCTTCTTGATGACTACGATGGGCAGACTCTCCACCGTTTCATAGGTGGTGAAGCGCTTCTGACACGACAGGCACTCCCGCCGGCGGCGGATGCTGGTGCTGTCCTCGGAATGACGCGAATCAATGACCTTGCTCTCCTGAAAACCGCAATAGGGGCACTTCATAGGGGCCGTCCTCCTTATCAAAATGGGGTGAAATTCTGATTTTTTACTATTATATCAGAAACGCCCGGGCCTGTCCAGCATAATTATCCCCGCGCGAGGATGGAATCCATGACCTCCCCCAGGGCGGACGGCGTCACCGCGCCGTCGCTGAGCTGCTGCAGAATATCCAAAATACGCCTGCCCAGGGGCGTGATCCCCCGGAGGCGGGCGATCTCGGGTTTCTGCACGCCCGACCGGTAGAGCAGGATCTCCACGCCGTAGACCTCCAGGCTGCCGCCGTCGAACAGGGCGTCGTCGGTGAGCAGATAGTATTCCAGGCGCAGGGGCTCCGCCAGATCATCTGTAAGCATCACACAGCGAAACAGGGTCCTTCGGCTCATGCGATCACCTCCTTTCGCTCCCATTAAACCACGGCTTTGCGCATTGGAAAAGGAGAAGATTTCGCATAATTCGACATGTGATCCCCGGATTTTTTCCGCAAATCTTGGAAAATACCACATTTTGTGGTGCCGTCTTTTTTCACGGCACCAACGCGTGTTGAATCGTGTCGAACGGTTTTTTGCGCATTTGCATTCCTTCCGCGGGTATGCTATAATATCCGTAATCTGTCGAAAGGGGGCGTCCGCATGTCCCGACTCCTGGCGCTGGCGCTGCTGCCCGCGGGCATCCTGCTGGGCTATATCTACCGCATGGACACCGTTGAAAAGGAACCGACCAAGCTGCTGATCCGGCTGTTCCTGTTCGGCTGTCTGTGCGCCGTTCCGGCCTCGATCCTGGAAGGGATCGGCACAACTCTGCTCGACGGCGTCGACAGCACCCTGATAAAGCTGCTGGCAGACGCCTTCCTCGTGGTGGCCGTGGCGGAGGAAGGCTGCAAGTTCGCATTCCTTTGCACCGCCTGGCGCAATCCCGCCTTCAACTACCGGTTCGACGCCATCGTCTATGCCGTGTGCGTCTCGTTGGGCTTTGCAGCCCTGGAGAACGTACTGTACGTCGTTCAATACGGCCTGGGCACTGCCCTGATCCGCGCCTTCACCTCCGTCCCCGGCCACTGCTTCTTCGGCGTATCCATGGGCTACTGGTTCGGCAAGGCGAAGCACGCCCGCTATTACGGCCTGCCCGGCAGCAAGCTCTATCTTGCCCTGGCGTTCCTCGTGCCGACGTTGCTGCACGGCTTCTATGATTTCTGCTGCTTCATGAGCGGCAACGGCCTGTTCATCGCAATCTTCTACGCTTTCCTGATCGTATTTTTCATCGCGTCCATCCGCTGCGTGAAAAAAGCCTCCGCCTCGGACGTTCCCATCAGCGGCGGCTACGGCACGGATCAGCCCATGTGATAAGCATCTCAAACACCCCCGAAGGCGCCGAAGGGCGCCTTCGGTTTTCTGTCATTGCGCTGGGGTTTTCGTTATTGTATAATGAGCGTGACAGCACATGTCCGCCGCGGGAGGAAACAAGATGACCGAACATAGAATCATGATCGTGGACGATGAGCCGGACATTGCGGCGCTTCTGGAAAAAGCGCTGCAGATGGAGGGCTTCTCACAAATCAGCAAGGTCGAACGCGGTCTCGACGCCGTGGACGAATGCCGGAGGCTCGCGCCGGACGTGGTCATTCTGGATGTGATGCTGCCGGATCTGGACGGCTATGAGGTCTGCCGGCGCATCCGGCAGTTTTCCCTCTGTCCCATCATGTTCCTGTCGTCCAAAAACGACGAGGTGGACAAGATCCTCGGTCTGGCCGTGGGCGGCGACGATTACGTGACCAAGCCCTTCAGCCCGAAGGAGGTCGCCTACCGCGTAAAAGCGCAGCTGCGCCGCGCGGATTATCGGCATGCGCCGGCGCCGGCGCAGACGATCCGCGTCGGCGCGCTGGAACTCGATCCCGACCGCGCCCTGGCCGTCATGGACGGAAAAGCCCTGGCGCTGACAGCGCGGGAGTATGAGATCCTCCGATACCTGGCGCAGAATATCGGCCGGGTGATCAGCCGCGAGCGCCTGTACGAGGCGGTATGGGGCGAGGACAGCTTCGGCTGCGACAACACGGTCATGGTGCACATCCGGCACCTGCGTGAAAAGCTGGAGGAGGATCCGGCAAAGCCGCAGTATATCCGCACGGTGAAAGGACTGGGCTATCGAATGGTGAATCCCCATGAAGCATAAATTCCTTGTCCGGATTTTCGTGATCCTCTGCGCGCTGCTGCTGCTGGCCGCGGCCGCGGCGGTGGGACTGTACTACTATGTATTCTCCATCCCCGAGCCCAACGGTCTGAGTCTGGCCTCCTGGCCGAACCGATTCACGGACAATTTCCCCGGCTGGATCGAAGCCGAGGGCAATACGGTCCGCGTGGCGGATATCGGTCTGGAGCGGCTGGACGAATACGGCCTGTGTCTGCAGATCCTCGATGCATCCGGACGCGAGGCGTTCTCTTACCGCAAGCCCGCATCCTGGCCGGAGGCATACAGCGCGGCGGAGCTGGCGGCGCTTGCCGAGCAGCCCTATGAAGATGGCCGCAGCGTCTTTGTCAGCAGCACTGACGCCGGTGCGCAGACCTGGACCTGCCTGGTGGGCTTTCCCTATCCCATCGGCAAGCGCATGATCTACTACAACGGCCGGACCGTGGGCCGGCTGCTGCCGGTATTCGCCGCGGCAGCCGCGCTGATCCTGGGCATCGCCGCGGCGGCCCTGTTTCTCTACGGCCTCTGGCTCACCCGGAGGACGACGGCGATCACCCGCGGGATCGAAGCTGCCTCGCGCCGCGAGTATCAGGCCCTTCCGGAACGCGGCCTGTTCTCCGACGTCAACGCGGCGCTGAATCAGATGGACGCCCGGCTCCGGCACAGCGAGCAGCTGCGCTCGCAGACCGAGCGCGAGCGCCGGGAGTGGATCGCGAACATCACCCACGATCTCAAGACCCCCCTCTCCCCCATTCGCGGCTACGCAGAGCTCCTGGCGGACGGATCGGCGGATGGAGAAACCGCACGCGAATACGGCGCCGTCATCCTGAAAAACGCCGAACATACGGAAGCGCTGATCAACGATCTGAAGCTGACATATCAGCTGGAATCCGGCGCGCTTCCCTGCCGCACCCGGCCGGTGGAGCTGATCCGCTATGTGAAGGAACTGCTGGTCGACGTTGCGAACATGCCGGCGTTTTCCGACCGCGATATTTCGTTTGCGTCCGATCTGCCGGAGCTCACCGCACAGATCGATCCGGATCTGTTCCGCCGCGCCCTGGAAAACCTGGTGATCAACGCGCTGATCCACAATCCCCCCGATACCAGAGTCACGGTGTCCGTCTCCCGGGGCGAAGGGGGCGCCGCGATTTCCATCCGTGACAACGGCAGCGGCATGAGCGAGGCCGAATGCGCCCGCCTGTTCACCCGCTACTACCGGGGCACCAGCACGCAGGAAAAGCCCGAGGGCAGCGGCCTCGGCCTTGCGATCGCAAAACAGATCGCCATGCTGCACGGCGGCGACATTACCGTCCGCAGCGCCCCGGGCGAGGGCTCGGAATTCATCTTAAGATTAAATTAAGCTGCAAAAAAGGCTGCAATAAGATCGATGGTTTATGCTTTGGGCATAAACCATCGTTTTTTTCGAAAAACCGATCCCAAGGAGGAATCCAATGGAACTGGAATTGCAGCACTTATGCAAACAATACGGCCCGATCCGGGCCGTTGACAACGTTCACATCCGCCTGTCTCCCGGCGTGTACGGCCTGCTCGGCGCGAACGGCGCGGGAAAAACGACCCTGATGCGCATGATCTGCGGCGTATTGGCGCCCACCTCCGGCTGCATTCGTCTGAACGGAACGCCCATGCAGGCCCTTGGGGAGCAGTACTACGCCCAGTTGGGATATATGCCCCAGGATTTCGGCTTTTATCCCGACTTCACCGCCCGGGAATTCCTGCACTACATGGCGGCGGTCAAGGGTCTCAGCGCCGGGACAGGCCGGGAAAGAACGGAGCGGCTTTTAAAAATGGTCAACCTGCACGACGCGGCAAACCGCAGGATCAAATCCTTTTCCGGCGGCATGAAGCAGCGTCTGGGCATCGCCCAGGCGGAACTGAACGATCCCTCGATCCTGATCCTGGACGAGCCGACGGCGGGCCTGGACCCGAAGGAGCGCGTGCGTCTGCGCAATCTCATTGCGGATTTTGCCAGAGAAAAAATCGTGATCCTGTCCACGCACATCGTTTCCGACGTCTCCTACATCGCCGATACGATCCTGATGATGAAGCAGGGGCGCATCCTGCTGCAGGGGGCGCCGGACGAGATCACGCGCAGCATTCAGGGTAAGGTGTGGGAACTTCTGACAGATGAACAGACCGCAGCGGACTGCGCGCACCGTCTGAGTGTGGTCAATCTGCACCACGAGGGCGGGCGCATCCGGCTGCGCATGATCTCCGATGCGGCGCCGGCTCCAAACGCCAGGGCGGTCGAACCGAGTCTGGAAGACCTGTTTTTATACCATTTCGGCGAAAGCTCCCCATCGGAAGGAGGTGCGGCGTATGAAAGCGCTGATTCGATTTGAATTTCAAAAAATCCTGCGCAGGCGCTCCACCCTGATCGTATGCGCCGTGAGTCTGCTTGTCACCGCTTTTCTGTTCGCCCTGCCCGTCATGCAGTATCAGGTTTACGACCACGGCGAGCCCCGAAAGGGCCTGGACGGCGTCGCCTTCCAGAAGGCGCAGTTCTCCGGGGGCGATGTCTGGCTGACCGACGAGTCCGTCGCCGGACAAATCGACGAAGTCCGGCAGCTGTTCAAAAACCCGGAAAACGTCGGCTTTGACGGCGGCGAAGAATTTCTGATCGGCGACGCTTACTGGAACAGCGTCGCGCCGAGGGAAGACCTGCTGAACCTGATCGCCGGGAACTATGCTCCGCCGGGGGAATTCGCCGGCTACAGCGCCCTGGCAAAGCTGGATCTGTCCGCCGGCCCGCGGTTTTATGAAACCCGGGCGGAAAAGATCCGCGCCATCGTGGGCGATCCGGCCCGCCGCATGAGCGCGCAGCAGGCGGCATTCTGGGAGAAGCGGAACAGTCAAGTGGCCCAGCCGCTGCGATACGGATATTTTGAGGGCTGGCGCGTGCTTTTCTCCTCCTGGGAGCTCTTTCTCTTTGCCGTTCTGGCGGTGTGCATCGCCGTCGCCCCCGTGTTCTGCGGCGAATACCAGGCCGGCACCGACGCCGTGATCCTGGCGGGCAAATACGGCAAGACCAGGGTGGCGGCCGCAAAGATCATCGCCTCGTATCTGTTCGGCGCGCTGGCCTTCCTCGTCCATATCGGGCTGGCCTGCGCCATCGTGTTCCTGACCTTCGGTCCGGAGGGCTGGGACCTGCCCCTGCAGATCAACGGTCTGAGCGTTCCCTATCCGTGGACATTCCTGCAGGCCGCCCTGATCAATTTCGGGGTGATCTTCCTGGTCCTGTTCGCCATGATCGCCCTGACCCTGCTGCTCTCGGCGAAGATGAAGAGCGCTTATCTCGTGCTGGCCGTGCTGGTTCCGGTGCTGTTCTTGCCCATGTTCCTGACGCCCTCCGGAACAACGGGACTTCTCAGCCGGATCGCGTTCCTGCTGCCGTACCGCAGCACCATGCCGGAGCTGGGCCACTATATCTCCTACCAGTTCGGCGGCCTGGTGCTGGATGTGCTGTCCGTCCGGGCCATCGTATACGCCCTTTTTTCGCTCGCGGTGCCGCCCCTTGCCGGGCGCGGCTTCCGCCGGCATCAGCCGGGTGCATGAGCGCCACAGAAAAGCGCCGCAGAACGATGTTCTGCGGCGCTTCGTTTGCGCAAATATTCAGCGGAAGAGGTTCAGCAGGCCGTCGAGGAAGCCGCCGCTTTCCTCCTGCGCGGGCTCCTGGGTCTGCCCGCCGCCGAGGAGCGTGGACAGGAGGCTCTGCTGCTGCTGGCTGGCGTTGAACTGCTGACCGGCGTTGACCTGCTGCTCCGGCTTTTCCGACAGAACCAGGTCATTGTTCTGGCTCTGGCCGCCGCCGAAGAGGCTGCTGAACAGGCTGCCGGAGGGCTGCTGCTGCGGCTGCTGCACCTGTTGGGTCTGACCGCCGCCGAGCAGGCTGCCGAGCAGATCAGGCTGCTGGGTCTGCTGCACCGGCTGGGTCTGGCCGCCGCCGAGCAGGCTGCCGAGCAGATTGGGCTGCTGGGTCTGCTGCACCGGCTGGGTCTGGCCGCCGCCGAGCAGACTGCCGAGCAGATTGGGCTGCTGGGTCTGCTGCTGCATCCCGCCGCCCAGAAGCATGCTCAGAAGCAGCGAGGACAGGTTGAAATTGCTGCCGCCCTGGTTCTGCTGCCCGCCCAGAAGGCTCAAAAGCAGCGGGGCGAGAAGCGCCAGGATGCTGGTGGTTTTGCCTTTGCTGACGCCGCTGGCGCGGGAGATCTGATCCACCACATCCTCCTGGTCGCCGCCCAGCACGTGGGCGATGATCTTCTTGCCGTCCTTGAGGTCCGCGCCCTTGAGGAACTTGCCGACGTTGCTGACATCGTCGCCGCTGTGATAACGCAGGGCGTCGGACAGGGACTGCTCGCCCTGCGCGGTGGCAGCATTCCGGTTCATGCCGCCCACCAGGATGGGAATACCGTAGGACATGACCTTCGCCACGTCGCCGGCGGGCAGCCTGGTACGCTTGCTGATGGCCTTGACGCCGCCGCCGGAGAGCAGGGCGCCGATGGAATTCATGGTAAAGTCAGCCATAATCTTCTCCTTTCTATGCCGCCGGTGCGACGGCCTCTTCCTCCCCGATCTCCTTCTCCACATTCAGTGCGTCCAGATCCAGCTCGTCGGCATGGCGCTTGGCGCAGAAGGAGCAGATGGCAGTGCGGCCGGACTCGATGGCCTCGGTGACGGTGCCTTCATAGACGGTATTGGAATTGACGATGGCCTGGCAGTCCACATCCAGATGGTATTTGTGACCGAAGGTGGTCCAATAGACGTCGTCGGTGATACTGGTCTCGGCCTCGGCCTTCTGCTCGGCGGAGACGGGGTGGTAGTCCGCCGAGGTGACGCCCGCGATCAGCAGGGCCGCGGCGGCCACGGCGGTGACGATGGTCTTGGTTTTCTTGTCCAGCTTGTTGCTCTTGAGGAGCAGGATGATCAGCGGGATGAAGCAGATGCAGGCCATGATGACGCCCATCTCACTCCAGAGGTAGAACAGGAACTTGTTCTTCTCGCTCATGGGCTTGATGCGGTTGGCCTTCTTCCAAAGCTGGGCGGCGATGACGGCAAAGATAAAGTCCAGCACGATGAAGCCGATGAGCAGGATCAGCATGTTGGTGTTGCCGTTCTTGGTGAAACGGATGGTAAAATTCTTGGTCAGAGCCATGATGGCGGCAAACTCGCAGGCCAGGGCCAGGATCCACAGCACGATGGCGCCGGCGCGGTAGCCGGCGGAGCTGCCCTTGGTGGGCTCTGCCTGCACGATTTTGCGGCCGGATTTGGCCTTTTCCTCGACCTGTTCGGCTGCCGCGGCGGCCTTGCGGGCCTTCTTTTCCTCCGAGGCGGGCTTGATCTCCCGGCCATCGGAAGCACGAACGATTTTCTGTGCCATATTCCTTCCTCCAATGACAAAATGTGCGGGTTTTCTCTGTTACTATTATCTAAATATTGTGGTCTGATGTCAATAGGGTTTGTTGAAAAAGTTTTATGCCGGACGCAGAGCGCCGGGGGGATCCTATCCCCGGCGCCCCTGTTTGAAAAAGACAGCCGGAAAGGTTATTTCATGGCCCGATAGAGGAAGGTCACGATCTGGCCTCTGGTGCAGGTGGCGTTCGGGCTGAAGGTTGTTTCGCTGGTGCCCTTGGTGACGTTCTTCTCCACGGCCCACAGAACGGCGTCATAATAGAACGCGCCCTCGGCGACGTCGACGAAAGGATTGACGCTGCTGCCGGGGGCCGGGGTCCCCTGCGCCCGGTGCAGGAAGGCGACCACCTGGCCTCTGGTGCAGTCCCGATCCGGGCCGAAGTGCGTGGCGTCCACGCCTTTCGTGATGCCGGTTTGCACAGCCCAGAGGACAGCCTTATAGTAGAACGCGCCTTCTTTGACGTCGGAGAATGGATTCAGGGCCATGGTCGGCTCCGGCGCGCCGGCGGCGCGCCACAGGAAGGTGACCACCTGGCCGCGCGTGCAGGTGGCGTCGGGGCTGAAATGGGTCGCGTCGGTGCCCTTGGTGATCTGCGGGTCGTGCTCCACCGCCCACAGGACGGCGTCATAGTAATAGGCGCCCTCGGCGACGTCGGTGAAGGGATTGTACCGCGCGATCTTCACATACTTGAAGCTGCCGTCCTCACTCAGATCGTCCGTGCCGTTCCAGGCCTTCGCGCCGATCTCCGTCGGCTCGGTATTGACCATGACGGCGGGAGCGGCATCGCCGGAGAGTTTGGGCGCTATATAAAGCGCGCTGCTCTGCCCGGTGGCCTCAATCGTGCCGCCGTTGATGGTGGCTTGACCTACGAAGCCCCAGCTTTCGGGCGCTTCTCCGGCCTCAGTAATCAGGGTGCCGCCCTCCATGGTGAAGAACAAGGAATAAACCCCATCGCTTGTCTCCGTCGCCTTCCCGGCGGTTACCCGGAGCGTGCCGCTATGCATGGTCATAACAAATGTATCGACGCCGCAGCTTAAACGGCCCTCCCCTGTTGTTACATTCAGGATCCCGTCTCCTGTGACAATCAAGGAACAGTCGCCTGCAAAAATACCGAGACAATCCCCGCCTTCCCACGCATCGTTCGCAGTAACGGTGTTCTCGCCATGAAGCTCCAGGGTCAGGTCGATATCGCTGTAGATGCCGTCGCTGTCGTGTGGCCAGGCAGGAACCGGCGCGCCGATGATCTCGGCGCCGTTCAGCGTCAGCTTGGCCTGCTCGCTCTCCGTGGCGGGGGTGAAGGCCACCGTGCCGTCGCCCAGCACGTCGGCTTTGTTGGCTTCCGTGACGCGCACGCCGCCGACCCACAGGTCGTAGCCGGCCGGTTCGATGATCACACACTGGAAGCTGCCGTCCTCACCCAGATCGTCCGTGCCGTTCCAGGCCTTCGCGTATTGGGGATAATCCGCCTCCGTGTTGACCCGGACGTCGGGATCGGCATAACCGGAGAGATCGGGCTCACCGTAAAACGCGCAGGTCTGCCCGATGGCCACAACCGTGCCGCCGTTGATGGTGGGAGCGCTGACATAGAAGCCATAGCTATCCAGCGCTTCTCCGGCCTCCGCAATCAGGGTGCCGCCCTCCATGGTGAAGTCGTAGGAAAAAACGGCCTCACTTTCATACGACGCCTTGCCGGCGGTCGCCCGAATGGTACCGCTGCGCATAATCATCGAATCCGCGCCAACAGCGCAGTTGACCCAGCCATCGCCTGTTGAAACGTCCAGCGTCCCTCCGCCGATGACAGTCAGCTTTGAACTTGCTGCCAGAACACCGTAGCTATCGTCGAAGGAGTCTGTACCGGTGACCTCATTGCTGCCGATCAACTCCAGGGTCAGATCCATCTCGGCGTAGATGCCGGCGGTGTAATTTAGGAAGACCGGCACCACCGCGCCGGTGATGCTGGCGTTGTTCAGCGTCAGCTTGGCCGGCTCGCTCCCTGTGGCTGGGGTGTACTTTACGCTGCCGCCGTCGGCCAGCACGTCATTCCGGTTGCTGTCCGCGACCCGTACGCCGCCGACCCAGACGTCGTAGCCGGCCGGCTCGATGCGCAGACATTTGAAGCTGCTGTCTTCGCCGCCCAGCGCGTCCGTGCCGTTCCAGGATGTTGCGCCGGTG
>JAEEGL012189094.1_pt1 | contig 12432 bp, 10 predicted proteins | sample 9134231 | NCBI WGS metagenome assembly JAEEGL01 (sample SAMN16246548, study PRJNA631951) | gut metagenome | biome: gut microbiome; feature: rumen; material: fiber-attached | host: Bos | place: Iran: Karaj | collected 2018-10 | reverse complement strand
TATCACGAGATCCATCTCGCCGTGCTCCACCTGGGCAGCCATCTGCTGCTCTCCCCCGAGATGTCCGGAGAGCTATTTGTGCACCGTAAGCCCCGTGGCCTCCTCGATCAGCCGCCCCGTGGTGCCTGTGGCGCAGATCACGTGCTTGCTGAGGATCGCGCGGTACGCGATGCAGAAATTCTGCATCAGTTTTTTCTTCCCGTCGTGGGCTACCAGGCCGATTTTCATGCAAACCTCCCGTTTCCCGCAGGGCGTTTAACGCTCCTGCTGTAAGCCGATATTCAGGATCAGCCCGATCGCGATCATCGAGCTGATCATGGAACTGAGTCCGTAGCTTAAAAACGGCAGCGGCAGACCCGTGTTGGGAAGCAGCGAAGTCGCCACGCCGATGTTGACAAAACACTGGAACATAAACATCGCGGAGATGCCGATGGCCATCAGGAAGCCCAGCCGGTCTCTCGCGTTTCTAGCGATCATGATGCACCGGATAATCACGCCGGCGAGCAGAAGGATCACGATCAGGCATCCGAGAAATCCCAGCACCTCTCCCGCCACAGAGAAGATAAAATCACTCTCATTGACATAGACCTTGGAACTTAGGCCTGCCATCGGCTTGACGCGCTCCAGGAATTTCCCCAGGAGGCCGCCGGATGAAATCGCGGCAACCGACTGGTTCTGCTGGTACATGTAGGATTTCGCATAGGTCTCCGGGTCCAGGAAGCCCAGGATTCTCTCCTGCTGTTTGGTGCTCAGGAGCTTCTGCCACGGCTGCTGGACATACCACAGAAGCCCGACGAAGGCCGGGACGCCGACCACCGTCACGACGCCGATGATCTTGTAGCTTAAGCCCGCCGCATAGAACATCGTGACGAAGATGAAGAGCATGACGACGCTGGACGATAAGTCCGTCTGGATCATGATCAGGAAGGTCGGGATCGCAGCGACAACCGTCGCGAAGGCAAGGTTGCGGAACTTATTGATCTCGTCCTTATAGCGCGAGAAGAAATCCGCGAGCAGGATGATCAGTGCAATCTTGGCCAGCTCCGACACCTGAAGCGTCAGCGGGCCGATCTTCAGCCAGCGGTAGGCGCCGGTGGTGAAATCATAGCCAAACCGTGTAAAGCGCACCAGGAAAAGCATGATGACAACCACACCGTAGAAAAGAAAGCCGAGCTTCGCCACCAGGTGGTAGTCGATCAGCGAGACGATGCCCGCGATGACCAGCCCGCCCGCGAAACCGACAATCTGGCGCTTCATGTGAGGCATGTCCCCGGAGGCATACAGAAGAAACGCACTGATGCCGACCAGGACGCATACCATGACCAGAAGCCCGATATCATATTTTCTCCAGCGATAGTTGTAAAAGAAAAACATTATTCACTCCTGTGCGCCGCGGCAAGCGTCCGTGAGAGGCCCGCATAGGCCTGTCCGGCGCTGCATGCCCGGCCGGTTACTAAAGTTCCCTGCTGCAGACAGGACGCAGCCGTCTCATCTTCCTCGATCACCCCGAAGAGGTCCGCCGTTAAGACCGCGGCAGTCTCCTCCGGTGAAGGCGAGTCCGGGGAGCTTCCCCGGTAACGGTTAAGCAGCAGTCCGATCTGCTCTCTTTCTGTCCCGCGAAGCAGCCGGATCACCTGGTCTGCGGCGCGGACCGAAGCCCGGTCCGGCGTCATGACCACCAGGACACGGTCACACTCCTCGGTCGCTGCCTGGAAGCCCTCTCCCAGCCCGGGAGGCGCATCCAGCAGTATAAAATCAAATCTCTCGCGCAGGCCGCAAAGCAGCTTCTGCATCTGCCCGGCGCCCGGCAGGGCGCTCTCCGGCCTCTGCGGAGCCGGAAGCAGGCAAAGCCCCGGATAGCGGGCATCGGTCAGCAGGGCGTCCTCGACACGCACCCGCCCCTCCAGCACGTCGGACAGGTCATAGAGGACCCGGTCCTCCATCCCCATCAGCAGATCGCAGGAACGCAGGCCGAAATCCAGGTCCACAACGACCGTCTCGTACCGCAGTTTCGCTAGCCCCCAGCCGAGATTGACAGCTGCGGTGCTCTTGCCTGTGCCTCCTTTGCCGGAGACCAGTGCGATCACTTCTCCTCTGTGCATGGCGTCCTCCCTTCCGGTCCTGCCCGGATAGTCCTTCGCTTAGTCCGTCGTCGCGCTCGATTTCGGATCGATGGCCCGGTGCTCCAGCAGTTCCTGATAATTGCCGGCCTTGTAATAGATCTTGTACAGATCCGCGGTCAGTTCCACAGCGTTCGTGGAGCCGTAGCCGTTCGGGATCAGCACGGTGGTGCTGATCTGCGGATCGTCAAACGGCGTGTAGGACAGGAACCACGAATGGTTCGGGTGATACTCATTCTGCTGCGCGGTACCGGTCTTGCCGGCGATGGAAACTCCCATCTGCGTCAGATCGGCGAACAACTCGTCCACAGAGCTGTGTCTTCCGTTAACCACCCGGTACATGCCGTTGCGGATCACGCTCCAGGTCGAATCGGACACCGCGTCCATCCGGTTGACGACAGCGGCTTTATTCTCCCGCAGAAGATGATCCTCCGCGTCATGAATCTCCTTCACAAGCGTCAGTTCAAACACCGTGCCTCGGTTGGCGATGGTGGTCACATAGCGTGCCAGCTGCACAGGCGCGAACGCGTTGGTGCCCTGGCCGATCGCGGAACGGATCGCGTCATCATCGGAGATCTTCGGCTCGATCTCGCCGATCTCGACACCGGACTTCTGGTCCAGACAGAACATCTTCGCGTACTTGATCAGCGCGTCCAGGCCTCTGGCGTCGTTATAGGCGCTCTGGTTCTTGCTTCCCAGGCGGTAGGCCATCTCATAGAAGAAATAGTTGCAGGACACCTCGATGGCCGTCGTCACATCCACCAGCCCGTGCGAATGCGGGGAGACCCAGCATCGCGGGGAAGGATTGACGTCGGTGAAAATCACCTGGTCCTCGACCTCTTCCGAGGTGGACACCACGCCCTCCTCCAGGGCCGCGGTCGTCGATACGATCTTGAAGGTGGAGCCGGGTGCCAGCCTTGTATACGTCGCGCGGTTGTAGAACGGCGCGGAGAGGTTGTCATACATCTTCGCGTAATATTCCGCGTCAACCGTATTGGCCATCCGGTTGCAGTCATAGCTCGGGTAAGACACCATAACCTCGACCTGGCCGGTATCGACCTCCGTCACGACGATGGATCCGGAACAAGGCTCCAGTGCCAGATCGGCCGGCGTGATCTCCAGGGACCGGATCTTTCGTGTCATAAATCCGAAGGCAGACAGGTTCTCCTCCTCGAGCTGCCTCATCGAGACCGAGTCTTCCTCCAGCACTCCCTGGTCAAACAGGAGGAGGCACAGTGTCCTTCCGGACAAAGTATAGGAATAAATCAGGTCCGAATAAATCAGCTTCGCGAAGGCGTGATCATCCTCCAGCAGGTCCCAGGTGTAAGAAAGGAGGAGTTCATACAGCTCTCCGGTATCGTAATACGACCCTTCCTTCACCTGCAGCTTGTCCAGCCGGATCCAGCTCTTTGAAAATGCATAGATCAGGAACTGGCTCAGGCCGATCTTATCCGCGCGGTACTGCCGGTACGTCGGATCGGTCCGGTCCATCGCGCCGGTATCCAGCACGCCGTCATCCGCCAGCACATCATAGATATGCGTGAGATAATCCGCTTCCCTCTCCGGCAGGTCCGCCAGCTTCACAGTCGAATTCTGCGCCATGTAGACCTTGAGCTGCTCCATCACCGCGGCGCGCTTCGACTCATACATCGACTGCACAGCCTTCTCCCGGTCGGTCGCATCCTCCGCGGTAAAGTGCCGGTAATCGATGATATTGTTCTTGATCAGGGCGTTATAGACGTCATAGATCGGGATGGTAATCTCACCGGAGGATTCGCCCCGGGAACCGTGATCGGATCCCATATGAATCTTGCTCAGAAGTATGCCTGCAAGATGATTCTCCAGCACATCATACATCTGCTTCGTGAGCTCCACGTCGATCGTCAGATATACGTCATGTCCGGGCACGGGCTCCTTCTCCGTCGTGACCGAGAGCACCTTGCCGTTCTCGTCGTAGAGCACCCGCTCGATTCCCTTCTCGCCTCGCAGCTCCTCCTCGAGCTCCGCCTCGATGCCGGTCTTGCCGATGGCGTCCGACGCGGAATAGTATTTATCCCCCGCGGCCTGCTTCTCCTCGAGCTGGTCCTGGGTGATCGTCCCGGTATAGCCGACGATATGCGCGATGGTCTCTCCGTAATTGTATCTGCGCAGGGTCTCCTGCGTGATGGCCACGCCCGGCAGCTCCGGGCTGTACTCCTGGATCGCCGCGACCGCCTGCATAGAGACGTTCTGCGCGATCGTGATCGTCGGCGCATTGGCCGCGTAGCGGTTTACGAAGACCGCGAAACGGATCGAAAGCACCCGAAGCGCGTCCTCCCTGCTCAGCTCCTCCGGGATCGCAAAACGCGGGCTGTTGACCGATTTGTCATAGCAGAGGAACTCGAAGACCGTCTTCGCATCCGCGTTCATCTGCTCTTCGGTGGGCGTCTCCGTCGAATAGGCATCCTTCAGAAACCGCGTCAGGCTGTTGCCGGAAACCGCAAACTCCGGCTCTCCCGCCGCGTTAAGCCGGATCGGGAACTGCGTCACCAGCTCGCAGTGATATTCGTCCAGCAGAGAGAGGAGCCGCAGGATCATCTCATTGATCTTCGCCGAATCCTTCAGCTCGCCGGTATCCTGGTACGTGATGCTGTAGCAGAGCTCATTGTAAGCCAGCAGCACACCGTTGCGGTCATAGATGCAGCCGCGTGTCGGCCGGATCTCGCGGGTCACTTCCTTCGTCTCCTGCTGGGGAGCCACATAATCGGTGCGGTTGGAGATCTGAAGACGGAACAGCTGATGGATCAGCACGCCGAATAAGGCCCCGTAGATGATCATGACAAAGATCAGGCGGGACCGAAACAGCCGTTTCAGAAAATCCATTACCACATCAAACAAAATCATTCCTCCCGGAATTCAAAACGACGGTACCACCGGCAGATGGCCCGGATCAGCACATAGAGCAGGAAGCCGCAGGCGACGGTATAAAACACCTCCGGCAGGATCACCAGCGGAAAATAGCTGCCGAATCCGGTCTCGCCCTGAAGCAGAAAATGAAACAGATAATACAAAAATCCATAGAGAAGGTCGGCAAGGCCGATCATCACAATGGAAAAATAAAAAGCTCGCTGGAATTCCATCTTCTCCAGAAGCGCGCACGCAAATGCGACCATCATCAGGATCAGCGCTTCCAGGCCGATGATATTCGAAAAAAGCAGGTCGCTCAGCAGTCCTGCCGCAAACCCGAGCCCCATGCCGAATTTGTGGCCCCTCTGATAAGAGAAGCAGACCACACAGGCAAGGACCAGGTTCGGCACCACTCCCGCGAGCGAAAGATAAGGGAATACGGTGCTCTGCAGGAACAGCGCGGCTCCCGTCAGAATCAAGGCAATCACAAATATCATGGCTGCCTCCGTCAATCATCCGGGAGCATGCTTTCGAGCTCCTCGGTATCCCTCATCTGTGTAATGACCAGGACCGTCGTCAGATCCGAGAAATCCACGGCCGGAGTCAGATGCCCCGACATGGTCAGCTTCGACGGATCCATCTTATAATCGATCAGATAGCCGATCAGGATGCCGGGAAGATACCGGTCAGAGAGCTGAGAGGTCACTACGGCCGCCCCCTCCGACAGCTGCGCGTCCTTATCGATCAGCGACACGTCCAGGGCAAGTGTCCCGTCCTCCCGCAGCGTCAGGTCGCCCCGCACCATGCAGGTCTCCCGGGAATCCTGGAACGTTCCGGTCACATAGCTGCCCTCGTCAATCAGGGAACGCACGCGGCTGTAATGCTCGCCGCACTCCGCCACGATGCCGCACAGGCCGTTGCCCGCCAGCACGTTCATCCCCTCGCTGATCCCGTCCGCCGACCCCTTGTCGATGACAAACTGGTCGAACCAGTTGGACGTGTTGCGGCTGATGACACGGGCCGCCACCTTCGGATAATCACCGTAGGTCTGATCCAGATCAAACAGCTTGCGAAGATCCTCCAGTTCTCGTTTCTCCTGAAGCAGGACCGTATTCTGCGCGGACTTCTCCGCCAGCTCCTTATTCAGTTGTTCATTTTCAGCGATCAGCTCGCCCTTCTCCCGGAAATACTGCACCTTCTCCTGTGTGAAATCCCGCACCTTCACGAACGCTTTCTCAAACGGTTCGTAGATTGAGTACAGGGCGTCCCTGACACTGTCAAACCGCTGCTCGTAGCGGTAGGACAGATACAGCAGGCTGACACACACAAGCGTCAGCAGGATAAAGAGATATTTGGAGCGGATCGTAAATCTGGAAAACCTTCTTCTGCGTCTTCTCATTGATCCTCTGCTATCCGTCAATAAAATCTGCGGATTTTCTTCAGTTCTTTAAATACCTTTAACAGCTCTTTGGACTCCATGATCTTGCCGAGCCCGTCTACAGCCGCCGTCTCGCAGTTGTCGGAGACGAACACCTCCAGGCCCGTGTGCTCCGAGAGCAGCCGTGACAGCTCCGGAATCCTCGCGGATCCGCCAGTCAGGTAGATGCCGGTCTTCTTGATGTCCGAAGAGATCTCCGGAGGCGTTCTCTCGAGGACGATCCGCACACCGTCCACGATCGACATGAGCAGGTCGTGCATCGCGTCCCGAAGCACCGATGCCTCCACCTCTACCTCAGCCGGCAGGCCGGTGACAATGTGCCTTCCGTAGGCGGTCAGCGTGGCTCCCTCTTCCTCGGGCGTCTCCGACAGGCTCTTCTTGAGGAGCTCCGCCGTCTTCAGCCCGACCGAGACATTGTACTGCCTCTTGATCGTGTTGAGCACCGCCTCGTCGAGCTTCTCGCCGCCGATTAAGACCATGCGGCTCAGCACGATGCCGCCCAGAGAAACCACGGAGACCTCGGTCACCTCATATCCCACGTCCACGATCATCATGCCGCGCGTTCCCACGACATTCTGGCCGATGCCGACACCGTCCGAGATCGCTCTCTCGATCAGGAGCACCGACCCGGGGCGGATCTGCGAGCTCTCCACCACGTCGTAGAAAGCCTTCTTCTCCACCTCAGTGATGTCAAACGGAAACGCCACCAGGAAGTTCGGGCGGTAGAGCGGGAAGGAGCGCACCTTCAGCTCCTTCAGGATCCGGTCATACATATACTGCATGTTGTCGATATCCGTGATAACCCCGTTCTTGACCGGGTTCGTGATCTGGATATCCTCCGGTGCCTTCTCCATCATGTCATAAGCCTCGTCGCCATAGGCCACCACGCCGTTCTTGCCTCGCTTCGCGATCAGATTCTTCTGGCAATAGACCATGCCCTCTTCCGCTTTATAAACCTTGATGGAATTGCTGCCGAAATCAATCCCGTAGTAATTACCTGCCATTGTAAACCTCATTCTTCGGGCGGTCCCCGTCTTAAATGTCCTCGGAGAAGTTCATCACGTCCCTCAGGGAAGTGTATCTCAGGTCTCCGATGATGAGATGGTCCGCGAGCGGGATATCAAGGATCCGCCCCGCCTCCACGGCCCGCCTTGTCATTGCGATGTCTTCATCGCTCGGTGCAGGGTCCCCGCTGGGGTGGTTGTGCACCAGGAAGATCTGCACCGCTCCCCTGCGCAGCGCGGTCAGAAACAGTTCTCTCACCGAGACGAAGGTCGCGTTGACCTTGCCGCGGCTCATGATGCTCTCGCCGATCAGGCGCCCCTTGTGGTCGAGCATCCCCAGCAGGAGCTGCTCGTAGCCCAGGTGCCGGAAATCCTCCATGTAATACCGGGCGATATCCTGCGCGGACCGCATCACCGGCAGTTCCGGGCGGGCCGTCTTGGACATCCGCCTGGCCAGCTCCCCGATCGCGAGCAGCTGGATCGCCTTGACCGTGCCGATCCCGTCGATCTGCCGCAGCTCCTCCGCCGTCGCCTGCCGGAGGATCAGCAGGCCGGGGTGCTTCTTCTCATCCAGATTCAGAACCCTCCTGGCAAGCTCCAGAGCCGTCTGGTGCCGGGTCCCGGTCCGCAGGATCACCGCCAGCAGCTCTCCGTCCGAGAGTGCCTCGATCCCCTGTGACTGCGCCTTCTCATAAGGCCGCTCACTGACCGGATATTCCTTCTGAGTCAGATGTTCGTGTTCCATATGTCTCCTTTCTTCTGCGTTTTCCGCGCTCGAAAGGGACTCTCTCCTGAAAAACCAACTTTTAGTGTACCATATCCATGCGTCCTTTACAACGGACTCACAGTTGAATTAAGTTTTTCTCAAACAATTTCTGCAGGGACATCAGGATCCCCAGCTTCGCGTGATACCAGGTCAGTCCGCCCTGGAAATACACCGCGTAAGGGGGCTCGATCGGCGCGTCCGCGGACAGTTCGATGGACGAACCCTGCACAAATGCGCCCGCCGCCATGATCACATCCGAGTGGTATCCCGGCATGGCCCACGGCTCCGGCGTCACGTAGGAATCGACCGGCGCGGCGGCCTGGATGCCTTCGCAGAAGGCAATCACCGCCTCCGGGGAGCGCAGGACCACCGACTGGATGATATCGTGCCGGTCCTCTGTCCCGTTCGGAATCACGTCAAATCCGAGCTTCTCATAGACATTTGCCGCGAAGACCGCGCCCTTTAAGGCGCCTGCGGTCACGGTCGGTGCGAGGAACAGGCCCTGGAAGAAGGACTGGTTGAGTCCCAGAGTCGCGCCCACCTCCATACCGAGGCCAGGGGCCGTCAGCCGGTAAGCGCACTCCTCGATCAGATCTCTCCTGCCGACGATATATCCGCCGATCGGGGCCAGGCCGCCGCCCGGGTTCTTGATCAGGGAGCCCACACACAGGTCCGCGCCGACGTCCGAAGGCTCAGTCACCTCCACGAACTCTCCGTAGCAGTTGTCCACCATCACGATGAGCTCCGGCTTGATCTCCTTGACAAATGCAATCAGCTCCCCGATCTGCGCGACCGAGAAGGTCGGCCGGGTCTGATAGCCCTTCGAGCGCTGGATCGTCACCATCTTCGTCTTCTCGCCGATCGCCCTGCGGATATTCTCATAGTCAAATGTCCCGTCCGCGAGCAGGTCGACCTGCCGGTAGGTGATCCCGTACTCCGCAAGCGATCCTCTCGAAGGACGGATGCCGATAACCCCCTCCAGCGTGTCATAAGGCTTGCCCACCGGCGAGAGCAGCTCGTCTCCCGGCCGCAGGTTGGCCGCCAGGGCCACCGTCAGCGCATGCGTGCCGCAGGTCAGCTGGGGCCGCACAAGAGCCGCCTCCGCGTGAAAGATATCCGCATAGACCGCCTCCAGCGTCTCCCGCCCCAGGTCGTTGTAGCCGTATCCGGTGGACGCGGCAAAATGCATCTCGCTTAAGCGGTTCTTCTGCATCGCGCCGATCACCTTCATCTGGTTAAACTCCGCCACGCGGTCGATCTGCGCGAAGCGCTCCGCAAGCGACGCCTCCACATCTCTCCCGAAGTCGTAGACCTCCGGCGAGATCTTTAATGATTCATAGATCGTTTCCAGTTCCTTCATCTTGATATGATTCCCTTCTCCCTCAGGATCCGAAGCATCTCCGCAAGGAGCGCTTCCTCCCCCGTATAAGCATCTTTGTCGAGCCAGATCACGTCCCGCTCTCTTCGAAACCAGGTCAGCTGGCGCTTGGCGAAATGCCTCGTATCCCGCTGGATCCGCACCTTGGCCTCTTCCATGGTCAACTCCCCGCACAGGGCCGCTGCCGTCTCCTTGTAGCCGAGACCCTGCATGGAGACCGCCCCGCGGGACAGGCCGCCCGCGAGAAGCCCTCGGACCTCATCGGCCAGCCCTTCCTCAAACATCTGCTCCACTCTCCGGTCAATCCGCTCGTAGAGCCTCGCCCGGTCCATCGTCAACACAAAATACGCGGACTGAAACACCGCTTCCTTCTCGCGCTCTCTCCGGTTGTGCTCCGAGATCCTGCCTCCGTTGGCCGCGTGATATTCCAGCGCCCGCACCACACGCTTGACGTTGTTCGGATGGATGGCCTCCGCCGCGTCCGGATCAATCTCCGCGAGCCTCCGGTGCAGGGCTTCCGCCCCGTGCGCCCCGGCATATGCCATGAGCTCCGCGCGGATATCCGCCGTGTCCTCTTCTTCGGCAAAATCAATCCCGTACAGCAGGGCCTGGATATAATAGCCGGTCCCGCCGGCCAGCACCGGCACATGGCCTCTCTCGTAGATCCCCGGCAGGACGCGCCTGGCCTCCTGCACGAAGCGGGCCACGTTATAGTCTTCCGTCGGATCACAGACATCGATCAGGTGATGTGGGATGCCCCTCGTCTCCTCCGGGCGGATCTTCGCAGTCCCGATGTCCATCCCGCGGTAGACCTGCATGGAATCCGCCGAAACGATCTCTCCTCCGACCGCTTCCGCAAGCGACAGAGACAGACTGGTTTTGCCCGCGGCCGTCGGCCCGGTCAGAATGATCAGGGGATTGGATGTCTTACACAATTCTCTTAAATCTCTTTTCTAGTTCATGCTTGCTGACAGAGATGATGACCGGCCGCCCGTGCGGGCAGTGATACGGGTCCTCCAGCTTCATCAGCTGCTCGATGAGCCTGCGCGCCTCGGCCTCCGTCAGGGTGTCTCCGCCCTTCACCGCCGCCTTGCAGGACATCGTCGCAAGCCTCGAGAGGATCATTTCCGGTGTGGGCGTCCTGCCCCCGGCCTCCTCCGCGCTGTCCAGATACTCCATCAGCAGTTCTTCCTTGTTCAGATTGTACAGGTCCGCCGGGACGGCCCGCACCTGGTATTCCTTGCCGCCGAAGGGCTCGATCTCGAATCCGATCTCCGTCAGCAGCTCCATCTGGGACTGCAGGGCAGCCTCCTCCCTGGCGCTCAGCGTCAGGATCACCGGCGGCAGCAGCATCTGCTGCGCGAACTCCTTCTCGCGGTAATGCGCCATGGCCTGCTCGTAGAGCACCTTCTCGTGCGCCGCGTGCTGGTCGATATAGAAGAGCTCCTTGCCGTACTCGATCAGCCAGTAGGTCTCGAAGACCTGCCCGATGATCCGGTAGCGGGAAGCATCCTGCTCCGCCATCAGGTTGCCGGGCTCCTCAAACGGAAGCTCCAGCTGCACAGGCTTACCACTCTCCTCCGCTCTCGCGGCCGGCATCGCAGCCGGCTTCAGCTGGTTCGCGCCTCGGTCCACATGATACAGCGGGGGCTCCTTGAGAACCTGCGGCAGGGTATCGATGTCAAATGCAAGGTTCCTGCCCGGAAGCTGGCTCACCGGCCGAACAGCCTTCAGCGGGACCTCCTCGGAGAGCCTGCGCTTCTCAAAAGGCTCCGGCGCATGCCTGGCGGCTTCCTCCGCTTCCTTCCGTTCCTTCTTCCGCTCCTCCTTCGACGAGCTCTCCACCTCAACCGTCATATTTCTCCCGGCCAGGGCCCCGGTCACCGCACGGAATACCGCGTTCCAGATCCGGTCCACGTCCTTGAACCGCACCTCCATCTTGGTCGGATGCACATTGACGTCGACCCTCGTGGGGTCAATCGTCATCTGCAGCGACGTCATCGGGTAGCGGTGGCTCATCAGGTACGGCTTGTATGCCTCCTCGATGGCCTTCATGATGATTGGGCTTCGCACATACCGCCCGTTGATGAAATAATTCTCATTCGAGCGGTTTCCTCTGGAGACCACCGGCTTGCCGATATATCCCCGGATGAGGATCCCGTCCTCCTCGTAGGACGTCTCCACCAGGTTCTTGGCGGTCTCCCGGCCGTAGATCTGGTAAATGACACTCTGCAGATCTCCGTTTCCGGTCGTATGAAGCTTCACCTGGTTGTTATTTACGAATTTGAATGCGATCTCCGGGTGCGACTGCGCGAGGCGCTCCATCAGCTCCGCGATGGTATTGCCCTCGGCGGTATCGCTCTTTAAGAACTTCTTGCGGGCCGGCGTATTGTAGAAGAGGTTGCGCACGATCACCGTCGTGCCCTCCGGGCAGCCGATCTCCTCGAGCGATTTCTTCACGCCCCCGTCGATGCACAGGCGGATGCCGGTCAGCGCATCTCTGGTCTTCGTCACCACCTCCACCATACCGACGGCGGTGATGGACGAGAGAGCCTCGCCACGGAAGCCCAGGCTCTCGATCCCGTTCAGATCGGACGCGTCCGTAATCTTGCTGGTCGCGTGACGCACAAATGCCTCTTCGACCTGGTCCGCCGCGATGCCGCTGCCATTATCCGTCACGCGGATCAGCGACGTCCCGCCGTCCTTGATCTCCACGGTAATCACGCCCGCGCGGGCGTCGATGGCGTTCTCCACCAGTTCCTTGACTACCGCTGCCGGCCGCTCCACGACCTCGCCTGCGGCGATCTGGTTGATGGTGGCTTCATCCAGCCGATGGATTC
>JAEEGL011806426.1_pt1 | contig 12432 bp, 7 predicted proteins | sample 9134231 | NCBI WGS metagenome assembly JAEEGL01 (sample SAMN16246548, study PRJNA631951) | gut metagenome | biome: gut microbiome; feature: rumen; material: fiber-attached | host: Bos | place: Iran: Karaj | collected 2018-10 | reverse complement strand
TAGTTGTAGCCCGGCGTGTAGGTACCGCCGGCGAAGTCTACGTTGTATCCCTTATACTTGGTAAAGGTGTGCAGGTTCTGCGCTGAGATGTAGACACGTGCACCGCTGATGACACCCTTGAACACCTTGTCAGGAATGTTGTAGCCCAACTCAATGTTGGCAATCTTCCAGTAAGCAGCGTTCTGAATCTTACGGTCGCTGAAGTAGTCGTTCCACCACTCGCCATTAGCCTGTACGTAGGTGCGGGGAACATTCGACAGATACGTCATACCGTCAGCCGACCAGCGGTTGGCATCGAGCATAGCCACATCCTTGTTGGCCCAGCCATAACAAGAGTTCAGGCTGTTGTAGATGTCGTCAGCCACATGATAGTTCAGGGCACCGAAGGTAGAAATGGCCAGGTCGAAATTCTTGTATTCCAGACGGGCACTGATACCGAAGTTCACCTTCGGCAGACCGCTGCCCAATACCACCTGGTCGTTGGCATCGATGATACCATCCTCGTTGACATCCTTATAGAGGCAGTCACCCACCTGGGCACCTATCTGAGTAGCGTGGTCGTCAAGGTCGGCCTGTGTGCGGGCTATACCCTCGTAGATGTAGCCATAGAACTGTCCAATCTCTTCACCAACCTTGGTGATATAAGTACCGTCAATACGCTGTGACATACCGGAACTCAGCGCTGTCACCTCGTTCTTCAGTGTGCTCAGGTTGGCAGCCACCTGCCACTTCAGCGGATGGTCATTGTTGCGATAAGTTGCCGAGAACTCAAAACCGCTGTTCTTCATCGAAGCGGCATTCATGGTAACGGTCGTGTTAGACACACCTGCGTTGGCAGGAACGGCCACTGGAGTCAACAGGTCGGTAGACTTGTTCATATACCACTCGGCAGTGAACTCCAAACGGTTGTTCCACATGGCGATATCAATACCGATGTTGGTGGTCTTCTTCTTCTCCCAGGCGATGTTGGGGTTGTTGAACTCTTCAATAGAAGAACCCGTTACCACGCTGTTGCCAAAGCTATAGGTCATGTAGCCGCGACGCATGGTTGACAGATACTGGTACTCACCGATGTTCTCGTTACCCAGCTCACCATAACTGGCACGAACCTTGAACATATTGATGAGGTTGTGGTTGAACGGGAAGAACTTCTCCTTATCAAAGCGCCAACCGACAGATACAGAGGGGAATGTGCCCCAGCGGATGTCTTTGGTTAGACGGGAGCTGCCGTCACGACGCAGGATGAATGAGAACAGGTATTTACCGTCGTAGTCATAAATCAGACGACCCAGGAATGAGGTCAGTGCGTGCTTAGCCTCGTTGGTCTGGCCGTCGCGCTCCGTAGCGTTACCCACCTGCAGGTAGTAAGGCTCTGGGAAGTTGATGCCCCACGTACCCATGTTGTGCCACAGTTCTTCCTCATAAGTGATACCACCTAACAGGTTGACGTGGTGCAGGCCGAACATACCGTCGTATGTTATGGTGTTTTCTACCAGAAAGTCTGTTGAGGTGTTTTTGTTCTGATCCAATCGCTCGTTACTCTTGTCCATGTACACACGGTTGCTCTGAATCCATGCCGACACCCAGCGCTTGTTCTGTACGATAGTTTTGTTATACGACAGGTTCAACTTGTAGTTCAGCTTGTGGTTCTTGTTATCCAGACCTATCATCTTCAGCAGGTCAAAATCAGCCGAACCCGTTGCCAGCACACGGTCTACCAGTTCGCTTCTTGACAGCAGATTGTTAATCAGCAGCGGGTTAGAAGCAGAAATATCTCCGTGCACATCAGTATAGTACACACCGTATCCATAGGCGTCGTAGCTATAGTTGGCAGCAGCAGGTACCCTGTCGTCCAGCACCCAGGTCGATTCATCGCGTGCCTTGATGGTGGGCTGCATCAGCAGTGAGCCGCGCAACACGTTGGTCACGTCGCCATACATACCCTGCACATAGTCACCAACACCGAAACCGAAGCCGTCCTGACTGGAGTGGGTGTAAACCAGTGAGGTGCGGAACTTGATGAACTTCGTCTCCATCGTGTTGTTCACGCGAGCTGTGAAACGCTGGTAGTTAGGACCGGCACCCTCCAGCGTACCTTTCTGCTGGAAGTAGTCAAGACCGATATTATAAGTGTTGTGTGCACCACCGCCACTCAGGTTGATGTTGTGGTTCTGGCGGATACCGGTCTTGAACACCTCTTTCACCCAGTCCGTATTGGTGTTGTCCTGGAAGTGGTACTGTCCGTCGGCCCCCAACTTGTAACCGCTGGGAAGGGCGGTGCTTGAGTTGGCAGCGGCCTGAGCCAGGTACTGGCTGTACTGGTCGGCATTCATCGTGTCGTAGACACCCTTGGGAATGTAGTCTATACCGAAGTAGCCCTTATAGTCTACTTTCAGGGGCTGTTCCTTCTTACCGCTCTTGGTGGTGATGATGACCACACCGTTGGCGGCACGCGAACCGTAGATGGCACCAGCCGATGCGTCCTTCAGCACCTGGATGGTCTCGATGTCGTTGGGCGAGAAGTCGCGGATGGTAGTACCCATTGGCACACCGTCAATCACATACAGAGGAGCGGTGCTGCCGAACGAACCGATACCACGGATGCGCACTGCAGGGTCTGCACCGGGCTGACCGTCGGAGGTAATCTGCACACCGGCAACTTTACCTTCCAGCATGGTAGAGATGTTGGAGTTGGAGACACGCTTCAGTTCGTCGGCATTAACGATAGATACTGAACCGGTCAGGTCAACTTTCTTCTGCGTACCGTAACCGACGACAACAACCTGCTCCAACATGTTTGAGTCGTCTTCCAACTGAATCTGTCCGAGTGCAGCACGCCCGCGTACCGCTATCTCGCGATCCTTGTAACCCACATAGCTGACGACAAGCACGCCGTCAGAAGCAACATCGATAGTGAAGTTTCCGTCAAAGTCGGTGACAACACCAAGCTTTGCATTCTTCACCTTGACGGTAGCACCAATGAGTGGCTGACCGTCCTGATCCACAATCTGGCCACTGACCTTGATGGTCTGTGACTGAGACACTGATGCCATGACAGGGGCCGGACAGGCTATGAAACCTCCTGTGATTCCCGCCATGAGCATCATCGAGAATAACATTTTCTTTCTCATGTGTAACGTTCTTAGGTTATGTTAATTTTATTATGTAAATGAATTTTCGCTGCAAATGTACGGCTCTTGATATAAATCAAGGTGGATAAAACAACAATAAAGGTGGACAAAATCGTCCACATTCAATTTTATCCACTTAATAGATTATTTATACGTGCTCGGTGCTGTTCCGTACAACTGTGTGAAGCAGCGGGTAAAGTACTTGGGATCATTAAAGCCAACCTTATAGGCAATCTCCGTAATATTGCGGTTGGCATAGTTCTCCAGTATCAGCTCACGGGCAATACTCAGACGGTAGTTACGGATAAACTGACTCGTACTCTGCCCCGTCTCCTCCTTGATGCGCTTAGTCAACAGACTCTTGCTCATACTCATGGCATCGGCAAACTCTGTGATGTCAAACTGACTGTCCATATAGTGATGCTCCAGGATATCGGTGGCCCGTTCCATGAAACTCTTGGCAGGCTTGGTCTGCTGCTTGTCGGTTTCCACACTGCGATGGCGACTCTTCTTGATATGCTCCTGATTGTGGAGAATATTCTGAATACGCGTCTGCAAAGCCTCAGGGGCTTCCGATTCCTCCAAGACTTTCTTGATAGGTATTAGCAGTTTCTCGGCTTCCTGACGACGAAGAGCGGCCAGACGTCGCTTATAGAACAACCAGAAGGCAATGGTCAGCACCACGAGACACAACAGCATGAACCACCAGCTCTTCCAGAAATAGGGGGTTATCTCCACATTGATGCTGATGGTCTCACTCTCCTGACCAGCCTCGGTACTGTTTTTCACCTCAAAGACATAGGTTCCTGGCTTCAGACTGGTGTATCGCACGGAGTGCTCGCCAGGTTTCAGGGCGGTCCATTCATCCTCAAAACCTCTCAATCTACAGACATAATACTGTGTCTGACCAGCATAGCTTAGCGTAGAGAAGCTCAGCGAAAACGACTTGTTCGACTCATGAAGCCTTATCTTCTTGGCATGCGATATGTCACAGTCCAGAATAGAACTATCGAAGGCGCTGATTTCTTGGTTGTCGACAACCAGATGGGTAAATGACATGTGTACGGGATAGACGGCATCAGTATTCTCGCCACGTACCTCAGTGAGACCTTTCACACTGCCCAAGAAGACAGTGCCATCAGGAGCCTTGACGGCAGAATTCCAGTAGAAACGCTGACACAACAGTCCGTCACGCTCACCATAATTAATAAAGGTGTGCTGGTGGGGATTATAAACCGACAATCCGTTATTGGTGGTAATCCACAGCTGTCCCTGGTTGTCCTCCACAATGCCCTTTACCGCATTGTTAGCCAGTCCGTTGTCGGTGGTCAGCACTTCAAAACGTTCCTTGCCTCCCTTTTCCACCACACGGCGGTACAGGCCATAGCCATCACTGCCCAGCCAGAGGGTACCGTCCTTGGCTTCAACAACACACGTTATCTTGTCGATTACTGCCGATTGCGGCTTGTCCAACTTATGGCGCAGGTGGCGGACTGCAAAGTTGCCCTGCCCCATCCTACCGGAACGAAGGTCGATGTCACAAACACCCGTCAGACAGCCCATCCACAAATGGCCCCTGCGGTCTATGCACGCACCGATGCATCCTCGGATATTACGATTGTCAGGAAACGGATCTTCTATGTTGCCCGTCTTCAGGTCATAAAGAAAAATGCCATCGTTGGAGCCAATCCACAGGGCATCATGATATTTGTCGTACGCCAGGGCACCGATATAATTCGTCTGCCGTTGGAAATCAGCATACAGCGTCACATTTTTAATCTTTAATCTTTCATCTTTAATCTCTACGTAGTTCACGCCTCCTCCCCAGGTGCCAATCCACAAACGACCGTGAGTATCTGGTTCAAGCACCGATACAGAGTTGTGCGACAACGCAGAGTTGGCGGTGGTCCAATGCTCAAAATGGCCACCAGTACCGCGACGACTGAGTCCTCCCTCTACATTCCCTACCCAGAGGGTACCATCAGCGCTGACGTACATAGCATTCACCGGATTGGGCGACAACGACTGAGGATTGTTCGACTGATGGACATAGTTATTCAACAGCAAAGGCTTGGGCAACAGGCGTACGATGCCTGCTGTCTCTGTTCCCACCCATAGCTGTCCCTGATAGTTCAGCAGGCAACGGACGAAGTTGGTGGGCAACGGATAGCCTGCCGTAGAGGAATTCCAACAGGAGAAAACGGAGCGGCTGGCGTCAAACAGACAGATGCCCCGCAGCGTACCAACCAACAGGTTGCCGTCGGAGGTCAGCGCCAGACAGGTAGCATAATTGTGGGCCAAAGAGCGCTCATCGGCAGTGTGACGATAGGTCTGCAGCGTACTGTTATAGAGGTTATAGGCATAGAGTCCCTGATTGGTGGCTATCCACACGGTGCTGCCCTGACGCAGCAGGTCGGTGACGAAAAGGCCTTTCAACGTCTGTAGGACAGTATGGATGGGGGTAAACTTCAGTTTGTCACCCGCAATGGTAAGTCGCGACAAGCCAAGCGACGTTGACACCCACACATTACCCGTATTCTCGATGTCACAAATGGCAATATCGGGGGTATTGCCTGTATATCGGGCACGGCCAATACTGACAACATTGCCTTCATCGTCGAATGTATAGCGGTAGATACTATCCCTCGCCACCTGCCACAAAGCGCCTTTCGAGTCGCAATAGACTTTCACGGTGCTGCGGCCCAGCAAACCGCCTATCGTGCTGCGGCCATACGAGGGGGTAACGCTGCGCATGGTCTTCAAGTCTAAAACCACCGTACCCTCATCGTAAGCTATCCACAGACGCTGATAACGGTCTTCAGCAAAGCCAAGACACGAGCGACTGTCGCCCTGATGGGGAGCCTGAAAGGTGTAGCCGTCGTAACGTACAGCCCCACCGCCATAGCTGGACACCCAGAGAAAGCCCTGACTGTCCACAAAGATATGGCTGACATTGTCGTGGGGCAGTCCGCTGGTCAGGTCCAGACACAACATATTGTAGCGTTCAAGCAACGAACTTGAAAGCTGTGCACGGACCGGTGCCGACAGCATCTGGAGGATGACGACCAAAAGCAATGCTCGCATATCGCCGCCAAAGATACGAAGAAATATCCAGAAAAACAAATGATTCCGCCGGATTTTTTTCAGAAGTTCAGATCGCTGCCGCGATAGAATTGCAACAGGGCGGTCTGGTAGAGATATTCGTAACGAGCCTGCACCAGATCGCTCTCTGCATTCAGATAGATGGCCTTGGCCTCGTTAAACTCAGTGATGGTGGCCTTGCCGTTCTCGTACTTGGCCTGTGTCAGTGTGAAGGCATCCTTGCTGGAGGCAGCTGCGGCCTCGCTACTGGTGTACTTGCTGCTGGCGGCAAGCGCATTGTAGTAGGCCTGCTGAATTTCCTTATAAAGAGACTTCTTCACGTTGTCAAGCTGCAACATCTGATTCTCGCGGTCAAGACGAGCCGAACGGATGCTGTTGCGCGTCTGAAAGCGATTGAAGATAGGCACGTTGAGGTTCAGACCGATATACTGCGAGAAATTGTTTTTTATCTGTGTAGCGAAGGCGTCGGCAGGCATACCGTCGGTCTTGTAGTAGTTGGTCTGCAGGCCGGCACTGAGGCTGAGCGTGGGATACAGACCCGCCTTGGCAATGGCTATCTGACGGTCAGAGGCAGAGAGACGAAGCTGTTCGGCCTGCACTTCGGGCTTCATGGCAACAGCCTCAGCGTAGATGGCATCAGGGGAAGGAAGTTGCGATGACATCGCAACATAATCAACATGAGGACGGACTATCGAAAAGCCTTCAGGAGAGGGAAGTTCAAGAAGCTGGGAGAGGGTGAGGAGAGAGAGCTGCAGGGTGTTGTCGGCCTGCGTAGCAGTCATGCGGGCCTTGGCGAGGGTAGCCTGCTGCTGAGAAAGTTGAGCCTGACTGGCCTTGCCGTTATTGACGAAAGCCTGAAGGCGAGCGACCTGTGCCGAGTCTATGTCGATTTGGCGATGGGCTACGTCGGCCATCTCCATGTTATAGAGAATCTGCACGTAAGCCTGGGCCACCTGCATGCGGATGTCGTTACGAGCCTTCTCAAGGTCGTGGGTAGCGGCTTCGAGATTCAACTGGTTCAGTTTGATGGTATTGGGAATTTGGAAACCCGTGAAGAGAGGAACGCTGGTACCAAGACTGAGACCCGTACTCGATGTGGAACGGTTGGTATAGGTGTTATCGAGCGTCAGGCCACGACCGAAACTGAAACTCTCAGAGGCCGAGGCGTTGAGGTCTGGCAGACGGGAGTTGCGCGCCGTGGAGAGTTGCAGGGCATTCTTCTCGCGGGAATTCACGCGCTGCTTGATGTTGATATTATGCTCGACGGCATATTCAGTACACTGGCGGAGCGTCCAGGAAGTCTGCGCCCCTGCGGGGAGAGCGATAAAGATTGCTATAGCATAGCAACATACATAACGATGTTTCATAACTTAATCCTCCTTATCTTCGTCGGCAATAATTTCAGGACCACGTACCTTGTCCTTGGCAGTCAGGCCCTTCTTGATCTCAATGTTCACGCCGTCAGAGAGACCCGTTTCGACGTAACGGCGGTCGTAGTTTTTCTCACCGACAGAATCAGTGAGCACGTAGACGAAGGTCGAGTCGCCACTGAATTCGATGGCACTCTCAGGAATGGTGAGCACCTTATCGGCACGGGCCAGCACAATCTCAGCGTTGGCACTATAGCCAGAGCGAATCTTGGCAGTACCTTTCTTGCCCGCGTCGGAATCGCGAGACACAGTGACGGCAGCCTTGATTTCAAACTGGTTGGCACCATTGGTCTCTGTGGCCTTAGGCGATATATACTCCAAAGCAGCATCGAAGGTCATATCCTGCAGAGCACCAATAGTAATCTTCAAGGGGATGCCCATAGAGAGCTGCCCCACCTCCGTCTCATCAATGTTGCCTCGGAAGATGAGGTCGTTCATATTGGCCACAGTAGCGATAGTAGTACCGTCGTTAAATGTGTTCGAATTGATGACCGAGTTACCCACCTTAACGGGAATGTCGAGGATAACACCGCTGATGGTAGAACGGATGAGTGTCGACGAAGCAGAGGCGTTGCTTTTCGAGAAACCGTCACGAACTACCTGTAAAGCGTCCGTCGCAGCACTCAGTTCGTGCTTGGCCTGACGCAACTGCTGCGACACCTTATCAAACTCGTCAGCTGACACGAGCTTCTGGTCGTAGAGGTTCTTTTCGCGATCGTAGTCGACCTTAGCCTGTTCGAGATTGATATCAGCCAAACGTACGCGAGCCTCAGCATTCGACAGCGAACCCATATCGGGAATCACCTTTACTTTGGCGATGACCTCACCAGCCTGAACATAGTCGCCTGCCTCCTTCAGAATCTCTGTGATGATACCGGAGATCTGCGGCTTGACATAGACCTCATTACGAGGTTCGATTTTACCAGTGATGATAGTCGTCTTCTGGATGCTATCCAGTTTAGGTGTAAACTCGGAGTACACAATCTCCTTGGGTTGGCTCTTCTGCCATAGGAACACGAAGGTTCCAATGAAAATCAGGGCGACAATCGCTGCAATAATTACTTTCGAATACTTTTTCATAATTCTTATTTCGTTTTTATTGTTTTTTGTCTTTTGGGGCAGCGGACGACAGCGGACTTTTTCGGACTTTCCGTGTTAGTCCGCTGTCATCCGCTGCTATATTATTCGTCGCGCATGGCGTCTACAGGTTTAATCGACATGGCACGGGCTGCAGGGGCGAGACCTGCCAATACGCCCATGGCCGAAACCATGAGGGCGGCAAAGATGGCGGTCCAGAAGCCCACCTGGAAATGGATTTGCACGATGCCATCCTCCGTATTGCCCATCTCCAGCATCTGTAGAATCATGACTCCAAAGAGGATGCCACTCATACCCGCTACCAGTGTCAGTACGATACTCTCAGAGATAATCTGTCCCAGAATCATCTTGGGTGTTGCTCCAATGGCGCGACGGATACCTATCTCCGTCGTACGTTCACGAACGGTGACCATCATGATATTCGATACACCAATAGCACCTGCCAATAGCGTTCCGAGACCTACCAGCCAGACGAGGAAATTGACACCCTTGAACAGGTTATCAATCATCTGGAACAGCACCTCAGTATTAAATACCATAGCACCCTGCTCGTCAGTCGGATCGACATAATGCGCACGAGCTATCGTCTCACGGATGCGGTCGGTTATACTCGACATGACGACCCCAGAACGGCCTGTCACAGCTATCATATCGATACTGGTGCCTCGATTGTTGGCCTGTTGCATCATTGTCAGGGGCAGGATGACCACTGTGCCTGCCTCGCCACCAAAATTGATGCCCTCGGACGTGTTATAGTCGACACCAACAATCTGATAGTAGATGCCATTGATGCGTATCTTCTTGCCACAGGGGTCGCCACCACCAGGAAACAAGGCCTTATAGGTCTGCTTCTGGATAACGCACACCTTGCGATGGTCGCGAATGTCAGCATCGTTGATATAGCGTCCGTAAAACATCAGCGGGCTGTTGACGCGCTGGTAATCGGGCAGTGCTCCGTTAATGCCTACTTCGGCTTTTCTCTCCTGGTAATATGCCGTTCCACCATTAGAGAAAAGTAGTGGCGTGATGACGTCGAGTTCAGGAACGGCTTGACGCAGACGCTGAACGTCCTTCTGGTCCATCGACCAATAGCGTCCCTTACGGAAGCCTTTGTAGGCTTTTGACGTAGGTTGTGCCCATATCATGGCGGAGTTGGTGGCAAAACCTGCAAAGTTCTTTTCCAGTCCTTCCTTCAGTCCCTGGCCACCGCCCATCAGACCAACCAGCATGAAGACACCCCAAAACACGCCGAAGCCTGTCAGGAACGAGCGTGACTTGTTACGAGTCAGCGTGTCGAGTATTTCGCGATATGTATCTAAATCCAATCTCATTTCAGTTCACAGTTCATAGTTCATAATTCATAGTTACTCTGCACGAAGTGCTTCAATGGGTCGTATTCTACTAGCCTTGAAAGCTGGGATGAGTCCCGCAATCGTGCCTGCAATCACCATGACCATTGTGGCCTCGATACAGACGTCGAGACCTACCGTTGGGTTTACGAAGACGGTCATCTTGAACAACCCCGTATCAATGGTGTCGTGCCCCAATGTGGCATCCATATACTCATTGGCCATCACGCCCAGCACCATACCGATATAACCGAAGAAGGTGGTGATGATAACGCTCTCAACAATAATCAACTTCAGAATGTTCCAAGGTTTTGCACCTATGGCCTTACGAATGCCAAACTCGTGAGTACGCTCCTTCACAGTGATGAGCATGATGTTCGACACGCCCACGATACCGCTGAGCAAGGTAAACAAACCTACCACCCAGAGGAAGGTGCGAATGATGTCAATACCCTGTTCCATCTGCAGGTTCTGCGTGAAGCGGTTCCATATCCATATAGCCTCTTCGTCCTCAGGATGTGCCTGATGCTCAGCATTCAGACGGCGACGGTAGTCTTTCTCAAAGTCCTTGTTGGCCTGTTCTGTCGCCAGCCCATGGAAAGTAAACTCAATGCGTCCGGCATCATCGGTATTAGCACCATAAATCGACTTGATGGTGGTGTACGACGAATACCCATCGGCACGACCATTCTCCTGTTCCTTATAGATGCCCACCACCTGAAAGGCAAAATTGCCGACATCGACGTATGAGCCTATCTTTGCTTTCAGTTCTTTGGCCTGCTTGTTACCGATAACCAACACCTTACGCTTCTCTTTCAGGTCTATCTGATTGATGAAGCGGCCATCCAGCATCTCTACCTTATCTATCTTGGTGTGGTTGGGATAGACACCACAAATACTGGTGGCAATATATTGCTGCCCCAGGCTAATGGTTGCTGATGTGCGATACTGGGCGCCCACCTCGTCGACAGTACCAGGGAACTCCTGACGCGTAATGTCAATGTCTTTCTGGTGCAGACGGATGTCGCGACCTTCCTTGAGTCCCTGATAGGGCTTCGACGTCCAGTTGCCAAAGACAACCATCGACGACGACAAGAAACGGCTCGACTGCTTCAGCTGGGCATTGATCAATCCGTTACCAGCACCAAGGAGCACGACAAGCATGAAGATGCCCCATGCCACAGCGAATCCTGTCAATGTGGTACGCAACTTATTGCGACGGGCCGTCTGCCATATTTCGTTTATTAACTCCATGCTTTCTTCTATTGTTCAATTATACCGTCCTTGATGCGGATGATACGGTTCGTCTGCGAGCCCACGTTAGGATCGTGTGTCACGATAATCTGGGTCATCTGTTCCTCTTCGTTCAGCTTCTTCAGCAGTTGCATCACCTCGACAGAGGTCTTCGAGTCCAAAGCACCTGTCGGCTCATCGGCAAGGATAATCTGCGGACGCGTAATCAGTGCACGGGCAATGGCTACGCGCTGCTTCTGTCCACCAGAGAGTTCGTTGGGATAGTGCTCAGCCCAATCCAACAGCCCCAGGCGTTCCAGATATTCCAGCGCAAGGGTGTGTCGCTTTTTACGCGACACCCCTTGGTAGAAAAGTGGCAACTCAACATTTTCTACTGCTGTTTTAAACGAGATGAGATTAAATGACTGAAAGATAAAACCTATCATGCGATTGCGGTAGTCGGCAGCCTTGCGCTCAGAGAGGTTCCAGATGGGTACGCCTGCTAACTCGTAAATGCCTGAATCGTAGTTGTCCAAGATGCCTAATATATTCAGTAAGGTACTCTTGCCCGAACCCGAAGCACCCATGATAGAGACGAACTCACCCTTCGCGATGTCGAGCGAGATGCCTTTCAGCACATGCAGAGGCTGGGCACCCTGATAGGTCTTGTGAATGTCTTGTAGATGAATCATGAAAACAAACTTTTTACCTTAATTTTATTCGTTTGACGTTGCAAATGTACGAAAAGTTGCAGTATCAGCCAAATATTTGGGATATTCTGCAGACAAATGTGATGAATGGACGGAAGAAAAGTCACTCTTTAACATCTATATACTTTTTGTAGGCTTCAACAACGTCATCAATCGTAATGTCCAACAACTGCATCTGACGGTAGAGTTCTGGCAGACGTTCCTTCATAAACTCCTGCTTGCGCTCCTTCAGAATCTGCTTTTTCGCGCCTTTTGTCACGAAGTAGCCCAGGCCCCTCTTATTATATATAATGTTCGCGCGAGCCAATTCGTCGTAGGCCTTCACTGCCGTATTCGTATTCACCTCAAGGAGTACGGCATACTCCCGGACTGACGGAAT
>JAEEGL011521132.1_pt1 | contig 12432 bp, 9 predicted proteins | sample 9134231 | NCBI WGS metagenome assembly JAEEGL01 (sample SAMN16246548, study PRJNA631951) | gut metagenome | biome: gut microbiome; feature: rumen; material: fiber-attached | host: Bos | place: Iran: Karaj | collected 2018-10 | reverse complement strand
CGGCATGCAGTACAACTTTTTTGGCGTGGACGGGTGGTTCCACACGGTGTACGGATTCATGGGCGTCACCGCTCCGATAGGCGAAATGCGCGAGCTGGAGCCGATCCTGACGAAATGCCTGGGTTCCTTCAACTTTACCCAGGATTATGTAAACAGGGCAATCAAGGTTTCCAATGAGGAGCGGGAAGCGCTTCTGGCCCGCGGCCGGGCGATGCAGGCCTCGCATGACGCCATGACGGAAGCCTGGCGCGCCCGGGAAAAGGCGCATGACATTGCCTTCGAAAAGTGGAGCGACGCCTTTATGGGCTACGATCGGCTCTATGATGCCGATACCGGCGAGGTGTACCGTGCCGAACTGGGTTTCTACGAGCAGTATGATCTGCACCGGGATGAATATGCCAAATCCAACCTGCGGCTCGTGGACAAAGGGTCTCAAAAATACTATCTGAAAGGGGTCGATTACTACATTACCAAGTAAGCGCCCCTTTGAAATGGAGGGGCGCCCGGTCGGCTGTTGTCCGAACTTTCATTGATTGTCATTTATTGCTTCGGGAAAGCAAAGATGCGGTTGAGCCAGGTGATGACGTCGTCTTCCGTATGGCGCAGGGAGATGCCGCGCTTCAGTCGCCGTTCAATCTGGTTGGATCCGCGAAGGCTGAGACCCTCAAGCAGGATCGCCTGGGGACATGCCTTGCGAAGATCGGCCTCGAAGCGGCCGGCGCCTCCTCCTCCGTGGGTGCTGAATGGGGCAACCGTTTTTCCGGAAAGCGTATTGGCCTTCAGAAAAGTGCCGAGCGGCGGGGCATAGGTACCGTACCAGATGGGCGTTCCGATAAAGACGATATCGTAGCCTTCAAGCGTGGGAATGTTTTTCAGCCCGGGCAAATGGCCCGACTTGAAGTCCTGTTCCGCCGCCTTGAGCGTTGCGCTGTATGGCTCTGGATAGGGCTTGACCATTTCAAGCGGAATCAGGTCGCCGCCGGTGTGCTTCTGAATCCAGCGGGCGAGGGTGGCGGTGTTTTGCACCTGAGACTGTGAATAGTAAACAATCGCCACTTTGCCCTTCAGCTTGGCGGTCAGCGCGATGGTCGCCTGTGAGGGGTGGTTTGAAAGCAGGTGATAAGCGCATGCCGCGCAGAGGACGGCAATGGCAAGCAAAACGAGCGTGATTTTCATAGGCCTCCTTGTTGCATTGGGCAGCTTCCATTAAGGGGAGCCTTGTTACGGGCTCCCCAGGCGTTTTTGCCATTTACTGTGTTTACGCAAGCGATGCCCCCAGTTTGCGGGCTTCTTCCAGTACCGGTTTGCCGGCCACCGCGCCCGCCTCCATGACGCCGCCGGCCAGGACCTGCCCCAAATCCCGCCAGCCCAGAAATCCCAGAAGGCTCTTGTAATAGTCCAGGGCGGGTTTCCAGTTGTCAGGCGTATCACCTTCGGCCGCCATGAGCAGGACGCAGTCTTTCTTCGGGTTGGCGTAGTGCGGATCCAGCTCAGCCACGGCGAAAAGCCGGTCAAAGGTGTTTTTGAGCTGCCCGGAGAAACTCCAATAGTACAGGGGAGAGGCCAGAACCACAATGTCCGCTTCCCGGTAGGCGGGATAAATGCTCTGCATGCCGTCTTTCTGCACACAGGGCGCCTCCGGGTTTTTGCCGCCCCCCATACAGCCCAGACAGCCATGAATGTTCAGTTGCTCCAGATCAAAGCGTGTAACCTCGTGGCCCGCCGCCTGTGCGCCTTCGGTGAAAGCCGCGCAGAGCATCGCCGTGTTGCCGTTTTGACGTGGACTGCCGTTCAGGATAACGATTTTCTTGCCCATTTTGTCTCTCCTTGTCGTTTTTTTTAGTGGATGAAACACTTTGGTAATTGAAACGGTACGGCCGATATGGCTGTCCAAAGATGATGATATATATAACAAGCATTAAAAAATATGCAAGAAGAAATTTTTCCTTATGAAGCGACAAAAACAGGATATATACAGTTATAACTTGCTTTTTTGCGCCAAAAAGCAAAGAGTAGGGAAGAATAACGTCTGATACAGTTTAGCATCATCATTTATAGCCCATTTGGAATCAAAATCATGTCTGTAAACCGTCGTTTCACAGCTGATGCCGGACATCCGGCCGAACACCAGGGTAAGGGGCGTCCCCGCGCCTTCGACCGGGAAACAGCTCTGCGCAAGGCGCTGCGTCTCTTCTGGGAACGGGGCTATGAACCAGCCTCCATTACCGAACTCTGCGAGGTTATGGGTATCAGGGCACCCAGTCTCTACGCCGCTTTCGGCAACAAGGCAGGGCTTTTTCTCGAAGCGGTGGACTACTACGAAAAGACCTACTGGGCGGAAGTGGAAGCGCGCTTCATGGCCGAACCCGACCTGTACCGCGCGGTTGCCGATTTTTTTAGCGATGCGGCAAAAATTCTGCTTTCTCCGGAAACGCCCTGCGGTTGTCTGGTTGTACTGGCGGCGGTCAACATTTCGGCGGATGAGAGGGAAGTGATCGAGGCCATTAGAAAATGCCGTTTTGCCATGAAGAGCAAGTTTGCCGAACGGCTTCGCCTCGCCATCCGGAGCGGCCAGATCGCTCCGGATACCGATGTGCCCGCCCTTGCCGGGGCGCTGAACACTTTTCTTGAAGGACTGTCTCTCCAGGCCCGGGATGGTCTCTTCCTCTCGGAACTCAAGGCCATTGCCGCCCATGCGGTGCGGCTTCTTCCGGAACGCCGTTAGCGGGTTGAAATCCTTTGTGTGACTGACTCGGGTGCTTTTATACAAATCGGCAGCGCAAGCGCAGATTTGTATGAAATTGGCAGGGAGGTCATTCCTCTGGACCGCCACAACCGCATCCTGCCTGCCTGTCAGCTGTCTGTAGTTTTTCCTCAAACCATGCGCCGATTCTTTTTATGAGAATCGGCGTTTTTCATTTTCACCAGCGCGCCGCAAGACCTGGCGGCGCTGAAAGTTCTCATCTTCTCCTGCCTATTGGCATCTGCTTGATAAAATGATATCGTATTATGGTACTAAAAATCTGGAAGAAAGAATGGACATCTTCTTCGACAACAGAAAGACGCAGAGGCTTTTCGAGAGCCAGAAGGCCATAGTGAAAAATTTTGGCGCTGTGGTCGGAAAGCGTGTGATGCAGCGCCTGATTGAACTTGAGGCGGCGCAGTCGCTTCAAATGGTTTCACATCTGCCGCCGCCGCGTTGCCACGAGCTGACCACGTCGGAAGGCCATGTCTTCTCTGTGGATGTTTCAGGCAATATGCGTCTCCTGTTCCGTCCGTGCGGAGAATTTTCCGAAAGGGAGGATGGTGGCATCGTCCTTGCGTCCGTCAAGGCGGTGTGCATCATGGAGGGCAAGGACTCCCACGAAGGCAAGGTGAGGAGGTAGCCATGAACAACAATACAATGCTTGCATTTAACCCGGACTATCTGGTTAAGCCGGGCGAAACCATTGAGGAAAACATTGCGCACCTTGGAATGACCAAGGCGGCATTCGCGCGTCATCTGGGCATTCCTGTTGGGACGCTCCACCGGCTCATATCATCCGAGATTCCGCTCAGCGTGGAGTTTGCGATGAAGCTGGAATCGGTGACCAAAATCCCCGCAGCGTTCTGGACCTCGCTGGAGGCGAACTACCGCACCCGTCTGAATCGCCGGAGCGTTTTTCAGGCGGAAGATCGCAAATGGTTTCAGGAACAGCCGCGAAAGGTCATGATTGAACGCGGCTGGATTTCAGGTGAAACAGAGCTGGAACTGTTCTTCTCCACGCTTTCGTTCTATCGCGTCGCAAACCGTGCCGCCTGGATGAGGGTTTGGGAGGAACCTCTCGCGGCGGCGCGCGTTTCGCCCAAATACAAGGTTTCTCCGGCGGCGGTAGCAGCCTTCGTCCGGGCCGGGGAGATAGAGGCGGAGGGAATAGACTGCGAACCCTACTCCTCGAAGACGTTCCGAAATGCTCTGGCGTCATGCCGTGCGCTTGTCTCGCACGGAATTTGCCGTGAGACACTGCTTGAAATCCGTCGCCTTTGCTCTGAAGCGGGTGTGGCGGTCGTCTATGTGAAGTCTGTTCCCGGCGCTCCGCTCAACGGAGTGACGCGCTGGGTGGGCAGGGACAAGGCGATGATTCTTCTTTCTTTGCGCACGGGAGCGGAAGACATGATTTGGTTCTCGTTTTTTCACGAGGTGCGGCACGTCCTTGACGAGCGGAAGAAGACCAGTTTTCTCACGGGACAAGCCTGGGCGGATTCCCCCGATGAAAGGGCTGCGGACTCCTACGCTGCAGAGATGTTGCTGCCATCTTCCTTGAACAGGAAAGTGGAATTGCTTGACTCGCTGGCCGAGGTCAAACGTTTTGCGGCGGAATATGACCTTGCCCCCGGTATCGTTGTTGGGCGCTATCGCTACCTTACCAGACGGTTCGGCGCATTCGGCGATTCCGTCGCCCGTTTCAGCTGGCCGGATGATATGTGGAAAGTGGCATAGGGAATCTTTGCGCTGCTCTCAAAAAAACGGGCAGGGATGACGCAAGGTATGTTGATCATTATTGAAATTTAGATCTTTCATCTCTTCAGGGTTTTTCAATTATCTCGTCAAATCATGCGCCGATTCTCTCTCAGAATCGGCGTTTTTCATTTTCACCGGAGCGCCGCAGTGTCCGGCGGTGCTGCGTTCCCCGGTGCGCGTATCAAAAGTGAAGAGTTCCCCTTTATCGGAACAGGCAGAGAGCGAATCGTTTCGCGGCAAAACTGTTGTTCGTGACAGCAGGAAGAAAACTGGAAATTTTTTGAAAAGATATACATGGCACTCTTTTACAAAAAATGTATAGGTTGCCGCATAAAAATGAGTTTTTTTCACATGCTTACGTCTTTGGCACATATCGTGCGTATAGGACTTGCATTGCTGCAATGGTGCGGCACGTGAACGTATGGGAAAGGGGAAGAGATGAAGCTGATTATAGCCTATATCCAGCCGGAGCGGCTGAATGCCGTCAAACAGGCGCTATTCGCCCGCGAAATCTACAAGCTGTCCGTCACCAATTCGCTCGGCTGCGGACAGCAGGGCGGTTATATCCACATGTATCGCGGCGCGACCGAGGAGGTGTCGCTGCACAAGAAGATGCGCCTCTCCATTGCTGTGAACGAGGACTACGTCGAAAAGACGATCGAAGCCATTATCGAGGGTGCACAGACAGGAGAACTCGGCGACGGCAAGATATTCATTCTGCCGATGGAGGAGTGCATCCGGATCAGGACGGGAGAACGCGGCCCGGACGCAATCGGATAGGGAAAGGAACAGGGCAAAATGGAACCATCGGCAATTGCAGCACCTGAAGTGCAGATCAACCTGAACGTTGTCTGGACGCTTATCGCGGGCATCCTCGTCTTTACCATGCAGGCGGGCTTCGCCCTTGTCGAAACGGGGTTTACCCGGGCCAAGAACGCGGCAAACATCATGATGAAGAACCTGATGGACTTCGCGGCGGGTTCGCTGGCGTTCTACATTCTCGGCGCGGCACTGATGTTTGGCGTGACAAAGGCCTCGGGCTGGTTCGGCTGGGGCGGCCTCGGCATGCCGTCGCTCGCCACGGGTGAGGGGATCTGGGACTGGACTTTCCTCTTCTTCCAGACCATGTTCTGCGCCACGGCCTCAACCATTGTTTCGGGGGCGGTCGCCGAGCGCATCGAATTCAAAAGCTATCTTATCTATTCCATTCTGGTTTCGTGCATTGTCTATCCCGTGAGCGGGCACTGGATGTGGGGCAGCCTGGCGGGCGCGCAGTCGGCAGGCTGGCTTGAGGGATTGGGCTTCCACGACTTTGCCGGCTCCACAGTTGTTCACTCTGTCGGCGGCTGGGTTGCGCTTGCGGGCGCAATGGCATTGGGACCGCGTATTGGCAAGTACCGTCCTGACGGCACGGCGAACCCGATCCCCGGACACAGCCTCGTTCTTGGGACGCTCGGCGTGTTCCTGCTGTGGATCGGGTGGTTTGGCTTCAACCCTGGTTCCTACACGGCGGGCATCGGCTCCATCGGGCGCGTGGCCATGACAACCAACCTTGCCGCCTGTGCCGGGACCATCACTGCGCTTGCCACGGCCTGGCTGATCATGGGCAAGCCCGATCTGACGATGGCCCTGAACGGATCCCTTGCGGGGCTTGTCGCGATTACCGCGCCCTGCGATGTGGTGACGGCGAATGCCGCCATCGTTATCGGACTTGTTGCCGGCGTCCTTGTTGTTCTCTCGGTGTTCGCCATCGACAAGCTGCACATTGACGATCCCGTGGGAGCGGTTTCGGTACATTGTGTGAACGGCGTGTGGGGGACGCTTGCCGTCGGCCTTTTCGCGGCCCCGGTGGCGGCAAACTACGGCAATGAAATGGTCGGCCTCTTCTATGGCGGAGGCTTGAAGTTCCTTTCCGTCCAGGCGATCGGTGTTGTCTGCGCGGCGGCCTGGGCCTTCGGCACGGGGTGGGCCATTTTCTTCGCGCTCAGGAAACTCGGCATTCTCCGCGTCTCCGCGAAGACGGAACTGAAGGGGCTCGACCTTGCAGAACACGGACAGGACGCTTATGCTTCCTTCCAGTTCTTCTCGAACACGTAAATATTTCGGCCCGCGGAAAAATCTTGTGCATTTTCTTGCTTTTTCCGCGGGCCGGTTAGCGTATGCTTAGGAACAACAGGTAGAGCAAACATCCGCGCTCAAGAGGAAATTATGGAAAGGATTCACAATATTTACCGTCCGGCGGAGGAACGAAGAAGTGACTGGCGCGAAGTCGAACGCACGCTTTCCGACGATGAACTGAAAGAGCAGACTTCGCGCTGCATGAACTGCGGGCAGCCCTTCTGCCACGCCTATGGCTGTCCGCTCGGCAACCTCGTGCCCGATCAGAACCGTGCCGTGGCGCTGGGCGAATGGCGGCGGGCCTACGAACTTCTCTCGGCGAATTCCGATTTTCCCGAATTCACCTCCCACGTCTGCCCCGCGCTGTGCGAGGCGTCGTGCGTTCATCAGCTCGACGAAGAGGCGGTGATGATCCGCCAGTCGGAAAAGCGCATCATCGAGACAGCCTTTGACAAGGGCTGGGTTGTGCCCCGTCAGCCCGAAAAGGAGAACGGCAAAACCGCTGCGGTTATCGGCGCGGGGCCGGCCGGGCTTTCCGCCGCCGTCACCCTGCGGCGGCGCGGGTGGAGCGTGACGGTCTACGAAAAGCGTGATGACATCGGAGGACTCCTCCGTTACGGCATTCCCTCCTTCAAGCTGGACAAGGCGCTCATCGATCGCCGCCGCAAGATACTGGAAGAGGAAGGCCTGCGCTTCGTGACCGGCATAGAGGTCGGCGCGGACATCTCGGCGCAGTGGCTTGCGCGGCGCTTTGACGCGGTCATCGTCGCTATCGGAACTCCCGCGGCGCGTGACCTGGATGTCCCCGGACGCGATCTCGGCGGCATCCATCTTGCCCTTGAGTTTCTTGAGGGGCAGAACCGGTTCCTGACCGGCGAAATTTCCGAACCGCCCATCAACGCGAAGGGCAAAAACGTTCTGGTGATTGGCGGCGGAGACACCGGATCGGACTGCGTCGGCACATCCATTCGCCACGGAGCGAAAAAAGTTACCCAGATTGAGATTATGCCGGAGCCGCCGCGGGAACGCGACGCCTCCACGCCCTGGCCGCTTTGGCCGCATATGCTGCGCACAAGCTCCAGCCACAGGGAAGGATGCGAACGCCGCTGGAACCTGAATTCGCTCCGCTTCGTCGGCAGGAACGGAAATGTCTCCGGAGCCGAGGTTGAAACCGTGGAGTGGGAGTTTTCTCCGGAGGGAAGCCCGGTACGCTTCCATGCCGTTCCCGGCACGAAGGAAATCATGGAGGCCGATCTCGTGTTTCTTGCGATGGGTTTCACGGGCGTTGGGAAGGACAATCCCATCGTCGCGCAGCTGGGCCTTTCGCAAACGCCGCGAATGACGCTTCTCCCGGAACCCTCGCGAAACATCTACTGTGTTGGCGACTGCGCGACCGGCGCATCACTCGTTGTCCACGCCCTCGCCAGCGGCAAGAACCTCCCCCTCGACTGAAAGAACAAGGCCATGGATCAGCACAACAAAGACGGACAGCAAGGACTGTACAGAAGTGAATATGAACACGACGCGTGCGGCGTCGGAGCGGTGGCGAACCTCTTTGGCGAGGCGAGCTACGAAATCGTGGCGGCGGGGCTGACGGTTCTGAAGCGGCTCATGCATCGCGGCGCAACCGGCAATGACCCTGAAACGGGCGATGGTGCGGGGCTTCTCCTGAAGATCCCGCACGAATTTTTCAGATCGCGTGTCCCCGGTTTGCCCGCCGCCTTCGGTGTGGCGATGATCTTCGGCGGCGAGGGCGAGGAAGAGAAGCTCGAGGCTGCCGTCAGGGCCGAAGGCTGCGAAGTTCTCGCCTGGCGCGACGTACCAACCGATCCCCTGGCCATTGGCCATGACGCCCGCGCCGTTATGCCGGGAATACGGCAGATGTTCATCGGCTGCACGGATGAAAGGCGTTTGTACATCATCCGCCGCCAGCTGGAAAAATCGGCAGGCAATGCGTATGTCTGTTCGTGTTCCTCACGCACCATTGTCTACAAGGGCCTGCTCCTGGCGACGCAGATAGAGAAGTTCTACCCGGATCTTTCCGATCCCAGGTTCATCTCGCCCTTTGCCATCGTCCATCAGCGGTATTCGACCAACACCTTCCCCTCGTGGGAACTCGCCCATCCCTTCCGCGCCCTTGCCCACAACGGCGAGATCAACGCCATCAAGGGGAATCTGAACGCTCTTTCCGCCCGCGAAGCCTCGCTTTCCTCCCCGGTTTTCGGCGACGAACTGAAGAAGCTGCTGCCCGTTGTCCATTCGGGGCAGAGCGACTCCGCCTCGCTCGACAACATGTTCGAACTGCTTGTCGCCGCCGGACGTGATGCCCCGCACGCGATGATGATGCTGATTCCCCAGGCATGGGGCGCGAAGTACCACATGGGGCACGATGTCCGTTCGTTCTACGAATACCACTCTGCCCTGATGGAGCCCTGGGACGGCCCGGCCGCCGTCGCGTTCACCGACGGAATCGGCCTTGGCGCGGCGCTTGACCGCAACGGGCTCAGGCCCGCCCGCTGGACCCTGACGAAGCGCGGGCTCTTCGTTCTTGCCTCCGAAACCGGCGTCCTCGATATTCCGCCCGAAGATGTTTCCCGGCACGGACGGCTCGGGCCGGGCTCGATGCTTTGGCTCGATCTTGAAAACCACCGGCTCATGGAAGACGCCGAACTCAAGGCCTTCTACGCCCGCCGCCGCCCCTACCGCCGCTGGGTGAAGGAGAACCACATCCCCGTTACGGGGCTCTTTACCGAGATTGTGCCGTCCAAGATCCCCGACAATCTTGCCCATGCGCAGGCCCGTTTCGGTTACACGCTGGAAGATATTGAACTCGTCCTCCGCCCGATGGCGGAAACCGGGCACGAGCCTGTCGGCGCGATGGGCAACGACGCGGCGCTTGCCTGCCTGTCAAAGAAACCAAAACGCCTGTTCGACTACTTCCACCAGCTTTTCGCGCAGGTGACGAATCCGCCTATTGACCCCATCCGCGAAGAGCTTGTCATGTCGATCATGACCTACATCGGCAACCAGGGGAATATCCTGTCGGAAACGCCCGAACATGCCCGGCTCGTCAAACTGACCCGCCCCGTACTGACGGACGACGAACTCAAGCGGATCAAAAACATTCCCGACTTCCCCGCGAAGGTTTTCCCGATATTTTTCGACGGCGACCTCAAATCCGCGTTGAACGGGCTCGCCCAGTCCGCTCTTGCCGCCGTCAGGGAAGGGGTGAAAATAGTCATACTCTCCGATCGTCTCCCGGAGGAGATGATGGAGTCGCGTTCCGTCAGGATCCTTCCTTCGCTTCTTGCCCTTGCCGCCGTGAACAAGGCTCTGGCCGAGGCGGGGCTGCGCCCGTCAACCGGCCTTGTCGTGGAATCGGGCGAGGTGCGTGAAGTGCATCACTTTGCCGTGCTGCTCGGCTTCGGAGCGACGGCCGTCAATCCCTATCTTGCCCTTGAAACGGTTTCCGACATCGGCAGGAACGACCCGGTGCAGGCTGCCGCGAATTACGTCTCGGCGGTTTGCAAGGGGTTGATGAAGATCATGTCGAAGATGGGCATCTCGACCCTGCGTTCCTACCGCTCCGCCCGGATCTTCGAGGCTGTCGGACTCGGTCCCCGGCTCATGCGCAGCTACTTTGGCGGCGTGACTTCCCCCGCTGGCGGGCTGGAACTGGAGGATCTGGAAATTTTGCTTGAAGAGCAACCGAAAGCTCCGGGAGCTCCCGTGCTTGCCCCGGGCGGCGAATATGGCTACCGCAGGGGAAGCGGGGAACATCTCTGGACGCCCCAGCGCCTCATGGACTTCCGCGAGTCCGTGCGCCACAATGACTACGCCCGTTTCAAACGCTACACCGCTTCCGTTGACAACGACAGCCGCGTCACCCTTCGTTCGCGGTTTGACTTCAGGTCGGCAACGCCGGTCTCCCTCGATGAAGTTGAAAGTGTCGAGTCCATCGTCAAATCTTTCGTCGGCGGCGCGATGTCGCTTGGCTCGATTTCGCCGGAAGCGCATGAGACGATTGCCCTCGCCCTGAATGATATGGGCACGATGTCCAACTCCGGCGAGGGCGGCGAGAGCCCCGACCGCTTCGGCACCGACAGAAACAGCGCCATCAAGCAGGTGGCCTCCGGACGTTTCGGCGTGACAATCGAGTATCTCCGCTCCGCGAAGGATTTGCAGATAAAGCTTGCCCAGGGCGCGAAGCCGGGCGAGGGCGGGCAGCTCCCTGCCCACAAGGTGAACGAACTGGTCGCCCGTCTCCGCCACGCCAAGCCGGGCACGACGCTTATCTCGCCGCCGCCGCACCATGACATTTATTCCATTGAGGATCTGGCGCAGCTCATCTACGATTTGAAGTGCGCGAACCCCGAGGCCCGTGTTTCGGTCAAGCTTGTCTCGGAGGCGGGTGTTGGCACGATCGCGGCGGGCGTCGCCAAGGCCCATGCCGATGTGGTCGTCATTTCCGGCTTTGATGGCGGCACGGGCGCCGCGCCGCTCACCTCCGTAAAACACGCGGGGATTCCATGGGAGCCGGGGCTCGCCGAATCCCATCAGACGCTGATCCGGAACAATCTCCGGGCCCGCGTCAAGCTTCAGGTTGACGGGCAGCTTCGCACGGGACGCGACATAGTGATTGGAGCGATGCTTGGCGCGGATGAATTCGCGTTTGGAACATCCATGCTCGTTTCGCTTGGCTGCGTCCAGTGCCGCAACTGCAACCTGAACTGCTGCCCGGTCGGCATCGCCACGCAGAAGGAGGATCTCCGCCGCAAGTTTGCCGGCCGGCCCGAACATCTTCAGTGCTTTTTCCGTTTCCTTGCGGAGGAAACGCGCGAACACCTTGCCGCCGTCGGACTCCGCTCTCTCGCGGAAGCGCGTGGCCGTACCGACCTGCTGACCTCCATCGACCCGGGCTTTGATTTCGGAGAGATTCTGGCGACCCTGAAAGATCCGGAAGACCATTTTGCGTCTTCGGCGTCTCACCATAAAAACTATGACGTCCGCGAGCTTGTCCCCTGGTTCAACCCCGGTGCGGACATCACGCTCCAGCGCCGGATCTCCAACTCCGATCGTTCTGTCGGCGCGGCGCTGTCCGGACATCTCGCCGCCAACCGCCGCACCGATCGGCCTTCGGGGCATTTCACCGTGAACTTCACCGGCGTCGCCGGACAGTCTTTTGGCGCGTTTCTCGCCCGCGAAGTGACCTTCAACCTTTGCGGCTCCGCCAATGACTATGTTGGCAAGGGCCTTTCCGGAGGGATTATCACGATTGTGCCGCCCAAAGTTTCCGAAGTCCCGGGCTTCCGGCCCGAAGACAATGTCATCGCGGGCAACGTGATCGCCTACGGTGGCACTTCGGGAGCCATCTACATTAACGGCCAGGCGGGAGAACGCTTCGGCATCCGCAACTCCGGGGCCACGCTTGTCGTTGAGGGAATCGGCGACCACGGCTGCGAGTACATGACGGGAGGCGTCGCCGTGATCCTCGGCCCGGTTGGCGTCAACTTCGCGGCGGGCATGACCGGCGGTACCGCCTATGTTTATGACGAGGCGGATACGCTCGACCTGAACAGCAACCTTGATTCCGTCGATCTCTTCCCTATCGAGGCGGGAGATGCGGACGAAGCGGCGCTGCTTGCCCTTCTCGAGGAGCACATCGCCCGTACCGGTTCGCCCAAGGCCCGGCGTGTGCTTGACGATTGGCCGAATGCCCGCCACAGGTTCATCAAGGTCGCCCCGATCAACGAACTGGCCTCTCCCGAGGCGTACAAGACCCGGAGCGCCTGACAGGGGAAGGGTTTTTCCAT
>JAEEGL011328135.1_pt1 | contig 12432 bp, 7 predicted proteins | sample 9134231 | NCBI WGS metagenome assembly JAEEGL01 (sample SAMN16246548, study PRJNA631951) | gut metagenome | biome: gut microbiome; feature: rumen; material: fiber-attached | host: Bos | place: Iran: Karaj | collected 2018-10 | reverse complement strand
TAGAGTCACTGAAGAATGCGACGACAGATGATGTCAAGGAAGCGCTGGAAGAAGCAGCGGCGAAGGGATTCGAAGGATCCGAAGCCACGAGAGACATGATCCCGAAGCTCGGAAGAGCAAGGAACCTTGCAGAGAGAGCCACCGGCTCCATCGATGCAGGATCAAGATCCATGTATTACTTCCTGAAGGGCTTTGCTGACAACGCTGTCGCATAAGCTTCAAGAAGATCACTTAACATTAAGACTGAGCGTTCCTTTACGGAGCGCTCAGTTTTTTGTATTCAGAAGATTTGTTATACTGTGAGCACAGATCCTGCGGAGGAGACCATGAGTTATATCACTCTGAGAAAAGAAGCCGGTGCTGAACTGGTAGAGAAAAAGTCCAGATTCATAGCCAGAGCCTGTCCTGTCAAAACAGAACAGGAAGCCTTGGATTTCCTGGAAGATATCAGAGCTCAGAACCGGACAGCGTCCCATAATGTATTTGCCTACAGACTCAGAGAACGCAATCTAAGCAGATACAGTGACGACGGGGAACCGTCCGGAACAGCAGGGATGCCTGTCCTGGACATACTGGAACGGGGAGATATCACGGACGCTATCATCGTGGTCACCAGGTATTTCGGCGGGACACTTCTGGGAACAGGCGGACTGGTGAGAGCCTATTCGGGCTCTGCGGGTATGGCCGTAACGGAAGCCGGCATCGTGACGATGGAAGAGTCCGGTATATACGAGTTCGTATGCGGGTATCCTGAATACGAGAGAACAGTGAGGATCCTCCGGGAAGCAGGTGCTGAAATAACCGCCTCAGTATTTCTTGACCAGGTGAAGATATCATATATCGCCAATGATGTCAGGGAATCGATGATCGAACCTGCACTGCAGGAGCTCTCAAGAGGGAAAAGCGCTCCAGTCCTTGTTGAGCGCGGATTCTTTCCCGCAGGTGAATAATGAGCCTGTTCATTTGCAGGCAGATGATCATTCCTGACGAAGGGGCAATACACGGCGGAAAAGAAGAGTTTTATGGATTTTCTTCGTATAATATATTCGGAGAGGTATACAGATGGATTTCAGAGAAAAGCAGGAACAACTGGAAAAAGAAATACTGTCTCCCTATGCAGCGCTCGCCTGTGAGAGCCGGGGCAGGGCTAAGGATGAACCTAAATGCGATATCCGCACCGATTTCGCCAGAGACAGGGACCGTATCCTGCACAGCAAATCCTTCAGAAGGCTGAAACAGAAGACACAGGTCTTTCTTTCTCCCCTCGGAGACCATTACCGCACCAGGATGACGCACACTCTGGAGGTTACCCAGATAGCGCGAACGATATCAAGGGCGTTGAGACTGAACGAGGATCTTACTGAGGCGATCGGACTGGGACATGACATTGGACATACTCCTTATGGACATGCCGGTGAGAGAGCGCTGAATGCACTTAATCCGAACGGATTCAAACATTATCTGCAGAGCGTACGTGTCTGTGAAAAACTGGAGAAAAACCGCAAAGGACTCAATCTGACATATGAGACACTCAACGGTATGGCTTGCCACACCGAAGGCCCGAAAGCAGCAACACTGGAAGGCCAGGTGGTCAGATTTGCCGACAGGATAGCATTTCTCAATCACGATTTCGAGGATTCTGTCAGCGCCGGGGCTGTGACAGAGGATATGCTCCCCGCACTTGTGCGGAGTCACCTCGGTACCGGAAAGTCCCAGAGGATAACTACTCTTATCACTTCTCTGATAGAAAACTTCCATGACGGTATTCTGGCCATGGATGAGGCTACAGATGCTGCATTCAGAGAGTTCAATGATTTTATGTACGAGACCATATACCTCAATCTTGACGGCAAACCCAAAGAAGAGGAGAAGAAGGTATACGGTATCGTAGAGTCGCTGTTTGATTACTACCACAATAATCCGGATGCCATGCCTCCTTTCTATGTTGAGATAGCTTTCTCAGAAGGGGTGGACAGAGCAGTAACGGATTATATCTCGGGAATGAGCGACGAGTTTGCAACAAGGACATACACCGATCTCTTCATACCGAAATCATGGCCGGTATACTGATCGGACAGACATAAGATTAATTCGGAAAGGAGGATAGCGCTATGCCGCTGCCACAGGATTTTATGGACGAGCTTCACGAGAGAAGCGATATAGTCGATGTCATTGGATCTTATCTTAGCCTGAATCACAGAGGCAGACTGTACACTGCGCTGTGTCCTTTCCATAATGAGAAGACGCCAAGTTTCACGGTATTCCCGGAAACAAGCAGTTTTTACTGCTTCGGATGTCATGAAGGCGGAGATGTCATCTCATTCGTTGAAAAGTACGAGAACCTTGATTATATGGAAGCGGTCAAACTGCTAGCGGACCGTGCCGGAATGACAGTTCCTGACGGAAGCGATCAGAGAGCTGCCCAAAGGAACAAGAGGATACTTGAAGCTAACAAAACAGCGGGAAGATTCTTTTTCTCGATGCTGAACTCTGACAGCGGAAGAATCGCCAGGAAGTACATAAGGGACCGAGGACTCGAGGACAGGACGATAACCAAGTATGGTATCGGATATGCACCGGAGAGCTGGGGAGCATTACGTGACTATATGAACGGAAAAGGGTTCACCGATGATGAACTGATCGATGCAGGCCTTTGTTTCCGTAACAGGAACGGAAGCGCGTCTGACTTTTTCCGTCAAAGGATCATGTTCCCGGTCATAGATCTGCGCGGTCAGGTTGTGGCATTTTCCGGAAGAACTATAGTCGATGACAGCAGAAAGTATCTGAATACCAGAGATACACCGGTATTCAAGAAAAGCAGGACTCTGTTTTCCCTCAATTTTGCAAAGAACTCAGAACAGCACCGGCTGATACTTGTTGAAGGACAGATGGATGTCATCTCACTGTGGCAGGCAGGATTCACTGAAGCAGTTGCCACATTAGGTACGGCTATAACTGCTGAGCATGCACAGGTCATTTCGAGATATGTCAACGATGTCCTGATCTGTTACGACTCGGATGAAGCGGGGCAGCGTGCTACAAGACGTGCGATAGATATCCTGAGAGCGGCCGGAATAGATGCAGGTGTTATTGAAGTAGTGGGAGCGAAGGATCCGGATGAACTGATCAAAAAGTCCGGAGCTGCAGCATTCAGAGCTCTGATCGATAAGGCTAGCGGTTCCATGGAGTATGAACTCAATAAGGCCGCCAGGCAGTATAACCTCGACATTCCTGACGACAGGGTGAAATACCTGGAAGAAGCAACTTCCATTCTGGCAAGAAGTACATCTGCTACTGAGACGGAGGTGTGGGCTGGCCGGGTAGCTCAGCAGACAGAAGTGGACAAGAACACCATCCTTTACACGGTTCAGCGCAAGAGAAACTCAAGAAGATCTGCGCAGACGCGGAGAGAAAACGACAAGTTTGCACAGAGCATCGGAGAGAGATACAATCTGCGTTCGTATGAGAGAGAAAAACTGGGTACAGTATCTGCTGAAAGAAGACTGGTGGCGCTAGTATGCGCTCATCCTGACCTCTGCAGGAGCATACGCGAGAGGATATCAGGAGAAGATTTTGCAGATCCCGGAACCGGTGACATCTTCAATAAGATATGTACTCAGATAGAGAATAACGAATTCACAGGCTTTACATCTATGACAGCTGTTCTGGAACCGGAACAGATAAGCGCGCTGTCGGGAATGATAGCTGAGAGCAGTTCAGTGCAGTATAAACCGCAGGATGCAGATTTCTTCATAGACAAGATACTGGAGAACAGATCCAGACTGTCAAAAGATGAGCTTGCGAATATGTCACTTGATGAGATCAACAGGATGATCAAGAACAGGAAAGGTAACTGACATCAGATGAGTGAGAGAAAAGAAGTGCTGAAGACACTGATCGAGCAGGGCAAACGCGACGGAAAACTCTCCACGCAGGAGATCACCGATGCCCTCGAAGAGATGGACTTCGATGCTGATCAGGTCGATAAACTGTACAGTACGCTTGAGAATCAGAATATTGAGATAGTTGAGGATCTTCCTACAGAAGTGGAGGATGACATTACTATCTCCAATGAGATGCTTGAAGCGGATGCGTCCCTGAGTGTCAATATAGACGATCCTGTCAAGGTCTACCTCAAGGAGATCGGACGGGTCCAGCTGCTGTCGCCTGAAGAGGAAGTCGAATTGGCCAAGAGGATGGCAGAAGGCGATCAGACAGCCAGACAGCGTCTTGCTGAATCCAACCTCAGGCTTGTCGTGTCGATAGCAAAAAGGTATGTAGGCAGAGGAATGCATTTCCTTGATCTGATTCAGGAGGGAAATCTGGGATTGATCAAGGCTGTTGAGAAGTTTGATTATACGAAAGGCTTCAAATTCTCGACTTATGCCACATGGTGGATAAGACAGGCAATTACCCGGGCAATAGCAGATCAGGCAAGGACCATAAGGATCCCTGTGCATATGGTGGAGACTATCAATAAAGTCAAGAAGGTGTCGGCTCAGCTGCTTCACGAGAATGGTCGTGAGCCTACTGTTGAAGAGATAGCAGAAGCAATGAGCATCACGGAAGATAAAGTGCGAGATATCCTAAGAGTAGCTCAGGAGCCCGTATCTTTGGAGACTCCGATAGGAGAGGAAGAAGACAGCCACCTCGGAGACTTCATTCCTGATGAAGATGCTCAGGTACCGGCAGAGGCTGCTTACCAGTCACTGCTCAAGGAACAGCTGACTGAGGTCCTCGCTACGCTCACTCCCAGAGAAGAGAAAGTCCTAAGACTGAGATTCGGTCTAGAAGACGGAAGGCCGAGAACACTTGAGGAAGTCGGAAAAGAATTTGCGGTGACCCGTGAGAGAATACGTCAGATCGAAGCAAAGGCCCTCAGAAAACTTCGTCATCCGACCAGAAGCAAGAGATTAAGAGATTTCCTTGACTGACCGACAGCATTACTGTTTTGACAGGTATACAAAATCCGGCAGTGTCCAATCTAGGACGCTGCCGGATCTATGTTTTTTGTATTTGTTTATTATTCTTCCGGAACAGGTATGCCGTTGTTCTTCCTAGCCCAGATCACTATCACTGCAATAGCAAGGAAGATCGGGAAGGAGAAGACTGTAAACAGGGTCTGATATCCGTATCTGGCTGCAATGGTTCCATTTATAAGATTTCCGAGGACCAGACCTACATCTGATCCGATGTATGAGGATGAACTGGCTGAGCCTCTCCTGCTTGCAGGCGTTACTCTCATTACGAGTGCCTGAAGAAGAGATACGGAGGCAGAATAACCTACTGAGTTGAAGATACCGTAAAGCACAAGGTCTTTGAAGGAATGAGCTCTGGCAAAGATGTTCATAGCTGCGAACAGGCAGAGCAGTGTGACCACCAGAACTTTTTCTGTACCATATTTATCTGCGAGATTTCCAAACAGAGGTCTAAGGATAAGCATCGCAACGGAGCTCACCATAAAATAGTATTCTACATGTTCGATGGCTCTCTCATTGATATGCAGCATCATGAAACTTGTCGTAGCAGAGACGCAGAAATTCATGATCAGTAAAGCGATTATCGGTACTATGGCTTCCATAGATATCACACTGTTGAGGCTAAGCTTGAACTTCTTCTTCTCCATCTCTTCCTCTTCCAGGAAGAAGCATAGGATGATTCCAAGAAGAACGACAGACGCTGCAGCAATATACAGAGTCCTGAAACCGTAATTCTCAGAGAGCTTTAGACCGAGTCCAGGTCCTATGAGGCGGGGGAATATCTGTGACATAGCGAAAGCTGCAACTCCGCTGGTCAGGTGTTCTTTGTCCAGTGTCTCAGTCGACATGACCAGTGTCAGTGCAGCAACTGCCCCGTATGTGCAGCCCTGCAGTGCCCTGAATGCAATTATCATCCAGATGTTTTTGGAGATACTGTATCCAAGAAGAGCAAGCATGTTGCCAAAACTGAACAGGATGAACATCCTCTTGCGGTCAAAGCAGTCCATTGCTGTGCCGGTAAACGGCCTTGTTAAAAGTGCGACAGCATAGAAGACGCCTGATACCATACCTACCAGAACATCGGTAGCGCCGAGCTGTTTGCTATAGACAGAGAGAAGAGATTCTGTCATGAAGGAACCGATGTAGTTGCATGTCGCTGCAAGGAACAGAATGATGAAATTCCTTTTGTTGACTACATACTTCAAAATATTAATCCTCCGGATATTTTATTCCACCGTTCCTGCTGGTCCAGATGATCATGATCAGAATGCATAAGACTACAGGGACGATACTGACTAGGAACAACTTTGAATAACCTATCATATCCGCGATTTTTCCTGTAATGATTCCTCCCAGGAAAGTGCCGCCGTCATAACCGATGTAACATGATGAGCTTGCTGCACCTCTTCTGCTGTTAGGAGTGACTCTCATAGTCAGTGCCTGAAGAAGGGTATGGGCAGATGAGAAACCGGCAGCGCTGAGAACAGCCCCGAGCCACAGCCTCCATGTCGAGTCGACAGTTGAAAGGTTCAGGAAGAAAACGATCCAGATAAGGAAACAGGGAATGATAACCTTTTTGATCCCGTACTTATCGGAAAGAGTGCCTGTAAGCGGCCTGAACAATACCAGACATATCGCACTGATGGTGTAATAATATTTCAGACCCTCCACGCCTCTGTCATTGACATGCAGCACCATGAAACTTGAGCTGGCAGAGGCAGCGACACCCATCAGGAAAAGGATGAGAACCGGGACAGCGGCTTCCACTGCAAAGACGGAGTGCAGATTGATACGGAAAGGCTTACGCTCATGATCGCTGTAATCCATAAGGAAGCCCATGGCAGCAGCTGCTGCAATGATGATGGCAGAGATCATATAGACTGTTCTGTAGCCGTATTTCTCAGACAGACTGAGCCCTAATCCTGGAGCAAGCGCCTGAGGAAGTACATTGCTGAGCGCATAGGTCGCTACACCGCTTGACAGTTTCTCCTTGGGAAGGGAGCCTGATGCCATTGCGAGGCACAATGCGGCCTGGCTGCCGTAAGTGATACCGTGCATCATACGGAAAAATATGATCCATCCAAGACTCGCAGCTGTGCTGTACCCGAACATGCATAGAGCGTTTCCGAAGGTGAGTATTATGAACAGGACCTTTTTGTTGAATGCGTCTATGGCTGGCCCGGAGACGGGGCGGGAAGCAAGTGCGATTAAGTAGAAAGCGCTGGATACGAATCCGATGATAGTATCAGTGGCTCCCATGGATCTGCTGTAGAGAGGCAGGAGGGTATTTACCATATACACTCCGGCTGAAGAGAGCATGTGTGACAGGAACAGAAGTGAGAAGTTCCTGGTCCAGATACTTGAATCTCTGTTGATCAATGCCATTTGAAATTTCCTTTCCTTATCCGATACCATTCACAATTTAGTCATAAATTACATTATATACGATTAGGACGTTATGGGAAAAGATACACGTATGGGGGAAAAAGGATTTCATCTATGTTAACGCGGATGTCTCTACGTTTCATGCAATGATTACAAATTATTACAACACTAAAAGTACATCAGTTCTGATATGAAAAGTATCATTTTTCGTAATTCCAGGAGGTTGACAATATCTGTTTCATCCATTACAATACAAAATTAGCATTTATATTGGGTTCATGCGCGCGGAGGGAAGATTGCGCCATTAAATTATTCGTCATAACGATGATTTTTGGACTTTTGACCCCCGCCTTTATTGTCGCTTTTTGACCCAATTCATTAATGTATTAAGATAAACAGGAGAATAAGCAAGCATGGTCAATGCGCATCCCGTTAAGTTAGGTACCACAGAACGTATGAGTTTCTCTCATATTAACGAAGTTCTGGAGATGCCTAACCTTATTGATGTACAAAAGTCTTCCTACCAGTGGTTCCTGGATGAAGGACTGAGGGAAGTGTTCCGTGATATCTCGACTATCGAAGACTACACGGGAAACCTCGTTCTTGATTTCACGGATTACCATCTGGATGAAACTCCGAAGTACACCGTAGAAGAATGCAAAGCCAGGGATACCACGTACAATGCTCCTCTCAAGGTCATGGCCCGTCTGCTCAACAAAGAGACCGGTGAGATCAAGGAGCAGGAGATATTCATGGGCGATTTCCCGCTCATGACTGACAGCGCTACCTTCGTTATCAACGGAGCTGAGCGAGTCGTCGTTTCCCAGCTGGTCCGTTCACCCGGAGTCTACTTCGACATGGTACGTGACAAGAGCGGCAAGGAACTGTTTTCTGCACAGGTCATCCCCAACAGAGGAGCATGGCTCGAGTATGAGACAGACCTCAATGATGTGTTCTACGTCAGGATAGACAAGAACCGCAAGATGCCCGTTACCGTATTTCTCCGTGCGCTGGGACTCGGTACCAATCAGGAGATCATAGATTTCTTCGGTGAGGACGAGTATCTGGCATCCACCCTTTCAAAAGACACTACCGCGTCCGTAGAAGAGGGACTTCTCGAGACCTACCGCAAGGTTCGTCCGGGCGAACTGCCCACACTCGAGAGCGCCCGTTCATATATGAACAACCTCTTCTTCGATCCGAGACGTTACGATCTCGCGAATTTCGGACGTTACAAATTCAACAAGAAACTATCCATCGCTCAGAGGATAACCGGACGCAGGCTCTCAAGACCTGCTGTCAGCCCGTTCACTGGTGAAGTGATCGCCGAACCCGATCAGGTCATCTCCAGGGAGACTGCTGAAGCGATCGCTGATTCCGGCATCAGCTACGTTTGGGGGAAGCTCGATGAAGAGAAAGAGATCAAGGTCATCTCCAACAGCACCGTCGACATGGCTAAATTCGTCAGCTTCGATCCTACAGAGGTCGGTGTCAACGAGCGCGTCTGTGCTTCCGTACTGGCAGAGATCCTTGAGAACAATTCTGATGTGGAAGATATAAAGGCTGAGTGCAGCCGCAGACTGACTGAGCTTGTTCCCAAGCACATCACAGTTGATGACATCATGGCTTCAGTAAGCTATATGATCAACGTTGCCCATGGCATCGGCACTACAGATGATATCGACCATCTCGGAAACCGCAGGATCCGCTGCGTGGGAGAGCTGCTGCAGAACCAGTTCCGCATCGGTTTCTCAAGAATGGAACGCAATATCCGTGAGCGTATGACCCTTCATGCGCAGGACCAGGAGAACGTGACACCGCAGAACCTGATCAATATCCGCCCCGTTGTCGCAGCGGTAAAGGAATTCTTCGGATCATCCCCGCTGTCACAGTTCATGGATCAGACCAATCCGCTTGCAGAGCTCACTCACAAGAGACGTCTTTCCGCTCTCGGCCCCGGCGGACTTTCCCGTGACCGTGCAGGATTCGAGGTCCGTGACGTTCACTACAGCCACTACGGCCGCATGTGCCCCATCGAGACCCCAGAAGGACCGAACATCGGACTTATCAACTATCTGGCAACATTTGCCCGTATAAACAAGTACGGATTCGTTGAGGCTCCTTACCGCAGGATCGATAAGGAAAAAGGCATCGTCACGGACGAAGTGGTTTATATGACCGCTGACGTGGAAGACGAGCTCGTTATCGTCCAGGGCAACGAGGAACTCGACAGCATGGGACGCTTCGTCAGGAAGAGAGTCAATGCCCGTCACGCAAGTGAGATCCTTGAAGTCGACGCTTCACAGGCTGACTACATGGACGTCTCACCCAAGATGGTCGTTTCTGCCGCAACGGCAATGATCCCGTTCCTTGAGAACGATGACTGCAACCGTGCTCTGATGGGAGCCAACATGCAGCGCCAGGCTGTACCGCTTCTTGTTACTGAGCAGCCTTACGTAGCGACCGGAATGGAGTACAAGGCAGCTCACGACTCAGGAGTAGTCGTGCTCGCAAAAGCTCCCGGAACTGTCACCAGCGTAAGCGCCGGAAAGATAGTCGTAAGAGAAGATGACGGAGAAGAGCATACATACAAACTGACAAAATTCCTGCGTTCCACCCAGTCCACTTGCATCAACCAGAGACCTATCGTCAATGAAGGCGACAGAGTCGAGGAAGGCCAGGTCATAGCGGACGGCCCCGCTACTGCTGAAGGTGAGATCTCTCTGGGCAAGAACATGCTCATCGGTTTCACGACATGGCAGGGATACAACTACGAGGACGCTGTCCTTATCAACGAGAAACTGGTCAAGGAAGATACATTCACCAGTATTCATATAGAAGAGTATGAACTCGAATGCCGCGATACCAAACTCGGACCGGAAGAGATCACGAGAGACATCCCCAACGTCGGTGAAGATGCCCTCAAGGATCTGGACGACAGAGGTATCATCAGAATCGGCGCTGACGTCGTTGCAGGCGACATCCTTGTCGGTAAGGTAACACCTAAGGGCGAGACCGAGCTCACAGCGGAAGAGAGGCTCCTGAGAGCTATCTTCGGTGAGAAGGCAAGAGAAGTCAGGGATACTTCTCTCAAGATCCCGCACGGCGAATACGGCACTGTAGTCGATGTCAAGGTGTTCACGCCTGAAAACTGTGACGAGCTCTCACCTGGAGTCAACATGGTCGTCAGAGTCTATGTTGCGCAGAAGAGAAAGCTCTCTGTCGGAGACAAGATGGCCGGACGTCACGGAAACAAAGGCGTCGTTTCCAGGATACTTCCTCAGGAAGACATGCCTTTCCTGCCTGACGGCACACCTCTTGATATCTGCCTTAACCCCCTCGGCGTACCTTCACGAATGAATATCGGACAGGTCCTCGAGGTACATCTGGGTTATGCTGCCCATGCACTTGGCTGGAAGGTCATGACTCCTGTATTTGACGGAGCCACTGAGCGCGATATCAGAGACTGCCTTGAGATGGCCGGACTTGAGCCTGACGGTAAGAGCTGGCTGTACGACGGACGTACAGGCGAGAGATTCGATAACAAGGTAACTGTCGGTTACATGTATTACCTCAAGCTGCATCACCTGGTAGACGACAAGATCCATGCACGTTCCACCGGTCCTTACTCTCTGGTCACACAGCAGCCTCTGGGAGGAAAAGCCCAGTTCGGCGGTCAGAGATTCGGTGAGATGGAAGTCTGGGCTCTCGAAGCATACGGTGCAGCCTATACCCTTCAGGAGATCCTTACTGTCAAATCGGACGACGTAGTCGGACGTGTGAAGACATACGAAGCTATCGTAAAAGGTCAGGATATACCGAAAGCCGGAATCCCGGAGTCATTCCGCGTTCTGGTCAAGGAACTCCAGAGCCTCGCTCTCGATGTTCGTGTGCTTGACAATGACGGCAACGAGATCGACCTCAAGCAGGATCTTGATGACGATGAGATCGGCATCGGATCGATGAATGACGACATGACAAACGTAGCAGTCGACGATGAACTGAGAAACTTCACGATCGAGCATCCGGATGACTATACCATGGATGAGGAACAGGAAGCTGAACCCTCAGATGACGCGCTCGACATGAACATGCTGGTTCAGGCACTGGCAGATGACAGTGACGACAGCTACGACGACTTTAACTAATAAGGGGAGGAGAGTAAAAGTATGGAACACAATGATTTCAATTCTATCCAGATAGGACTTGCGTCCCCTGATCAGATCAGAAACTGGTCTTACGGTGAGGTTAAGAAACCCGAGACCATCAACTACCGTACACTCAAGCCCGAACGTGACGGACTGTTCTGCGAGAGAATATTCGGACCGACAAAGGACTGGGAGTGTCACTGCGGCAAATACAAGAGGATACGCTATAAAGGCAAGATCTGTGATCGCTGCGGAGTAGAAGTCACGAAAGCCAAAGTGCGCCGTGAACGTATGGGCCATATCGAACTTGCAGCTCCTGTGTCACATATCTGGTATTTCAAAGGCATTCCTTCCCGTATCGGACTGATGCTTGAGCTCAGCCCCCGCGATCTTGAAAAGGTCCTCTATTTTGCGTCCTATATCGTTACAGATCCCGGTTTTACCCCTCTTGAAAAAGGACAGCTCCTCAATGAGCAAGAGTACAGAGACATGCTCGAGCGTTATGAGGACGAGTTCAAGGCCGGAATGGGTGCTGAAGCTATCAAGGAGCTTCTTGAAGAAATAGACCTTGAGCAGCTCGCAGCTCAGCTCAGAGAGGAAGCTAAGACTGCTTCCGGACAGAAGAGGACAAGGATAGCGAAGAGGCTTGAAGTCGTGGAAGCTTTCCTGGCTTCCGGACAGAGACCTGAATGGATGGTCCTTACGGTCATCCCGGTCATTCCTCCGGATCTGCGCCCCATGGTGCAGCTTGACGGCGGACGCTTCGCCACCAGTGACCTTAACGATCTTTACCGCAGAGTCATCAACAGGAACAACCGTCTGAAGAGACTCAGCGAACTTGCAGCTCCTGACCTCATCGTTAGCAACGAGAAGAGCATGCTGCAGGAAGCAGTTGACGCTCTTATCGATAACGGCCGCCG
>JAEEGL010588246.1_pt1 | contig 12432 bp, 11 predicted proteins | sample 9134231 | NCBI WGS metagenome assembly JAEEGL01 (sample SAMN16246548, study PRJNA631951) | gut metagenome | biome: gut microbiome; feature: rumen; material: fiber-attached | host: Bos | place: Iran: Karaj | collected 2018-10 | reverse complement strand
TCGGTAAATACCGGTTCCTCCAATATATTGGCATAGGTCGGAATCTTATATTTCTCGATTAATTTAAGCACCGCACCCGTATGATCGAAGTGGCCGTGCGTAATAAGAATCGCAAGCGGCGTAGCTTCCCGTTCATCGAGCTTTTCAACTATGCTTTTCATGTGGTCGCCGGGATCTACTATAAGTGCCTCTTTTCTATCATTCGTAAGAATGTAGCAGTTAGTACCTATAGGTCCGACAACAACGCAATCTATTCTCATATCTTACTCCTTAGGTTCTCTCGATATCGAGTACAGACTCAATCTGACGAATCTTGTCAACTACGGTATTTAGTTCTTCCTTGTTGTTAACCTCAAAAGCCAAGAATATCGAGGATACGTCATTCTTACCTGTCTTGGTATGAACAGATATGATATCCATGCTCTTTTCCGTAAGAACTTTGGTAATATCGGCAAGTAATCCCCTTCTGTTATGACCGTAAATCTGAATCTCTGCGATATAATTGCCCTTCTCGGAACCTTCTTCCCAGTCGGCATCAATAAGTCGCTCTTTCTCGATATCGCTTAATGCAAGCATATTGACACAATCGGTTCTGTGAATTGTTACTCCACGGCCTCTTGTAATATATCCTACAATCTCATCGCCGGGGACAGGTGAACAGCACTTGGAAAATCTGACCGCCACATCATGAATTCCTTTAACGGTAATACCGCCGTGGTGTCGCTTAAACTCCTGAATGAAGTCATTGTCCTTATTGGCAATATTGGTTAAAATCTCTTCATCGGTAATGTTCTCAGCCTTAATCTTCTTATAGACATCATTCATCTTGCCTATAATCTGGCCTTCCTTAAGTCCGCCGTGTCCGACAGACGCAAGCATCGAATCCCAATCCTTGAATCCGTACTTATGTAAAACCTGAGCTCTTATGTCAGGCTTATTAATCTCGGTATAATCGATTCCGTGAGCCTTGCTGTACGCTTCAAGCAAATCCTTGCCTCGTGCGACATTCTCTTCTTTAAGTTCCGACTTAAACCAGGCATTAATCTTGCTCTTCGCCTGTGAGGACTTAACAATATTAAGCCAGTCTCGGCTAGGTCCCGTCGAATTCTGTGAAGTAAGGACTTCGATTCTGTCGCCGTTCTGAATTACATAATCTATAGGAACAAGCTTGCCGTTAACCTTAGCGCCTACCATTCTGTTACCTACCGCAGAATGAATGGAATATGCAAAGTCAATCGGTGTAGAACCTACAGGAAGGTTCTTAACATCACCCTTTGGCGAGAAGCAAAATACGGAATCAGCAAATAAGTCAAGATCGGACTTGAGAAGTGACATAAACTCCTTATTATCGGACATTTCCTTCTGCCACTCCAGGATCTGGCGAAGCCATGCCATCTTCTCTTCTTCGTTGACAGTATTAACGGTTTCGTCTAACTTATCCTTGCCGACTTCCTTATATTTCCAATGTGCAGCGATACCGTATTCGGCAATTCGATGCATCTCATACGTTCTTATCTGAATTTCAAACGGTGTTCCGTTACTTCCGATAACAGTCGTGTGCAGTGACTGGTATCTATTCGGCTTAGGCATTGCTATATAATCCTTGAATCTGCCCGGAATCGGCTTATACATCTCATGTACGATACCGAGTGCCGCATAGCAATCCTTAATCGAATCAACCAGGATTCTTATCGCAAATAAATCATATATCTGATCTATAGTCTTGTCCTGATTGACCATCTTCTTATATATACTGAAAAAATGCTTGGCACGACCGGAAATCTCCGCTTCGATGCCGGCATTCTTAATATGCTCGCTTACTTCCTTAACAAGAGAATCAATAAATTCCTCTCTTGTAGCTTTTCTCATCTGAACCTTCTCTACAAGGTCACAATATACATCAGGCTGAAGGTACTTTAAAGAAAGATCATCGAGTTCCACCTTAATCTTACTGATACCGAGGCGCTCGGCAATCGGCGCATATATATCCATTGTTTCACGCGCTTTTTCCTTCTGCTTCTCAGGCTTCATATACTTAAGCGTACGCATATTATGAAGTCTGTCGGCAAGCTTAATAATGATAACTCTGATATCCTTCGCCATGGCAAGGAACATCTTTCTTAATGTCTCTGCCTGTGCCTCTATCTTGTCCTGCTGATAGTTTAACTGAGTAAGTTTGGTAACACCGTCGACAAGTAATGCAACTTCCTCGCCGAAAATTTCGGTAAGCTCTTCCTTCGTCATCGGTGTATCTTCTATTACATCATGCAAAAGCGCAGCGATAATAGTCTCCTTGTCCATTTCAAGATCTGCAAGGATTATTGCTACCGCTACTGGGTGATTAATATATGGTTCGCCCGATTTTCTCTTCTGATCGTTATGCATCTTCTTCGCAACTTCGTAAGCCTTAACAATCATTGTCGTATCATCGGACGGATGATATTTCTTAATGGTATCAAGAAGTTCTGCAAAAAGCTCATCCGGGTCGGCAAAGTCTTCCGTCTTCTTAATGGAGCCGAGCTCTTCTTCCATCTTCTCTCCTATTTTTTCCAAACGCTCATTTGTAACCATTCGTAATACTACTCCAAAAAACTAAATAAACGTGCAGTGGTTATATTCACGGCACCATATCATAATATTATACTAAATTTGCTCATTAAATGCAATTTTATATCGCTTCATTATGCGGTTTCTGTCATTAATATCCTTCTCATATATAAAGCCCAATTTCTCCGCTATAATCTGCGATACTTCATTTGCCGGCTTAATAATCACGTACAGTTCCGGAAGATTAAGTACATCTCGTGCATAATCGATAATGGCGCGGCATCCCTCCATACAGTAACCCTGGCGCAGGAACTTTTCCCCGATTATATATCCAAGTTCAACGCCTTTTACGTCATCCTCGTAAGTCTTAGGCTCCAATCCCATCCTGCCTATTAACTCATGAGTATCTTTTTCTTCCGCAATCCATATACCGAATTCATACATCCTGTAGACGTATTTCTTATACTTTTCCACGTACTCTTCTTCCGCTCTTATATCAGGAAGAAGCGGCTCAATAAAGCGCTTAATATGCTCTCCCTCATACAGCTTATAAAGTGCCGGAAGGTCTTCAACCGTCTCTTCTCTTATTATCATACGCTTGGTTTCTATAACTTCCCAAGGAATATCCTTAAGTCTTCTGTAGGACTTATCTATATAATCTGCTTGCGTTTCGGCAAAGTCCTGCAATGCAAATTCATATCCGACATAATTATCAAAATCGTTATTAACGCAAGGAATCGATGCAACTCCGATTGCGCGCGCAAAGTTTAAAAGCTCAGGAACGGAAGACATAAGAAGGCTTTCTTTATCATAATCCTTAATATCCGTAAGTTCCTGTCTGAATGCTTCTATTCTGTCCGGAAGCACGTATACATGAAAGGACTCTCTCATGTCATCCTTAAAATCATGAGTTTTTTTATCATTAAGCAGTTCTTCGGTTATGTATAGGTTCTTTAAGTAGTACATGAAATCTCCTTTCCTCTGATTAAAGTAAGAGCCTTGCAAAATAGCAAGGCTCCAAAAACTTCAAAATTGTCGGTTTAATGCTCGTCGATATCCGGAAACTTCTCCGGCTCCGGATAATCAACACCAAAGGTCTCAACCGTAATACTCTTAATTACCTGCGGTGTTAACGGACGATCCATTGCATCCGTATCAACGGTTGCAATTGCATTTACCGCTTCAATTCCCTCAGTAACCTTACCGAAAGCTGCATATGCACCATCAAGATGCGGTGCAGCATGGTGCATAATGAAGAACTGGCATCCGGCAGAATCCGGAATCATCGTTCTTGCCATAGAGATAACTCCCGGCTCATGCTTAAGATCATTCTTGAAACCGTTCTGAGAGAACTCTCCCTTGATAACATATCCCGGGCCACCCATTCCGGTTCCGTCAGGGCATCCGCCCTGAATCATAAATCCTTCGATAACACGATGGAAAATAAGTCCGTCGTAAAAGTTCTTCTTAACAAGGCTTATAAAATTGTTGACCGTATTAGGTGCAATTTCAGGATATAATTCAACTTTGATAACACTGCCGTTATCCATTGTAATTGTTGCTATAGGATTCTTACCTGCCATTTTAAATCTCCTTAAATTAAAGAATCAGTCCGAGTAAACCGTACGAAATAATGCACATCAATACACATGCAATTGCAACTCCGCATAACTCGGCCCATATTGCCTTCTTAAAATCAATCTCAAGTAACGAAGCTATCAAAGAACCCGTCCACGCGCCCGTTCCCGGAAGAGGTATTCCGACAAAAAGCATAAGTCCGACGAATTCAGCGTTTTTAACTTTACCGCTCTTTCTTAAAGCTCTGTTCTCTAAGTAAGTAACAAATCCGCGCGTAAGCTTAAACCTCTTAAGAAAAGCGAATAACTTCTTAATAAGCAGCAATAAGAATGGAATCGGCAATATATTACCCGCAATACATATAGGTATCGCGGTCCACATCGGCACCTGTAAAAGTGAAGCCGCAAGTAACCCGCCTCGAAGCTCAAGTATAGGCATTAACGATATTATAAATACCACAAGTTCACGCGATATATATGGCGCAAGATTTGTGGTAAACCAGGTTACCAGACTCTCCATTTTAAAGTACCTTTCAAATTATAAGTTATATTCCTTTGCAAGAAGTGCAAACTTCTCCATTGAACGTTCAATCTTATCTGTAGCTACACAATAAGAAATTCTTACATAGCCCGGGCATCCGAATGATGAACCGTTAACAAGCATAAGGTTATACTTCTTAGCTGTCTCACAGAATGCAACATCGTCATCGATTGGGCTCTTAAGGAAGAGATAAAAAGCTCCCTCAGGCTTAGTGCATGTAAATCCGCACTTTGTAAGTCCATCAAGTAAGATCTGACGGTTATGTGCATAATATGTAATATCGGACTGCTCTTCAAGGCACTCCTTAACTGCCATCTGCATAAGTGCAGGTGCGTTAACGAATCCTAAAATTCTTGTAGCGGTCTTAATTGCAAGTGCTACATGCTGCCAATCCTTCATTGTCTTCGGTACTGCGATATAACCGATTCTCTCTCCCGGAAGAGAAAGCGACTTGGAGAATGAATAGCATACAAATGTATTCTCGTAATACTTAGATACAAAGTAATGCTTAGCTCCATCGTAAAGAAGCTCTCTATAAGGTTCATCCGAGATAAGATAAATCTCATGTCCGTACTCGTTCTGCTTCTGTCTTAAAACTTCGGCAAGTCCCTTAATGGACTCTTCCGAATATACAACACCCGAAGGGTTATTAGGAGTATTGATAAGTACTGCCTTGGTCTTCGGTGTAATTGCTTTCTTTAATGCATCAAGGTCCGGCTGGAAGGTCGGGAAGTTAGGTGCGATCTTCACAAGCTTACCGTAGAAATTGCTTACATAGTTGTCATACTCTGAGAAGTAAGGTGCAAATACGATTACCTCATCATCAGGATCGAGAACTGCCTTAAGTACTGTATTAATAGCACCGCCCGCACCAACTGTCATAACGATTGACATTGCTTCGAAATCGGTACCGAATCTTTTGTTAAGATTCTCTGCAACTGCGGCTCTTACATCCATAATACCCGCATTATCCGTATAACCATGAAGCTTTAAAGGATCCATTGTCTGCTCAAGCTTAATAATGGTCTCATCGAACTTCTTCGGTGCCGGTGTTGCCGGATTACCGAGTGAAAAATCGAATACGTTCTCGTAACCTATCTCCTTGCCAAGCTTAATACCGTATTCGAAAATCTCACGAATAGCGGAGCGGTTGGAAACTGCTTTTTCCATCTGTTTTGATAACATTGCTAATACCCCCGTATAATATATAATAGTGCAGTGCACATTAACTCTATTAACGATTATAACACTTATAAGTCAATAGAGATATAGTTTATTTTAATCATAATCATAAGCTGATGATAACTAATTACCTGACGCGCTGTCGGCCTGTTTCTCTGTTCCGGCAAGTTCATATACGATTACAGGCATTCCCGCATATGCTACTCCATATATCTTCTCTGCCGCAGCATACGGAAGATTGACACATCCGTGTGAACCCGAAGTCTTATATATGCTTCCGCCGAAGTAATTTCTCCAGGTCGCATCATGAAGTCCTATTCCACCGTCAAAAGGCATCCAGAAGTATACAAACGAAGTATAATTATCACCTCTAAGCGTTGCATTCTTCTGCTTATACTTAATAGTGAACATTCCGACACGGGTAGTTGTCCCACGACTTACGGAACCCGTTACACAGTCGGTCTCAAATACCTTACTGCCCTTAATATATACAAATACATGCTGCGCGGTTAAGTTAACCTCTATATAACTGTTACCGTACTGATACTTGCCCGAAGAATATGCTCTTCTTGAGAAGACAGGCTCACGCTGCTCAACCGTCTTTTCCTTAAGCGCAGTATATACAGCTTCCTTTTCAGCCTTGGCATCAACCATATATCCTATTCCGCCGTTTCTTACGGTAACATCCTTGCCGTAAGACGTATGGAATATCTGATTATTCTTATATGTATCATATGTACTTTGTAAAAGCGCAACAAACTTGTCTATCTCTTCATCCTTAATAACAGGGTGTCCCTCGTCATCAAGTACAAGCCAGCCCTTATCATCAAGCTTAATGAAATCCACAATTCTGTCGGAATCAAGCTTTACAACCTTTCCGCCCGAACCGTACTGCACATTGGTAAGAAGATACTCATTGGCTTCATTCGCCGCCTGAAGAATTGTTGTATCTTCCGCCGTAACTTCAGGGTTGACATAACACTCGTACTTATCAAGATCGATTTCTTTTCTAAGTGAAAGAATGGCTTCTCTTATTACCTCTTCGGTTTTCTCCCGATTAAGAGTATTACCCATAACTTCATCAATGATTACATATGTACCGTTAACATATTCTATATGTGCATCAACAGGTGCTATCTCATTAGCTTTATCAAAGCACTCAAGACCTGCTAACGTTACCGCATATTGTTCCTCGTCAAGCTCCACCGGAACATCATCAAGTACCGTTTTCTTGAATAAACTTAATATAAAAGCATATCCATGCTGGTTATCTAAGGCTTCTCGAAGCGCATTGCCATATTCCGGCTTAAGCCCTATATCTTCGGCAGATATACGTTCAACCTTTTTATCTCTGAGAACAAGTGCAAGATTATAATTACGAATCTGTCTCTCGTACCTATTCTCTATCTCCTCAGGTGTCTTGCAGGATATGTCATCATATCCTATATATGTATTGGGAAAAAAATGGAATTCGAAATAAACCGATGCAGCCACGAAAGTGCCCGCTACGGTTAATAAAAACAATATGGATAATACAGTTATGGCAGTTCTCGTTCTCTTAGCAGATGACATAATCATCCTCCGTCACACAATACTACAAGATATATTATAAATGTTAAGTGGAAATTTTCAACAGGAATAAACTCTTCTATGCTGTTTATAATATTTTTATATTTTTTATAAATATATAATTATTATTTTTCCTGAACATATGTTAAGATATTTTTAAATCAAGCAGCTTCGATTTCACTGATTATCTATACCAACGGAGGCCGGATACATGATTAAATACATTATTAAACGAATCTTTCTTATGGCTTTAACCTTGTTTATTATTATGGCAATACTTATTCCGCTTATACTATTAATGCCGGTTGAAGGATATGCATGGCACCCCGAAAGTCCCGAGGTTTTTATAGAAGTCTGCATCTATTATATAAAAGCGATATTTCTCCAGTTTAATTTCGGTACCACACCCGGAACCTACAGAAGCATTGCGGAATGGCTTACAGGTCCCATAAGATATACGTTATATATAACTATACCCGCAATTCTTATTTCGTTTCCGTTAGGTATATTTTTTGGTTCTCTTGCAGCATTATATAAGAACAAATGGCCGGATCAGGTAATAAATATTGTTATAATATTACTTGTATCTGTTCCCGAATTTGTATCATGTATGCTTATTCAGTATTTTATAGGTTTTAAATTAAACCTCTTTCCGCTTATATTCGGCTACGGTGATGATTTCTTCTCATGGAAGCTTTTTAAAACAGCAATTATGCCGATTATATGCCTTTCCTTGGGACCGACCGCAAGCTTTATGCGTTTTGTACGAGGAGAGCTTTCCGAAACTTTAACAGCTGACTATATGATGCTTGCAAGGGTTAAAGGATTATCCAAAACCCGGGTTCTTTTACGGCATGCATTTCGTAACTCAATGATGCCGATACTTCCGCTTTTTCAATCAAGCATTATTGCAATATTTACCGGTTCATTTTTCGTAGAACGAATCTTTTCGGTACCCGGTATAGGTAGAACTTTTATTACTTCAATGCTGTCCGGATGGCAAGGCACTTTCTTGTGCCTGTCTATGTTCTACACTATCCTTGCCCTTGTAACGGGACTTATCACCGACATCTGCTACGGATTAATAGATCCGAGAATACGAGTAGGCTCAAAGAAAGTTATAGAAGAATAAAGTTAAGCGGCTCCGCTATAGAGCCGCTTAACTTTATTCTTTTTCGGTCAACTCAAATTCATACTTGCCTTCTTGTGCTTCGCCCTTACTTTCAATAAGAATATATAATGTCGACTTTGCAGGTATATCAATTGAAGTCTCAAACTCAGAATCATCATCCATAACAAGAAGCTGTCTTAATACCTTACCAAAATCACAATATACCTCAACATTACCCTTTTCAAGCTTACCGTATACTCTTAAGGACATATCCTCGTCACCGGTCTTAAGTTTGAAAACCTTACTTCCGTTAAATGTCGAAAAGTTCATCGATGCTGAAGTCTTATCCTGCGTTGTTACAAGCATTGTCGCAGTATAACTTGAACTGTACTTTCCGCATCCCGTAAGTGACATTGTTGAAAGTATAAGTACAAGAATCAACAATAATGATATTCTCTTTTTCATTTTTTTACTCCTTTATAATTAATCTATGCTTTAATTCTCTTTGCTTTTATACGTCTTATAAGACTAAAATCCTTCACATAGAACATAATCCAGAATATGCAAACCATAACAACAGCAGTAATCACATCGAATACCGAGTGCTGCTTAATAAACATGGTTGAAAGCACTATAAGAATTGCAATTATTAAAGAGCCCGTCTTAAAAGCTCTTGATCCCATAAATTTATTGCTGTAGCATATCGAAAGATGTGTTCCGAGTGCATTATATACGTGGATGCTGGGGAACAAATTCGTCGGTGTATCCATCTTATAGAGAATCTTTACAAGTTCGGTAAAGATATTGTCACGTTTAAACACTATCGGTCTAAGATATGCTCCGTTAGGATAGATGGTTGATATTATAAGAAACAACGTCATTCCCGTAAACAAAAACTTACACGACTTAAGAAACGTCTCCTTATCCGTAAGAAAGAAATACACAAGCGGTATTGCCACATATGGGAACCAGAATAGATACGGTATAATGAAAAATTCATTAAACGGTATCATATCGTCAAGAGCCATATGAACTATATGGAAATGCCATGTCACATGCTTCTCTATAATCGAAAACCACGGAAAATATATAAGTGCATATAAAAAGCACAGACCGTGCTTGTATCTAATGCATAATTCTTTGAATGTCTCTTTAAAACCTTTCATTTCATCCCTTACTCCCCATTACACGCTTTTAATATTATAGCACTTCTTACTATTCTTTCAAAGTTAAACGAAAATAATATAACAAATTATTTGTTAATAACATATTGACGTGTCGTTCATTTTATGTTAACATTTCGTTAAGAAATTAAGGAGTGTTTGTTCATATTTTACTTCTAACCGAATATTAGGGGGATTTTACCGATGTTTAAATACGTATTAAAGCGTATAGTACTTGCATTACTTACCATGTTAATAATCTATTCCATACTATTTATTCTCATACGCTTATATCCCATAGAAAACGACTATTGGAAGTTTAACAGAGTATGGATAGTTCAGTACAAAGAAGCCCTAAGAAATATTATCACAAAATTTGACTGGGGTGAATGTACTACCAAAGGATTCCTTTATCCGCCTGTTACTAAGTATATATCTACCAAACTAAAGTATACTTTCTATGTAACCGGTGTATCTATATTACTGTCCATTCCTATAGGTATCTTATTAGGCTTATGGTCTGCGGTTATCAAGAACAAATTTGCAAATGGTATATTTAATATAATTATATTATCCTTCGGTTCAATTCCGGTATTCGTATGGGCATTTACATTACAATACTTCTTATGCTGGAAGCTTGATCTTTTCCCGTTCCTCTTTCCTAACGGAACCAATCTTCTCACCTTAAGAATGTTCCACGGTGCTATAATACCAATCCTTGCGCTTTCTTTAGGACCTATTTCAACATATATGTATGTCCTGAGAGGCTCGCTTCTGGAATCATACCATTCCGATTATGTGGCACTTTTACAGGTAAAAGGATTATCCAAATGGCAGATAATAAGAAGACATACTTTTAAGAACGCAATAGTATCAATTTTCCCGGAAATCTTCTCGAATGTAATTTTTATTGTTACCAACTCATTTATAATCGAGAAAATCTTTGCAATCGCAGGCCTGTCAATAACATACATACGAACTTTCTTCGCGCTCGATAAGCTTACCGGTGATGCAAAAGAATGGCTTTCGTCAGGATACCTGGGTGTTATTCCTGATTACAATATGTTCCTATGTATCTCCATGTTCTATGTTGCAATTGCTGTCGGAACCGGATTTTTACTCGATCTTCTCTACGGAATAATCGACCCGAGAATACGAATCGGTAGTAATAAGAAAAGTGAATTTAATGAATTTTAAGGGGGACTTAACCGATGTTCAAATACGTGTTAAAGCGTATAGTACTTGCATTACTTACCATGTTAATAATCTATTCCATACTATTCGTACTCATTCGCTTATATCCTATAGAAAATGACTATTGGAAATTTCAGAGAGCATGGATAGTGCAATACAAGGAATGTTTAAAGAATATTATTACCAAATTTGACTGGGGTGAATGTACAACAAAAGGTGAATTATTCCCACCTGTTACAAGATACATAAGTACCAAGCTCAAATATACCTTCTATGTAACCGGTGTATCTATATTACTGTCCATTCCTATAGGTATCTTATTAGGCTTATGGTCTGCGGTTATCAAGAAGAAATTTGCAAATGGTATATTTAATATAATTATATTGTCCTTCGGTTCAATTCCGGTATTCGTATGGACATTTACATTGCAATACTTCTTATGCTGGAAGCTTGATCTTTTCCCGTTCCTCTTTCCTAACGGAACCAAGCTTCTTTCCTGGAGAATGTTCTACGGTGCTATAGTACCGATCATTACGCTTGCCTTAGGACCTATTTCAACATATATGTATGTCTTAAGAGGTTCACTTTTGGAATCATACAACTCCGATTACGTGTCACTTTTACGTGTAAAAGGATTATCAAATTGGCAGATTATAAAAAGGCATACTTTTAAGAATGGAATAATATCGATTTTCCCCGAAGTCTTTTCAAATATAGTATTTATAGTTACCAATTCATTTATAGTGGAAAAAATATATGCCATTCCGGGATTATCTCATACATACATAAGAACTTTCTTTGCTATTGATAAGTCTCGTCATTCCGAATGGCTTATGTTTGGAGACCTGGGTGTTGTTCCTGATTACAATATGTTCCTATGTATCTCCATGTTCTATGTTGCAATTGCTGTCGGAACCGGATTTTTACTCGATCTTCTCTACGGAATAATCGACCCGAGAATACGAATCGGTAGTAATAAGAAAAGTGAATAAGCCACAACATAAGCTCCTGTATTATACAGGAGCTTATTACTTTCCTACATTACTTAATCTTAATGGATTCCTTGATTCTGTTACCTGTCTTCGTTGCCGCAAGTCCACCTTCTGCGGTTTCCTTAATGTCCGCATTCATATTGCGTCCGATCTTATTCATTGCTTCGAATACCTCATCAGCAGGTATTCTCGACTTAACTCCCGCAAGAGTAAGGTCTGCAGATGTAATTGCATTAACCGCACCGATAACATTTCTCTTAACACACGGAACTTCAACCAGTCCCGCTACAGGATCGCAGGCAAGTCCAAGGAGATTCTTTAATGCAAGCGCCGCAGCATTTGCTATATCACTTCCGTTACCGCCGTATAGATATACCGCTGCTCCCGCTGCCATTGAAGATGCCGCTCCTATCTCCGCCTGACATCCGTGCTGTGCTCCCGATATCGAAGCTTTCGATGCTATAACACCACCAATTCCTGCAGCAACATAAAGTGCTTCACACATCTTATCGTCACTGAATCCTTCTTTTTCCTGTAAGGATAAAAGCACTGCAGG
>JAEEGL010554170.1_pt1 | contig 12432 bp, 9 predicted proteins | sample 9134231 | NCBI WGS metagenome assembly JAEEGL01 (sample SAMN16246548, study PRJNA631951) | gut metagenome | biome: gut microbiome; feature: rumen; material: fiber-attached | host: Bos | place: Iran: Karaj | collected 2018-10 | reverse complement strand
TTGCGGGTGACGACTGTATCATCATAGTTGCGCGCAGCATCGAGAGCGCTTCGTCGATCTCGGGGAAGATCCAGGATATTATCAGTTATTGACGGGAGGTCTCTCCCGCTTTTCGGAGCGTTGAAATGCTTAAAGAGCTTCAGATCGAAAACGTAGCTGTTGCGAAAAAACTTGAAATAGAGTTTGAAGGCGGATTTTCCGTCGTGACCGGCGAGACCGGGGCGGGAAAATCGGTCATGATCGATTGCCTTCATTCGCTTACCGGTTCAAAAACCAATAAGGACGCGATCAGGAGCGGGGAAGAGCGCGCGACCGTTTCAGCCGTTTTCTCCGACGTGCCTCAGGCCGTTTCTTTTCTCACGGGAGAAGAAGGCGACGAGGTGCTTGTCACGAGGACAGTGACTTCCGATTCAAGATCGACAGTCCGTGTTAACGGCAGACCGTCAACCGTCACTCAGTTAAAAGACGCGTCTTGCTATCTGATCGGTATAACGTCTCAGAATGAGACGCAGACTCTTATCGATAAAGATGAGTATACCGGTCTGCTTGATTCTTTCGCTTCAGACGACGCCGTTCTCGAAACGTACCGTGAACGGTATTCGGCGCTTTGCGCCAAGAGAAATGAGATCAAAGAACTCCGTCTTTCGCTGAAAGACAAACAGATGCTTTCCGATATTCTTTCATACCAGATCAGAGAGATCGACTCCGTGAAGATCTCATCCGAAAAGGAGGTCGAAAAGTATTTACGTCTCAGAGAAAAGATCAAGAACATCGAGAAAACGGCGAAGAGCCGCACTTTGATAGAAAAAGCACTTTCCCAGGATAACGGAGGAGCAGTTTATTTACTTAACAGAACGGCCGCTGCCATCTCGAAATTATCCGACGTACTGCCTGACGCGGAAGAACTCGCCTCAAAACTCGACGAAGCGCGTTATATGATAATCGACGTTGCCGAGAGGGCGTCTGACGGTCTTTCTGCCGACGATATCACCGATCCCGACGCTCAGTTGAATCTGATCGAGTCCAAACTATCTCAGATAGAAAAACTGAAACGTAAATACGGCGCCACGGTGGAAGAAATTAAAGCGTTCAGAGACGATGCGCAGAGAAAACTCGACGCGCTGGTCGAGGGAGAAGACGCTCTTGTGCGTTTGGAAAAAGAAGAGAGGCAGCTGATATCATCGGCGGATGAAGCCTCTGAAAAGCTCTCCGAGGTAAGGCGGGCCGCCGCTGAAAAACTGTCCGGTGAGATGACTGCTACCCTTAAAGAACTTGATATGCCCAAGGTGCGTTTCAAGGTCGACGTAAGAACACGACCGGGAGACGACGGCTTTTCCGGGAACGGCAAAGACGACGTCGATATGGTCATATCGGTCAATCCCGGCGAACCCATGATGTCGCTGTATAAAGTCGCATCGGGCGGTGAACTCTCCAGAATAATGCTCGCACTGAAATGCTCCGTCAACGAAAGATTCGGGTCGCCGACTCTCGTTTTTGACGAAATAGACGTCGGAGTTTCAGGCTCGACGTCCGAGCGTATCGGTATTATGATGAGAGAACTATCAAAACGTGCGCAGGTCATTTGCGTCACGCACTCTCCGCAGATCGCGTCTCTTGCCGACCGTCATTATCTCATAAAGAAACAAGAAGTCGACGGAAGGGCTGAAAGCACGGCTCATGAAATACGTGGGGAAGAAAGAGCTCTTGAGATCGCCCGTATGATAGGCGGTATAGAAATAACGGAAAAACAGATCGCGGCGGCAAAGGAAATGCTCGCCCGCGCTTAAGATCAATAAAAATAAACGGAGGTTTAAAAATATGGGACTCTACGAGGAACTCAAAAACAGAGGAATGATCGCACAGGTGACAGACGAGGATGCTGTCAGAGATTTGCTCAATAACGAAAAAGCGACGTTTTATATCGGCTTCGATCCTACGGCAGACAGTCTCCACATAGGTCACTTTATCCAGTTGAAGGTGATGGCTCACATGCAAAGAGCCGGACACCGTCCGATCGCCGTTTTCGGAGGAGGCACAGCGCGAGTAGGAGATCCGTCGGGCAAGGATTCGATGAGAAAGATGCTCAGCCGTGAGGAGATCGAGGGCAATATTGAACGCTTCAAAAAGCAGATGAGCCGCTTTATTGACACGTCTGACGGAAAAGCGATCTTCGTAAATAACGGAGACTGGCTCAACGACTTGAATTACATTGATTTCCTGCGTGAAGTCGGTCCTCATTTCACGGTTAACAGAATGCTCGCCGCTGAGTGTTACAAGATCAGAATGGAGACCGGTCTTACGTTCCTTTAATTCAACTATATGATCATGCAGAGTTATGATTTCTACAGATTGTTTACCGACTACGGATGCAAACTTGAACTCGGCGGAGACGATCAGTGGAGCAATATCATCGGCGGCGTTGAACTTGTAAGGCGGAAAGCAGGCGCCGAGGTTTACGGATTAACTTTCAAACTCCTTCTCACTTCCGAAGGAAAGAAAATGGGGAAAACCGAAAAAGGAGCTCTCTGGCTTGATCCCGAAAAGACGTCTCCTTACGATTTCTACCAGTATTTCCGTAACGTCGGCGACGCCGACGTCATAAACTGCATGAAGATGCTGACCTTTATGGATCTCGACGACATTGCAGATTACGAAAAGCTCGAAGGCGCAGATCTCAACCGCGCCAAAGAGAGACTTGCGTACGAGGTCACTTCTCTGATCCACGGAGAAGAGGAAGCGAAGAAGTGCGAGGAAGCTGCGAAGTCCGTTTTCGGCGGAGGCGGTTCTTCCGAGAATATGCCTTCCACCGTTATTCCCTCGGATCTGTTCTCCGACGGCAAGGTATCCGTTATCGATATGCTTACCGTTTCCGGACTTGCGCCTTCAAAGGGCGAGGCCAGGCGCCTTATCCAGCAGGGAGGGATCGTCGTTGGCGGGGAAAAAGTAACCGCTATAGACAAAGTCGTCGATAAATCCGACTTTGAGTCGACGGACGGCGTTATAGTTAAAAAAGGCAAAAAGACTTATCATAAATTCACGGTTTGATAATTTCCGTGACCGAGCAAATCGACAGGTGGCGCGTGATGAAGAAAAGACTGACTGAGGAACTGATCTCATATAAATCCGAAGACGGGACTCACGGCTTGTCCGTTTTGACGGATGAGCCCATGAGCTTGCATACCACTTTCAGGATCGGCGGTCCCGCTGATTATTTCATTACGCCCAAAACCGAATCTGATTTTGTTTTTATTCTCGAAAAACTGAAAGAGGCGGGCGTCAGGACTTTTATCGTCGGCAAGGGAAGTAACGTTCTTTTCGCGGACGAAGGCTTTCACGGCGCGGTAGTCACAACAACCGCGCTTGACTGCGTAAAGGTCGAAGACGACGTTGTGACAGCGGGATGCGGCGCGTCGCTGACTTCCGTTTCCAGGATCGCCGCCCGTCATTCGCTCAGCGGCCTCGAGTTTGCTTTCGGTATACCGGGAAGCGTAGGCGGCGCTGTGTTTATGAACGCGGGCGCGTATGGCGGTGAGATGGCTTCCGTCGTCGTCAGGACAAATGCGATCGACCCGTTCTCCGGGGCGATCCGGACTTATGAAAGGGAAGAGCATGAATTCGGATACCGTGAGAGCGTGTTCAGAAGAACGAATGACGTCGTTCTCTCTACCGAGTTGCATCTTACCCGAGGCGAATCCTCCGAGATCGAGAGCAAAATGACGGAATTTCTGGAGAGAAGACAACAGAAGCAGCCGCTCGAATATCCGAGCGCGGGCAGCGTTTTCAAGAGATGCGAAGGCCGTTTCACCGGACAGATGATTGAAAAAGCCGGACTCAAGGGGTTGACCGTAGGCGGCGCTCAGGTTTCGCAAAAGCACGCCGGGTTTATCATTAATATCGGCGGTGCCACCGCTCGCGACGTACTTGAGCTGATCGAAAAGATCAAAGAGTCGGTTTACCTTCGATTCGGATGCTCTTTGGAATGTGAACTTATTTACGTGAGTTGATATGAGCAGTATATCTTATTGCGCAAACGTCAAAAATGACATAGAAAGCCGGATGCCTAAAAAGAATTGCTGTCTTCGTACGAGAAAGACTGCTGCTTCCGTTATGTCGGACCCCGGCTCCGACGCGGACAGACTTACCCGTCTTTTGTCTCTTCCCAGATGCGATAACTGTAATGCGGAACTCCTGAAGGCTCTTTTTGTTGCCTTTGGAACGCTCACTGATCCCGAAAAGAGTCTTCATCTTGAATTTCTTGCCAAGGACCCCTCTGTTCGGGATTTTATTAAACAGGTCCTCGTTTCAGCGGGATTTGATCCTAAAACGTCTTCGCGTAACGGATATTTCTCCTGTTATTTCAAGGACGGCGACGTTATTAAGGACGTTTTCGGAAAGATGGGAGTTAATTCCGTCGTTTTTGACGTCATCAACAGAAAGATGATCGGAGAGATCAGAAATTCCGCGAACAGACTCGTCAATTTCGAAACCGCCAACATCAAAAAATCTATAGGCGCGTCGGCTAAATATATTGATGCAATAAAATATCTTGATTCTCTCGGTATGGTCTCGACCTTGCCGCCTGAACTCGAGGAAGCTGCCAGACTCAGAATGGAAAATTTTCAGATGTCCCTTTCCGAACTTGCTCGTCAGACCAAACCGCCGATCTCTAAATCGGGATTTTTACACAGACTTGACAGAATACTTGAAATAGCTGAAAAAGCAAAAAAGAGAGGAGAGCGCAGATCCGATGAGTAGCAGTTTCGCTCATCTTCATCTCCACAGTGAATACAGCCTCCTCGACGGTGCCTGCAGAGTATCCGACATTCCGAAAAAGGCTAAAGCCGAGGGACACGGCGCGGTCGCTTTGACTGACCACGGCGTCCTTTACGGCGCCGTGAATTTTTACAAAGCGTGTGTTAAAGAAGGGGTCAAACCTATTATCGGATGCGAGGTATACGTGGCTCCCGGTTCCCGATTTGACAAAAACGCGGGAAAAGGCGCCAAGGCCAACCACCTCGTTCTTCTTGCCGAAAACGAAACCGGCTACAAAAACCTGATGAAACTGTCTTCTTTGGCTTTCACAGAGGGCTTTTATTCTAAGCCGAGAGTTGATATCGAGCTTCTGAAACAATACCATAAGGGACTGATCGCTCTTTCCGCATGTCTTGCGGGCGCCATACCCCGCGCCGTTATTTCCGGAGACTATGACGGGGCGGCGGAGCAGGCGAAGCTTCTTTTGTCCGTTTTCGGAGAAGGAAATTTCTTCCTTGAAGTTCAGGATCACCGCCTCTCCGATCAGGGAGTGGTAAACGACGCGCTGTTCGATATCTCGCGCCGTTTGTCTATTCCAACCGTAGCGACCAACGACGTTCATTATCTTGAAAAGCAGAACGCAAAAGATCAGGAGATGCTTCTTTGCATCGGGACCGGAAGCGTTTTGAGCGACGGAAGACCGATCGGATTTGAAACGGATGAATTTTATTATAAAAGCACGGCTGAAATGGAGCGCCTGTTCCAAAGATTCCCCGGAGCCGTCGAGACTGCCGGCGCAATAGCCGACCGATGCTCGGTTGAACTTGACTTCGGCAAAACTTATCTGCCGAGATATTCTCCGGAAGGCGGGAAGACCCCGAGGAATTATCTCAGAGAACTCGCCCTTAAAGGATTCGAGAATAAAGTATCCGAGAAAAGGATACTATTTGACTCGCAGCACACCGAGTCCGTTTATCTCGACCGGATCGAATATGAACTTTCGGTCATAGATCAGATGGGATACGACGAGTATTTTCTCATCGTCAGAGATTACGTTAATTACGCTAAGAGCCGAGGGATACCCGTTGGCCCGGGCAGAGGTTCCGGAGCAGGATCGCTCGTCGCCTACCTTGTCGGGATCACGGACGTCGATTCCATTAAATACGATCTTATTTTTGAGCGTTTCCTCAATCCCGAGCGCGTTTCTATGCCTGATTTCGATATCGATTTCTGTTACGACAGACGCGACGAGGTGATTGAGTACGTCAAACAGAAATACGGCGAAGAGCACGTTTGCCAGATAGTTACCTTCGGAACGCTGGCAGCGCGCGCCGCAGTGAGAGACGTGGGGCGCGTTCTGGGAATGAGTTATGCCGACGTTGACCGTGTCGTTCGCGAGATCCCGAAGGAACTGGATATCACGGTAGAGGATGCTCTGGCAAAGAACTCTGTGCTGCGGGAAATGTATGACTCCGTTCCCGCGTGCCGCGATCTTCTCGATCGCGCAAAAAGGATCGAAGGAATGCCGAGGCACGCTTCGACTCACGCAGCGGGCGTCGTTATAACCGATCTGCCCGTTACCGATTACGTCCCTGTTTCCGTTACGGGGGGAGCTGTCGTAACGCAGTACACCATGGACGCAGTTGCAGAACTGGGCATTCTGAAATTCGATTTTCTTGCTCTCAGATATCTTACCATCATCAACGAGGCCGAAAAACTCATCAGAGAACGCGTTCCGGGCTTTGACCTGACGCTTGTTGATACCGTCGATAAAACCACGTACGACCTGATATCCTCCGGTAAAACGGACGGCGTTTTTCAGCTTGAATCCCGCGGGATGAAACAGATGCTGACAAAACTCCAGCCGTCTTCATTCAATGATATAATCGCAGCTATCGCTCTTTTCAGGCCGGGACCTATGGATTCGATCCCGCGTTATATAGAGGCGCGGCGCGACCCGACTCTGAGAAAATATAAGATCCCCGGAATTGACCCTATCCTTGAGTCAACGTACGGATGTATCGTCTATCAGGAACAGGTGATGCAGATCTTCCGCGAGATCGCCGGATACAGCTTCGGCCACGCCGACGTCGTGAGACGCGCTATCTCCAAGAAAAAAGCCGACGTGCTCGAAAAAGAGCACGAGGCGTTCGTAAAAGGTGCTCTCGAAAGAGGCGCCGCCGAAGCCGACGCAGAGGAACTCTTCTCTGATATAGTTGCTTTTGCCGATTATGCTTTTAATAAATCGCACGCCACAGCGTACGCGGTTTTATCTTTCAGGACAGCGTACCTTAAAGCTCATTATCCGCTTGAATATTTCTGCGCGCTTTTGACTTCGGTCCTCGGTTCTGAAGCAAAGACCGCGGAGTATATATCCGAAGCCGGGAAAGCGGGAGTGAAAGTTTTTCCGCCCGATGTCAACCGTTCGGGAAGCGGTTTTTCCGTTGAAGACGGGAATATCCGTTTCGGACTTTCCGCTCTTAAAAATATCGGACCTCAGTTCATCTCGTCGCTTATCGGGATAAGGGAAACGACAGGACCGTTTTCCGACGTGGATGATTTCATTTCAAAAGCTAAAGATATCGGTATCAACAAAAAGCAGTTCGAAACGCTTATTAAATCCGGTTCGCTCGATTCACTCGGGAAAAAGAGGAGCCAGCTTCTTGCGGTTTACGAATCTCTTTTTGACTCGGTACAAACGTCCAGGGTCCCCGAAGGGCAGATCGATATTTTTTCGACAGGCGACGGTGAAAAGATCGCGCCGAAAATCGAATTTCCCGATATACCCGAACTATCTGCAAGAGAAAAACTCAACCTTGAAAAAGAAACGTCGGGCATATATCTGTCCGGTCATATTCTCGATGATTACAGCGAAAACGTCGCTTCTGTAGACCATATCGATATTTCGACGATAACAGGCGCTTTCGAAGACGATACGGAAGGTTCTTTTACGTCCGGTCTCGATGACGGACAACAACAGTTCCGCGACAGACAGCGGGTTACTGTCGTGGGGATCGTAACTGCGAGGACGGCAAAGACGACGAAAAAGGGAGATCCCATGGCTTTTATTACCGTTGAGGACTCGACGGGACAGATCGAGTGTATCGTCTTTTCGGACACTCTTGAAAAAGTCGGTTATCTTCTAGCTCCGGACAGCGTCGTTGCGGTTTCCGGATCGCTTAGCCTGAGAGACGGAGAAGCGCCGAAGATCATAGCTTCCGACGCGTCGCCGCTGATCATCAACTCGTCGTATGAAAACACCTCTGAAAGCCCGGAAAGAGCGATCCCCGACAAAAAGCCCGTTTCTTCCGTTTCGAAACTGTTCCTTCGCATTCCTTCGAGAGAAGATAAGGCGTATAAAAGGGCGGCCGCGTTACTCTCCATATTCCCGGGCACTGTCCCCGTGATCTTTTATGACGAATCAACGGGACAGTACGATAAGAACGGAATAGCTAACGTGACGGCCTCTCCTCTGGTCCTTTCGGAGTTGATGAGAATGCTCGGGGAGGACAACGTTGTTGCTAAATAAAAAATTTCTGATTGTTCAATCTTCGTTCATATTTTGACTGTACAATATAGTTTCAAAGTTCTCGAAAGGAGTCGTTTAAAGTGGCGGATACTGAAAACTTCTCAAGGGATGACAAACGGCACGTCGACTGGAAAAAAGAACTTGCTTCGGTTTTGTTGAAAGTCGGAAGGATAGCGCTCAGGGTCGCTTCGTACGTTCTGAACGTTCTTTTGACGATCGTTCTGATAGGAATGATCACTGCGGTCATCGTCGGGACCGCTTTTGCCGTATATATCAAGGATAACCTCGATTTGTCTATTGACGCCGACTCGTTCATCACGGCGGGCCAGGACACGACGACCGAGATATTCTACATGAAATACGATACGATCGAGGACAGGATCAACAGAAACGGCACTCCGGTCAAGCTTGAATCGCAGAGCCTTTACGGAACGAAAAACAGCGTCTGGGTTCCTTATTCTGAACTGCCGGAAGATCTTATCGACGCTTTCGTTTCCGTAGAGGACCACAGATTCTTTACTCATAACGGAGTTGACTGGATTGGAACGTCTAAAGCTATCGTAAATTATTTTGTCGGTTTTGAGTCGGTTCGCGGGGCGTCTACGATCACCCAGCAGCTTGTCAAAAACCTGACGGGAGAAGACGACGTCACGATCCAGCGCAAAGTCGAGGAGATCTTCAGGGCGCTCAATCTTGAAAAAGAGAAGAGCAAAGAGGATATTCTCGAAATGTATTTGAATATCGTTTACCTCGGCAACAACTGTTACGGAGTCGGAGCCGCCTCGGAAAGATATTTCGGCAAGGACGTCTCGGATCTTTCGCTCGTTGAATGCGCCGCGCTTGCCGGTATCGTAAAGAACCCGTCGAGATACGAACCTATCGGACACGATTATTTCACTTACTACGACGAAGACGGGGTCGAGCAGGAGGACGGAAACAAGATCAGACGATCGACCGTCCTTTACACGATGAGACAGTACGACAAGATAACCGAGGACGAATACAATTCCGCGCTTGAAGAAGAACTCAAACTTGTTGAAGAAACGGAAGATGAAGAAGAGATCATCGATGACGGCGTTACGATCCACAGTTGGTATATCGACGCCATGCGCACGAAGCTGATCGACGACCTCATGGAGCAGAACGGCTGGACGAGAGCCGTCGCAAGCGCAAAGCTCTACACGTCCGGTTATAAGATCTATATTCCCATGGATCCTGAAGTTCAGGATATAATGGACGAGGTCTACGTAAATGATTCTGAATACTTCCCGTATGCCTGGGGCGCGCTTCAGCCCCAGTCGGCGATGGTCATCACTGATCCGTACACCGGAGACGTTCTCGGACTGGTCGGAGGAAGAGGGGTCAAGACCGCCGATCTCATTTTGAACAGAGCAACGCAGGCGAAGCGTCCCGTCGGTTCTTCGATCAAGCCGCTCTCCGTTTACGCTCCCGCACTTGACGCGGGAATAATCAATTACGGATACGTGATCGACGATACTCCGGTTATGTTCAATAAAACGACGAACCAGTGGGGCGGAGAGACGATAACGGCGTACCCGCATAATCTTCCCGACGTATATTACGGTCTTACGACCATAAACGACGGCGTGAAACGCTCCGCAAATACCGTTGCAATGAAGACCCTCCAGTTATTGACTATTGATAAGTCGTTCGAATTTATGAAAAACACGCTTCATTTCGACAGTCTTGTCGACGAGTACACGACTCCGAGCGGCGTTTTCGTTACTGACCGCGGTCTCGCGGCTCTCGGACTCGGTCAGGTCTCATACGGTCTTACGGTCCTTGAAATGGCGGCAGGCTACGGCATATTCCAGAATAAAGGCCTTTATGAATCTCCTAATCTGTATCTCTACGTCACGGACAGTTCCGGCAAAGTCGTTCTTGAAAACAATCACTATACTGAAGTCGCTATCAGTGAAGAGTCCGCGTCCATTATGACGATAATTCTCCAGCACGTTATGGAACCAGGCGGAACCGGATCATCCGTTACGCTTACTAACACCGTCAACGTCGCCGGTAAGACCGGATCTACTACGGCTAATTTCGACAGATATTTTGTCGGATACACTCCTTACTGCGTCGGCGCCGTATGGTTCGGGTACGACAACAACTCGACTTTAAGCGGCTTTTCCGGCAACCCGTCAGCGACTGTTTGGGATATCGTGATGACTAAAGTTCATCAGAAATACATTGACCGAGCAGCTGCGGGTATCGAAGAGCTTCGGACTTTTGAGAGGGCAGAGGGCGTTATTGAGGCGAGATACTGCAAAGATTCGGGACTTCTCGCAGGCGACAACTGCACGTGCGATCTTCGAGGAGACAGGACCGAGATCGGTTACTACACCCGTACGACCGTTCCGACAAAAGTGTGTGATAAGCACGTTCTTGTCAAATTCGACAGGTCGACGGATATGCTTGCCACTGACAAGTGTCCCGAGGAATCCGTCGTCGAAGTTGCCCTGGTGAAAATGTCGGGGCGCGATTTCCCGATCAATATCCCCGTTGCTGATACTCAGTACGGCCTGTTCGTCGAAAACGACGGATTTGAACACGGTTACACTTACGGCGTATCTAACCCCATGAACTCATATTGTACCGTTCACACAGGCGAAAAAGACGAAAAAAAGACCGGCGACTGATATTTTGCGCTGAAACCCGTGGCAAAACCTCCCCGCTTTCATATTTTGTTATTGAAACGAAAATGAGCGGGGAGGTTTTTTATGAAACTTTCTTACGATTATTCGATCAAAGATTTACAAAATACCGACGTTCGATTCATCGGATTAAACACAGCGGACGGTTTCAGATGGTGCAAGGACGGTATACCGGGTGAGCGCGAACTGAAAAGAACGTACATAATCAAAGGCGCCGCGGGGACCGGTAAGAGCACACTTATGAAAAACGCGGCGGACCGTTTCGAAAGCAGCGGCATTCCTGTCGTCAGGTTTCTTTGCAGTTCAGACCCGGATTCACTCGACGCCGTTCTGATCGGGAAGAAAATACTGATTCTTGACGGTACCTCCCCCCACTTGAAGGACGTGTCTTATCCCGGCGCGCTTTCGGAACTTATTTGTCTCGGCAATTTCTGGAACAAGGAGAAACTGATCGGCCGTTCCGCCGGGATCGTTGAACTTTCAAAAGAAAAAGGTCGTTGTTTCAGAAAAGCGTACCGTTTTATGTCCGGTATGAGGCAACTATCTTCAGAGATGTATGAAGACGCTCTTGGTACGCTTGACCTTACGAAAGCCCGAAAAGCCGTAAAGCGTATCGCAGTGGGATTAAATACGTCGGATGATACGCCGTCCTCTTCGGAAACGATAGTCAAAGCGTTCGGTATGAAAGGGGCTGTAAGGCTCCCGACGTTTGAGAAAAGGTCAAATAAGGTCGTATCGGTTTCCGATCTTTACGGGACCGGACGCGTATTCCTTCATTTACTCTCGGAAGAGTTCAGAACGTCGGGCGTGCCTTTCACTTTTTCACCGGATCCGCTTTTTGACGGTCAAATATCGGATATTTTCGTTCCCGGAGACGGAATTCTGTTTTCAGCTGACAAGACGGATCACGCCGATAAAATACTGAATATGGAACGCTTCGTAAATAAAGAACGGCTCGGTGATGTCAGAGGTGAGATCAGGCTTGCTTATAAGTGCTGGGACGCTTTGAGACACGACGCGGAAACGGAACTCCGACGCGCCGCTGAGCACCATTTTGAACTTGAACGTATATACGGTTCTGCTATGAATTTTGACGCTGTCAGCGCTTATCAGAAATTGTTGATCAAAGAAATCGAAAACAGGCTGTAAATCACTGCAGGCGTCCGCGAATATCGCGGACGCCTGCAGTTTCGGTAAGATCTTATTTCGCTCCCAGGCTGTTTTCGTAGCTTTCGATCATCTTCTTGACCATCTGACCGCCGATAGAACCCGCCTGACGGGCGGTGATGTCGCCGTTGTAACCTTTATTGAGGTTTACGCCGACTTCGCTGGCAGCCTGCATCTTGATATTGTTTAAATTAGTGTTTTTTCTGTTGCTTGCCATTTTGTTTTCCTCCAATGTGTTACCGTACAAATCTACGGTTCGGTTTTTCTTTCATATAACAAGAACTTTTCGTCCTTGCAAGAGTATTATGG
>JAEEGL015611212.1_pt1 | contig 12433 bp, 11 predicted proteins | sample 9134231 | NCBI WGS metagenome assembly JAEEGL01 (sample SAMN16246548, study PRJNA631951) | gut metagenome | biome: gut microbiome; feature: rumen; material: fiber-attached | host: Bos | place: Iran: Karaj | collected 2018-10 | reverse complement strand
GAGCACCTCCCGCCTGCCGGCGGGGTCGAGCATGGCGGTCGGCTCGTCGAGCACGATGCAGTCCGGCTGCATGGCGATCACGCCCGCGATGGCGACGCGCTGCTTCTGGCCGCCCGAGAGCAGATGCGGGGCGTGCATGCGGAAATCGTACATGCCCACCGCCTTGAGCGCCTCGTCCACGCGCGCGCGGATCTCCGCGGAGGGCACGCCGAGGTTCTCCGGGGCGAAGGCGACGTCGTCCTCGACGACGTTTGCTACCATCTGGTTGTCCGGGTTCTGGAAGACCATGCCCACGGTGCTGCGGATGTCGAGCAGATGCTTTTCGTCCGCGGTATCCATGCCCTCGACGAGCACCTGTCCCTCGGTGGGCAGCAGGATCGCGTTCATGAGCTTGGCGAGCGTCGACTTGCCGCTGCCGTTGTGGCCCAAAACGGCCACAAAGCTGCCGCGCTCGATCTCCAGGTCTATATCGCGCAGCGCGGGCTCCGGGCTTTCCGGATACCGGTAGCTGCAGTTTTTGATATGAATGATCGACGACATTGCGGCCTCTCCTTATGACCAGCGGCATGCCGCGCCGCAGGGCAGCGCAAGGCCGCTCGCGGCCACCGGAAGGCCGAGCTCCTGCGCCTCGGCCCTTCCGCCGAAGCGCGGGGAAAACACGCTGTGAACGATATAGGACAGCGTCGAGGCCGAGAGCCCCGTCGTGTATGCGTTGAGCAGAACGAAAAGCGGCTCGTCCGAGAGGAGCTCCGCCGTGCGCGAGACGAAGGGCCACAAATTCTGCTCCAGCTTCCAAACCTCGCCATCCGGCCCGCGGCCGTAGCTGGGCGGGTCCATGATGATCGCGTCGTACTTTTTGCCTCTGCGAATCTCCCGCTCGACAAACTTGGCGCAGTCGTCCACGATCCAGCGCACGGGCCTGTCGGCAAGTCCCGACGCGGCGGCGTTCTCCTTCGCCCAGGCTACCATGCCCTTTGCCGCGTCCACGTGGCAGACGCTCGCTCCCGCGGCGAGCGCGGCGACGGTCGCAGCGCCCGTGTAGGCGAACAGGTTCAGCACGCGGATCTGTCTGCCGGACGCGCGGATCTTCTCCATGGCCCAGTCCCAGTTCGCGGCCTGCTCCGGGAACAGGCCCGTGTGCTTGAAGCTCATGGGCTTAACCCGGAAGGTCAGCTCCCCGTAGCGAATCTCCCAGGAGGCGGGGAGACTGTTTTTCCCCCATCGCCCGCCGCCGGTCTCGCTGCGGAAATAGCGCGCGTCGGGCCTCGCCCAGCCGGGATGCGCGCGCGCCGTCTGCCAGATCGCCTGGGGATCGGGGCGCACGAGCGTATAGCTGCCCCAGCGCTCCAGCTTTTCGCCGCAGCCGCAGTCCAACAGCTCGTAATCCGTCCACTTCTCCGCGATCCACATGGCAGGCAACTCTCCGAACGGCAGTTTCTCTCTGTTTTCACAGGGATTTTAAATTATAGCATAAGTGTTTTAAAAGGTCAATTACAGCTTGCTCTCCGGCCGCGGCGCGCCGTCGAAAAAAGGTGTTTTCGGCAAAAATAGGGCTTGCATAATACGTGACATAACTCTATAATAATTGATGTAAATACAGATGCGGCTTTCGCGCCGTTTCTGTTTAACATTCTGTCAAGGAGACAGCGCGGCCGGCTCGTTTCGGCCGACGCTCGCATATATGAGATGAAATCCCGCCTGATACAATTTCTGCTGGTGGTCGCGTTTGCCGCGGTCATCTCGCTTTTGCTTGTGAGCTCCTGCGGCAGCGACAATCCGCAGGCCGCGCCGTCGCCGGAAGCGAAGCCCTCGCCGACGGACAGCGCGCCTGCGTCGCCCGCCCAGACGGCGCAGCCGAGCCAAACGCCCGAAGCGCAGCCGAGCCAAACGCCTGAAGCGCAGCCGAGCGATACGCCGACGGCGGAGCCCAGCCCGACGCAGGCCGCAAGCCCCGCGCCGGCGCAGACCTCCGCCCAGCCGGCGACTCCCACGCCCGACACGGCGACGCCCTCTCCGGACGATCCCTCGCAGACGGATTCGCCGCGCAATCCCGGCAGCACCGCGCCCTATGCGGAGCGGGTCGACGACGAGTGGTTCTCCGACGCGGCGTTTCTCGGGAACTCTCTTGTGGACGGCTTCCGCCTGTTCTCCGGCCTGACGACCTGCGACGTATACGCCGCGACCAGCCTGACGGTACTGGGCGCCGGGAGCCTGATCAGCCAGATGAACGCCAAGCAGTACGGCAAGGTCTATATCCTGCTCGGCATCAATGAGATCGGCTACGACCCGGATTACTTCAAAACCCAGTACGCCGGTATGCTCGACACCATCATCGCCGGGCAGCCGGACGCGGACATCTACGTGATGGGCCTCACGCCCGTAAGCGAGCACAAGTCCACGACGGACAGCACCTTCACGATGGATCGTGTCCGCGCCTACAACGACAGGCTGCTTGCGCTCGCGATCGAAAAGGGCTGCTATTATCTCGACCTCTGCGAAGCGCTCGCCAACGAGGACGGCTATCTCCCCGCCGACGTGACGACGGACGGCGTGCATTTTGCGGCCTCCCACTATCAGGTGTGGCTCGAGTATCTGCGCACACACCATGCCTGACCCGAAAGACAGACTCTTCTGCGGAAGGATAATGAACCGATGAAAAAGCTTCTGATCCTGTCTCTGGCGCTTCTGTTGCTGCTGTGCGCCCTTGCCGGCTGCGGCGGACGGAAGCCGGTGCAGTTCGAGCCGCAGGAGGCGGCCGGCGCGCTGCTGGACAGCAAGGCTTTTTCAGACATTCTCAGTCCGGTCCAGCCCGTCATCGCGGCGGTGCTGTACGGCGTCCCGCTGGAAAACGTCGACGCGTGCAGCGTCTATTGCTCGACCGGCGCCACCGCGGAGGAGATCGCCGTTTTCCGCTGCAGGGACGAGGCCGCCGCCGCCGCGCTCAAGCAGACCGCGCAGCAGCGCCTGCAGGAGCAGAAGGACGCGTATTCCTCCTACGCGCCGCAGGAGATCCCGAAGCTGGACAACGCCTTGCTGCGCGCCTCCGGCGTCTACGTCGTGTGCGTCGTCGCGGAGGATTACGACGCGGTCACGCCCGTTCTGGATCGCTACATCAAATAACGAAGCAGTCTGATACGAATAAGGAAAAGACGCCGCGTCATGCGGCGTCTTTTCCTTATTCATGCCATCCGCTTCAGTCCGCGCGCAGGGATTCCACCCATTCCTTCGTGTCCGCGTAGAGCAGCTCGAACAGGCGCTGTGTGTTGTACTCCCCGGAAAAGCTGTAGTGCGGCGTGAGGATCAGGTTTTCGATGTCCCAGAGCGGGCTGTCCGGCGGCAGCGGCTCTTCCTCGAAGACGTCGATCACCGCGCCGTACAGTCTGCCGCTGCGCATGGCGTCCACGAGCGCTGCCGTATCCACGACGGCGCCCCGGCTCATGTTGACCAGAACCGCGCCGTCCTTCATGCAGGCAAAGCGCGAGGCGTTGAGCATATGGCGCGTCTCGTCCGTCAGCGGCACGGTGGAGATCACGATATCCGACGCGCGCAGCACCTCCTCCAGCCGGTCGATGTGCTCGACGGCGTCGTATTCCGGTCTGGGCGCGGGGTGGCGGCATAGGCCTGTCACGACGCAGCCCATCGCCCGAAAGCGCCTTGCCGTCTCCGTGCCGATGCTGCCCGCGCCGATGACGCAGACCTTTTTGCCGCCCAGCTCTCGATTCCGGCCGAATTTTTCCCATTTATGCGCCGCCTGCAGCCGGTGGAAACGCGGCGCGTCCCGGTAGATCTGCAGCACGCCGCAGAGCGCGAATTCCGCCATCGGTACGCTGTACACGTCGTGCGCGTTGCAGAGCCGGATGCCGTGCTCGCGGATATAGTCCATCGGCATGTGATCCAGGCCGGCGGAGGTCGTGTGGATATACTTCAGGGACTTGAACTGCCGGATGTCGTTATGCGTAAAGAACTGATAGCACATTACGGCGTCGACGTCGGAAAAGTCCAGGTCGTACCGCTTTTCCTCCTCGCCGTCCAGAAACAAGAGCTCGAAGCCCAGCGCCGCGAGCTTTTGCAGCATCTCCGGCGTGTAGCCGTCCGATCTCGCCATCAGAAATTTCATGGTTCTGTCTCCCCCGAAAAATCCGCCCGGCTGAGCGCGGTCAGCCGGGCGGCGTCGAATTAAAACTGTCCTCAGAACTTGATCTCCACGGGAGGCGCCGTGAAGGAGCTGATGGTCGCGGTGGCGTCCTTCATGTAGAAGACCTCGGTGTTGTCGTCATCCGCCTTGTACATGCCCTTCAGGCTGGGATTGGCTTCGAGCATGGACTCCTTGGCCTCAAGGCGGTCGTCCTCCACGAGCGTGCAGGCGATGCGGATCCACTCGCCGGCCTTCATGGCGCAGATCTCGCACTTTCCGTTGGCAAGAAGCTGCCGCGAAACGGCCTTGACCTTGCCGGTCTGGATGTACAGCTTGCCCTCAAACAGGTTGATCGTCCCGAAGGGACGGACGTGCGGCTGGTCGCCGTCCACAGTGGCCAGATAATAGGTCTTCGCTTCCTTCAGAAAATCATATACTCTCTGCATTCCTTGTGACATCCTTTCCTTGTGTAGTGTTCTGCCGCGGAGATGCCCGCGAGCCTGAATTATATTCAGTATAGCACAGCGCGCCGCGTTTGTCGAGGCTTTTTCACGCCTCTCCGAAGGCCTCGCGCAGCTTCTCCAACGCGCGCTTTTCGATCCGCGAGACGTAACTGCGGCTGATGGCGCAGCGCGCGGCCGTCTCCCGCTGCGAGAGCGCCTCTCCCCCTCCCAGACCGTAGCGCAGCCGGATGATCCGCGCCTCGCGCTCCGTGAGCACGCGCTCGATGTACGTCTCGAGATGGGAGCAGGACTCCAGCAGCTCCACCCGCTCAAGCCCCTCGTCCTCCTGCGCGACGACGTCCATCAGCGACAGCGCTCCGGCGTCTCCGTCCGCGTCCAGCGATTCGGACAGGGAGAGATCCGACGCGCTTTTCCGCATGCTGCGGAAATACATCAGGATCTCGTTTTCGATGCACTTCGACGCGTAGGTCGCCAGCCGTACGCCCTTGTCCGGGCGATAGGTGGAGATGCCCTTGATCAGTCCGATCGTTCCGATGGAGATCAGATCGTCCTGATCGTCCGTCTGGGTGTAATACTTCTTGATGATGTGGGCGACCAGACGCAGATTGTGCTCGATCAGCTTGTTTCGCGCCTCCAGATCGCCCCCGAGCCATCTGTCCACATAGTCGCGCTCCTCCTCCGGCTTGAGCGGACGCGGGAACGAGCCGCTCCCCTTTCCGAGCCGGAGCATCAGAAACGCGCTGCTCATCAGCAGCAGCCATGCGCTTGCGATCATGCCATTCCCCTCCCGAAACAGAGTGTATTCGGGAGCAGCAAGTCCGCATACGCAGGAATGCGGACTTGCTGCCGCGGCAGCTCCGCATTCCTGCGCGGGAGGGGCTCACCCGCCTATCAGCAGCGTCGTAACGATCAGTCCGAGGCTGATCAGGACGAAGAGGATCGTGCCCAGATTCAGCCAGGCCGTCCGGAAGCGCTTTCCCTGCGGCAGCTCCAGCGCGGCGGGCTCGAAGCGCAGCCTGCGGGCGTTCACGCACAGCAGCACAAGCCCCACGATCGCCAGCGCGAACAGCGCCAGCTCGTAGATGATCAGCGCGGCGAAGCCTGGCGTGAGCAGCGCTGTGAGAGAGGACGGGTCGAGCGTATCGATGGTCAGGTTCGTGATGTCGCCAGCCTGCTCCACGAGCCACGGGCTGATGACGCCGCCAACAAAATTGATGCAGATATGCAGAGCGCAGTTGTACCGCATCCTGCCGCTGCGCAGATACACATAGCCGAGCACGAGCCCGAGCAGGAAGGCATAGAAGGCCTGCGAGAGATTGCCGTGAAACAGGGCGAACAGGGCCGCCGAGCTCACGAGGGCAAGCTTTTCCCCGTAGGCGCGCATCCGGCCGAGAATCTGTCTGCGGAAGATGAACTCCTCCGCGATCGGCCCGACGATGATGGCGAACAGGATGCGCAGGAAGATGGAATCGTTGGCGGCAAGCGCTTCCACCGGGTTGACCGGCGACGTGCCGAACAGGCCGCCGATCACGCCGGTCACGAGCTGGCCGAGCAGGCTGCCCCCCAGCATGAAGAACACGCTGATGCATGCCGCCTTGATCAGGAAAGACGGGCGCAGGCTCTGCTTTTCGATCGGAAAGCGCGGCGCGCGGCAGATCAGCAGCATCGACAGCGGCAGCGCAATCAGATACTGCGGCACGAAATTGACGATCCACAGCCATACCGTCTCGCCCCACCCCGGCTGCAGGGCGTTGAGCACGCCGGAGGCGACGAGGGTAATACCGAGATAGACCGCCTGATAGAGCGTCAGGCCGCCGCCGAGCAGCGAGAAATTCCGCCGCGCGACGGGCAGCATCACGCCGCTCCCGTCCGACGATGCGCTCGCGCGCGCAGGGCGCCGGTCTGCGTTCCTGTCCGGCGGGTCGATATAGCGCGGACAGAGCGCAAGGAAAATGAAGCCGAGGGCGAGGTTCAGAACGGCGGCAAGGATCGCGCCGAGCGCCGTGTGCTTCGTCACGATGGCGACGGCCATGATCGCGATATCCGGGATCAGGCCGAAATAGATAAACATGATCTGCACGAACTGCTTGAGCGTTTTTCCTGCCGCGACCGGCACGGAGAGGTTGATGAACGCGCCGACAGTCGTGGCGTAAAAGTCAATGGAGACGATGAACGGCAGCCAGGCAAGCGCCGGAAACGGATTTGCCCAGAGCAGGATCACGCCCAGGATCAGCGCCGGAAGCACATCCAGCAGGCAGTTGACCGTTCCTCCCATCAGCGACCAGAACAGCTTGTCCCAGGTGCGCTCCGGGATAAGTACGAAGAAATCCATTTTTGTGTCCTGCTCCAGAGGGTTCCCGAGCGCGCGGAAGAAGGAGAATCCAGCCAGCACGAGCGCGACGGGGATAATCCCGTCGATCTTGACGACATAGCGGCACAGCAGCGCTGCAGCCGCCGCCGCGAGAAGATAGGTCTCCGCCGTCTTGGTGAGAAAGCCGAAATGCGCGAAGCGGAAGCGGTTGTACAGAGACTTGTGGAAGAAGACGTTCGCGCCCGCGCCGCGGTTCAGTCCGTCCCGCCGCAGCTTCTCGCTGCGGTCCTTTTTCCGCTTCCGGAACGCGACGCCGGAGGACTTCTCCGACCGGGCCTGCTCGAGCAGCTCCGCCGTCTCCTCCGATTTGGCCATCGCGTCCTCGTAGAAATCCGCCCGGACGTTCCATACGATGAAAATCAGCGCTACGCAGGCCGCGACGGTCGCCGCCAGGCAGAGCAGCGACGCGCCTGTGCTGCCCTCCACGGCGAACATCAGAAAGCCCTTGATCCAGCCCCAGAGCGGGATATAGCGCGTCGCCGGCGCGTTGAAAAAGCGCTGTGCCGCGTCCAGCGGGCTGCCGCCCTGCGTCTTCCAGTACACGACGAAGGCCGCCGCAATGAGCGCCAGGGCCAGATAGACGCCGCGGCGGAGATTCTTTTTCAGGCCCGCGCGCGTGGAAGAGACGGTATACAGCAGCACCTGCAGGAGCTTTCCCGCAAACAGCGAGAGCCCCCAGGCCGCGATCACCGCCAGCGCCGCCCATATACTGAGTCCCAGATTCAGCGTCAGATTCGGCAGCTGGAGCAGCATATATACGCTCGCCGCCAGCGCGAGCCCGAGCTGCGTCATCAGGCGAAACATCAGCACGCTCTGCGGCTTCATCGGGGACGGGAACAGCAGATTCACGTCCGCGGGCTGGAAGATCCGGCTGCCGTTTTTGTCTGCGCTGATCGCCTCGAACGCAAACAGCGCGAGGATCACGCCGCCCGCGATCAGCTCGATCAGCGGCGTCTTTTCAATCAGCGGCGGCTTCTCCGGCTCCTCCGGCTCCTCCTCCGTGATCTCCGGCTCGCTGCTCTCGGCCATGTCGGAGATCATCGCCGCGCCGAAGCCGATCAGGCCGCCCAGAAAGACGCAGGCGACGATGAAGATCAGCACCCAGGTCTTGAGCAGCTTTTTGAGCTGATTGACGAACGCGTGCAGCGCGTAGTAGCCGAACAGTCTCATTTCGCGCCGTCCTCCCGCGGCTGCTCCGGTTCCTGCGGGGCGCTGTGCCGCATATCGCTCTGTTCAACGCCCTCCGTCACGGCGAAGAACAGCTCCTCGAGCGTTCTTCCGTCCCGGTCGAGCTCGGCGCGGGTGACGTTCGCGCGGATCTGCCCGCGCTGCATGATGATCGTTCTGTCCCAGAGCATGTCTACGCTGTCGATGATGTGCGTGCTGACCAGCAGAGTCTTCCCCTGCGCGCGCATCTCCTCGAACACGCTCTTGAGCTCCTTGATCGCGTGCGGATCGAGCCCGATCATCGGCTCGTCGAGCAGCAGCATGCCGGGGTCCGGCAGCAGGCCGAGGCAGATGTTGAGCTTCTGCTGCATGCCCTTGGAGAGCTCGTCGCCGAACTTCCGGCGCTTGTCGTCCAGCTCGAAGCGCCCGAGGAGCGCGTCGATGCGCGCCTTGTAGTCGCTCATGCGATAGGCTCTGGCAATGAATTCCATGTGCTCGGATACGGTGAGATTCGGGTAGAGCGTCGGCATCTCCGGAATGTAGCCCAGGATGCGGCGCGCCTGCTGCGTTTTGTTCGGCAGCCCGCCGACGGTGATCGCGCCGTCGTAGCGCAGGAAACCGATGATCGCCTTCATGATCGTGCTCTTGCCCGCGCCGTTGGGGCCGAGCAGCACGGTCACGCTCCCCGGATCGAGATGGAAGCTCAGATCGTCGCAGGCGACGACCTTCCCGTATTTCTTTGTGACGTGTTCCACGTACAGCATGGTATAGTCCTCAACTTTCTGTCTTTGCTGTTGAATCAGTATTATACACAAATCGGCAAAGCAAATCAAGCGCACGACGACAGGCCGCGGGCATTTCTGCCCGCGGCCTGTCGTCCGCCGTATGGGATCAGTGTCTGGAATACCAGTCGCGGCCGTACTTGAGATACTCGTCCACGGACCAGAAGTTGCGGTTCGCGGTGGTCGGGTCGTCCTTCGCGCCGAGGACGTAGGCGCGGAAGATGTAGGAGCCGCCGGGCGCGTACTTGTCAACCTTGGTGCGGATGCACTCGCGGATCTCCTCCTCGGTGCTCCAGCTGAAGTTGTAGGCGTCGGACGGGGAGCTGCAGCCGTTGAGGATCAGAGAGCGGCCGTATTTTTCCTTGATGCCGGGCAGGTCGTTCATATCCTGGGGCGGGTTCCAGATCTTCACGCCGTACTCCATCCACTCGTCGATCAGGACCTCGCACTTGCCGCAGCAATGCATGTCGATCGGGATGCCGAGCTCGTTGGCGTGCTTCGCCAGACGGATCTGGAAAGGCTTGACCAGCTCCTGCCACATGGAATGGGACATGAAGAGGTTCTTCGCGGAGGCGACGTCGTCGGTGATGTTGAAGAGGTCCGGCTTATAGGCGTCGATCGTGCGCTTGGCGACCTCGTCGAAGAAGTCGGCCATGTAAGAGAACAGATCGTAGACCTCGTCCGGATACAGCGCCATCGTCATCAGGCCCTCGGTAAAGCCCATGAAGGCCATCAGATACTGGAAGTAGCCGGTGTGGGAGCCGAGCTCGACCATGGTCTTGCTGCGGTCGATGCCCTCCATGTCCTTGCGCGCCAGCTCTTCAAAATCATAGTCGTCGATATTCGGGACCTTGATGATCTCCGGCCAGTCGTGGATATCCTTCAGGATGAAGGCGTTGGGCGTCGGCAGCGCAAAGCCGCCGGTGCTGTCCGTGGCGGAAAACGGCACGCCGAACAGGTCGCCGAGCTTGCCGTCCGGCCGGGAATAGGCCTTGCTGCGCACATGGGTGATGCAGGGCGTCATGCCCTCATGCTTGTACATGAGGCTGTCGATCGGCAGCCACTCCGGCATATCGCCCTTGAGCATTTTCATCAGGTTTTCTTTTTCCGTCATCGGAACAGATCCTCCCTTTTGTTTATTTGCCCGCCTGCGGACATTCCGGGCGAGGCATTGGAGCCTTGCAACAGGCGCTCCCCGGAATATGGGCAAATCGCATAATTCGGTTATGCTAATTGTTCTTCCAAACGGCGGAAATGTCAACAGGTTTTCTCTGAAATTCCAGAATTTGATAGGAAACTACAATAAAGGGAAACCCAATTCCCAGACGGCAAAACAGCCGCCCGTGCCGGAGCGGCACAGGCGGCTGTTCAGAGAAGAGGCTCGGATTTACAGAATGGCCTTGACGCGCTCGACGGCCTCGCGCGTCGCGTCCGCGTCGCCGAAGGCCGTCACGCGGATGAAGCCCTCTCCGCTCGGGCCGAAGCCCGCGCCGGGCGTCGTGACCACGCAGGCCTCGTGCAGGAGCCGGTCGAAGAAGCTCCAGGAGTCCAGTCCGTCCGGGGCGCGGAACCAGATGTACGGCGCATTTTTGCCGCCGTGCACCTCGAGCCCGGCCGACGCCAGCCCCTCGCGGATGACGCGGGCGTTCTCCATGTAATAAGCCACCGTCTCGCGGATCTGCGCCTGCCCCTCCGGGCTGAAGGTCGCCTCCGCGGCGCGCTGCACGATGTAGGGCACGCCGTTGAAGCGCGTGCTCATGCGCCGGTTCCAGAGCGCGTTCAGGCTCGTGCCGCCGCATTTGAGCTGCTTGGGGATCACCGTGTAGGCGCAGCGCGTGCCGGTGAAGCCGGCCGTCTTGGAGAAGGAGCGGAACTCGATCGCGCATTCCTTCGCGCCCTCGATCTCGAAGATGCTGTGCGGCAGGCCCGGCTCGGTGATGTAGGCCTCGTAGGCGCTGTCAAAGAGGATGACGGAGCCGTTCGCGCGGGCGTAATCCACCCACTTTTTGAGCTGCTCCCGGTTCGCGACCGCGCCGGTCGGGTTGCTCGGGAAGCAGAGGTAGATCATATCCGGCGTCTGCTCCGGCAGCTCCGGGATAAAGCCGTTCTCCGCCGTGCAGGGCATGTAAACCAGCTTCGTCCAGCGCTCTCCGTCGTAGTCTCCGGCGCGGCCGGCCATGGCGTTGGAGTCCACGTAGACCGGATAGACCGGATCGCAGACGGCCACGACGTTGTCCACGGAGAAAATGTCGCCGATGCTGCCGCAGTCGCTCTTCGCGCCGTCGGAGACGAAGATCTCGTCGTCCGCGAGGTCGACGCCGCGCGCGCGGTAATCGTCCCGGATCGCGAAGCGCAGGAAGTCGTAGGCGCCGCAGGTCTCCTCGCAGTAGCCGCGGAAGGTCTCCTTGTGCCCCATCTCCTCCACGGCACGGTGCATCGCCTCGATGACGGCCGGGGCGAGCGGCTGCGTCACGTCGCCGACGCTGAGCTTGATCAGCGGCATGGACGGGTTCTCAAACGCGCGAACGCGGCGCGCGACCTCCGGGAACAGATAGCCGCCCGGCAGCTTCAGAAAATTGTCGTTGATCTTGAACATGGTCGATCCCCTTTCCGGGTATGCCTGCCGGTCAGTCGGGCAGCTCTCCGTCGTACACGAAGGCGGCCGGACCGGTCAGATAGATCTTGTTTACCTCGTTGTCCCAGCGGACCTGCAGCGTGCCGCCCGGCAGATGCACGTCCGTCTTCAGCTCCACGAGGCCGAGCGCGACCGCCGCGGCGACGCCCGCGACGGCGCCGGTGCCGCAGGCCAGCGTCTCCCCGCTGCCGCGCTCCCAGACGCGCATTTTCAGGCTCTTGTCCGGCAGGATGTTCACGAACTCGGTGTTGATGCGCTTCGGGAACAGCTGGTGGTTCTCAAACTGCGGGCCGAGCTTCTCCAGATCGAGGCTGTCCACGTCCTCGTCCACGAAGACGACCAGATGCGGATTTCCGACGGACAGCGCCGTGACGTTCCACTCCCTGCCGGCGACCTCGAGCTTGCGGTTGATGAAGTTTTCGCCCTTGTCGAGCACGGGGATATTGAACGGCGTGAAGTCCGGGCGGCCAAGGTCGACCGTCACCGTGCTGACCTTGCCGTTCTCGGTCGCCATGCGCACGCTGCGCAGGCCGCAGCCGGTCTCGATGGTGAGCATGGTCTTTTCGGTCAGCCCCCGGTCATAGACGTACTTGGCGAGGCAGCGGATGCCGTTGCCGCACATGATGCCCTGCGAGCCGTCCGCGTTGTACATATCCATTTTGAAATCCGCGATCTCCGAGGGGCAGATGCAGATCAGGCCGTCGCTGCCGATGCCGAAGTGACGGTCGGCGGCGCGTCTGGCGACGATCGGGCGCTCGGACTCAGGGAGGTTCTCGGAAAAGCAGTCCACGTAAACGTAGTCGTTTCCGACGCCCTGCATTTTGGTAAACTTCATTCCCATTCAACTCCTATCGGATATTTTTCGGTAAAGCAGCCGTC
>JAEEGL014912072.1_pt1 | contig 12433 bp, 11 predicted proteins | sample 9134231 | NCBI WGS metagenome assembly JAEEGL01 (sample SAMN16246548, study PRJNA631951) | gut metagenome | biome: gut microbiome; feature: rumen; material: fiber-attached | host: Bos | place: Iran: Karaj | collected 2018-10 | reverse complement strand
TTTGAACCCGAACACATTTGCGGCACAGGCGAACCCGTTGCGAAGATAAAACCGCACAGCGTTTTCGTTTTTTGCGTCGCAAGATAAGAACAGCGTTTGGATACCAATAGACGCAAGATGCTCCTTGAGTGCGCTCATCAGCGCCGAACCGGTTCCGCGGTGGCGTGCGCGTTCGGAAATGTCGATGTGCAGATGCGCAGGAAAAGAATTGCAGAACATAACATGCAAGGTCTGCGCCGCCAATGCCTGCACGGCAAAATGAGCGCCGAGCCGCCGGATCTTCGGAAGATACTGCTTGCAAAACACACGCAAAAACGCACGCGTATCCGGCGCGCAAAGGATATAACCGAGCGGTTCATCGTGATCGTTCACTGCAACAAAGCAGTGCTCGGTCTGCGTTTCAACATATGGATCGCAAAACACAAGAAGCAAAAAGGAACGCTGCGCTTCGGTTTCACAAGGGATCGAAGAAGTCTCTTCGCAGATCAGCCGAAGGGCGTCGATGTCATCCTTTTTGCAGCGACGGATCGTCAAACGCTCAGATTCCATAATAAATTACTTGAGCAGGAAACGCCGAGCGCACCGCTGTCCAGCGCCCTTCTGACGTCTTCTTCATCACGGATCAGACCGCCGACGATCACAGGCATTTCAAGGCGCGCAGAGACTTCCTGAATGATCCGCGGCATGATTCCGGGCAATATTTCAACATAGTCCGGTTCGATCATTGCACAGGTCTTTTCCGTGGTCTCGATCGATCTTGAATCCACGATAAACAGACGCTGCACGGTCAGCAGGCCCATATCTTTTGCGGCCTTGAGCTGACCGTTCTTTGTGGAAATGATGCCGTCCGGCTGGATCTCCTGGGCAATGTAGCGCAGCGCGATCGCATCGCGTGAAAAGCCCTCGATCAGATCCATGTGCAAAAAGATCAGCTTATCATGTTCGCGCGCTTTTTGCACAAGCTTTTTCAAATTGAAAATATTACCGCAAAGCAAAAACACAACGGCGCAATCCGACTGCAGCGCGTCATCATATTCGTCAAGACTTTTTACCGCCGCGATCACCGGACGCTGTTCAAGTGCTTCTTTCAATAGGTCCATCAATGATTCTCCTCCTGTGTTTTCAAGTGCCTTTCAATACATATTCTCAGTTCTTCAACACCGTTTCCTTTCGTTGCGGAAAACGGGATCACTTCAACTTCACCGAAAGCGCGCAAAGCGTTTTGATGCTGCGACAGCATGGACGAAAACTCGGTTTTGTTCAGCTTGTCGCACTTTGTCAGAGCGACAGCGAACGGAATGCCGCTGTCAGAAAGGAACTGCAGCATATCTGAATCCTGGGCCGTCATGGGGTGACGCATATCCAACAACTGCACCACAAGACGCAGATCGCGTCCGCTTTGAAAATAGGCTTCCATCAGCTCCGCCCAGCGCAGCTTTTCGCTTTGACTGACTTTTGCGTAACCGTAACCCGGAAGATCGACAAACCTGCAATCATCCAAACAGAAAAAGTTGATCGTCACCGTTTTTCCGGGCACAGAACTGACGCGGGCAAGCGCTTTGCGTCCTAGCACCCGGTTCAGCAGCGAAGATTTTCCGACATTGGAACGGCCGGAAAACGCGATTTCGGGAAGATCGGACGGTTTCAGCTGCTGCTTTGTGCCGAAAGAGGTTTCAAACACTGCGTTTTCAAATCTCATAATTTCTCCTGACATGCGGGTCGTCCGGCTTGATGCGGATGTGCTGCTGCTCGGGCTTTTGCTGCTGACGGTCATGCAGGGCAAGGACGAACACCTCGTCAAGATGCTCCACCGGCGCAAACTCCACATGCTCCTTCACAACGTTTTCCACTTCCCAAAGATCGCTTTCGTTCTCTTTCGGAATGATCACAAGGCGAACGCCGTGCTTATAGGCAGCCATGCTCTTTTCGCGCAATCCGCCGATGGGCAGCACGCGGCCGGTCAATGTGATCTCGCCGGTCATTGCAATATCGCGGCGCACCGGGCGGTTCGTCAGCGCAGAGAACATCGCCGTCGCCATTGTCACGCCGGCAGACGGGCCGTCCTTCGGCACAGCGCCCTGCGGCACATGGATGTGAATGTCTTTTTTTGTAAATGCTTCCGCGTCGATCCCGACCTTTGATGCAATGGAACGCAAATAGGAATGTGCGGCCTTTGCAGATTCCTTCATCACGTCGCCGAGCGAGCCGGTCAGTTCCAGCTTGCCTGTGCCGTCCATCACAACGGCTTCCGCCTGCAGCAGTTCGCCGCCGACACTTGTCCACGCAAGCCCGTTCACAACGCCGATCAAATCTTTCTTCGGCAGCGCGTCGTCCTTGAACTTCGGCGGGCCGAGCAGTTCATGCAGCAGGCTCGGCGTCACGTTCACGCGCTTCACCTTGCCTTTTGCAAGCAGCATGGCGCTCTTGCGGCAGACCGAAGCGATGCACTGTTCCAATTTACGCACACCGGCTTCTCTTGTGTAGCTTGAGATCAGCTCCTGCAGTGCAGCATCGGTAAATCGGATGTTGTTGCCGGAAAGCCCGTGGGTTTTCACCTGCTTTTTCACAAGATGACGTTTTGCGATCAGCAGTTTTTCTTCGGCTGTATAGCTCGGAAGCTCAATGAGTTCCATACGGTCGAGCAGCGGCTCGGGGATCGTTGCCATATCGTTGGCGGTCGTGATGAACAGCACGCGGCTGAGATCGACCGGGAATTCAATGAAGTGGTCGCGGAAGGTGTTGTTCTGCTCGGGATCCAGCGCCTCAAGCAGCGCGGAAGACGGGTCGCCTTTATAGTCGGCGCCGAGTTTGTCCACTTCGTCAAGCAAAATAAGCGGGTTCATGCTTTTCGCCTGGGTCAAAGCGGCAACCAGACGTCCCGGTATGGCGCCGATGTAAGTTTTTCTGTGACCGCGGATCTCGGCTTCGTCGCGCACGCCGCCGAGAGACATGCGCACATATTTGCGGCCCATTGCCTCAGCGACCGAGCGAACGATGGAGGTTTTGCCAACGCCCGGCGGGCCCACAAGGCAAAGGATCTGTCCGCGGCTGTTTTCCGTCAGTGCGCGCACGGCAAGCATTTCAAGAAAGCGCTCCTTGATCTTCTTCATGCCGTAATGATCGCGGTCAAGCACTTTTTCGGCATGATCAAGATCAAAGCAGTCATCGGTATACTGATGCCACGGCAGCGCGAGACAGGCGTCCAGATAGGACCGGATCACGTTGGCGTCGGGCGAAGTGCTCTGCATTTTGGAAAGCTTGTTCGCCTCACGCAGCAGTTTTTCTTCAATGTCTTTTTCCAAAGACAACGCAAGGATCTTATCGCGGTATTCCTGCGCTTCGGCAATCGTGTCGTCGCCTTCGCCAAGCTCGTTGGAGATGGCGCGCATCTGTTCACGCAGATAGTTTTCGCGCTGAATATCGTCCATCTGCGCCTGCACTTTTCCGTCGATGTCGTCTTCAATGCGGAAAATCGCAATGTCATGCGAAAGAATGGCGCAAAGCTTTTCCAGCCGGCGCACCGGATGCAGCTCTTCAAGGATCGTTTGGCGATCCTCATAATTCTGCAGCGCGTTGGAAGCGATGAAGTCGGCAAGATGACCGGGGTCGCGTGTGAGATAGACCTCCATGGCGACGTCGTGCGCCTGCTTGGCGGTCAGTTCAATGTATTCTTCAAAGATGTCCTTGGTTTTGTTGATCAGCGCCGAGATATAATCGGCGGGAACGTTTTTGATGGAACTGTCCTTGCGCTGTTTCACATCGCTGACAAGATACAGCGCACCGTGGACCATGCGGATCACATCTGCGCGGCATTCGCCTTCGATGACGATACGGATATTTTCGCTGTCCGTTGCTTTCACGACCTGGCGCACCGTGGCGATCACGCCCGTTTTATAAAGCGCGTCTTCTCCGGGGTCGTCGTCTGCTACACTGCGCTGAGCAACAAGAAACACACGCTGGTTCTCGTTCATCGCAGCGCGGATCGCAGCTATGCTTTTTTCTCTGCCGACTTCAAAATGCAGCTTCATACCCGGAAAAACAACCAGTCCGCGCAAGGCCACCGTCGGCAAAGATTTATAAATCAAGTTGACTGCCATAGTGTTCTCCTTTGTCAAAATCGTACAGCATAAAATATATCACAATACGTCAAATATTGCAACCGCTGAAAACAGAATTTTCAAAAGATTCATGATTCATATCTATGCGCGAATATTGACAAGGCGATAAAAAAGAAGTAAACTGAAGCAAAGACGAAGGAACGGAGGTGTGCCAATGGATCTGCCAAGTTATGCGCTGACAGCGATCGGGCTGCTTGAAAACAGCGGCTTCGAATGTTACGCCGTCGGCGGCTGCGTGCGAGACAGCCTTTTGCAAAAAGAATGTCATGACATTGATCTGACAACGAACGCGACGCCTGACGAAATGAAGCAGGTGTTTTCATCGTTTCATGTGATCGAAACCGGATTGAAACACGGCACGCTGACCGTTCTGTTTGACCGTCAGCCGCTCGAGATCACGACCTACCGCACCGAAACGACCTATTCCGACGGCCGCCACCCCGATGAGATCCGTTTCACCCGCAGTCTGCAGGCCGATCTTTCCCGGCGTGACTTCACAGTCAACGCCATGGCATATCACCCTTTGCGCGGCCTGATCGACCACTTCGGCGGAAAAACCGACCTTGAAAACAAGATTCTTCGCTGCGTTGGAAACGCAGAAGACCGTTTCAATGAAGACGCGCTGCGCATCCTGCGGCTGCTGCGGTTCGCCTCTGTGCTCGGTTTTACTGTTGACGAACAGACCAAAGATGCCGCCTTCCGCTGCAAGGATCGGCTGACGCTCCTTTCCAAAGAACGGGTCGCAGTGGAATTCAAAGGCATGCTCTGCGGCAAACATATCCGTTCTGTGCTTTGTGAATATTGGAAGATCCTTGCCGTGCTGTTCCCGTTTTTGAAACAGATGCACAGCTTTGATCAGCACAATTATCACCACTGTTATGATATCCTTGAACACACGGCTGTTGTCACCGCAGCTGCACGTGAAACCGCTGCGCTGCGGCTTGCCGCCTTTTTCCACGATTGCGGAAAACCCGCGTGCTTTTCACTTGACGATCAAGGTGTGGGTCATTTTTACGGCCACGCTTCCAAAAGCGCGGAGATCGCAAAACAGACGATGGAAACGCTGAAACTCGACCGCAAAACAACAGATCATGTCACACTTCTTGTGAAACTGCATGACAACCCCATTGAAGCCGACCCGCGCATCATCAAACGCAAGCTCAACAAATACGGCGAAGACTTCTTGCTGGATCTGATCGCGTTGCAGCGCGCAGACACGCTTGGTCTTGCGCCGCTGTTCCATGACCGTTTGACTCATTTTGACGAACTTGAAGCCTTGGTGAAGAGCGTAGTTGAATCCGGCGCGTTGTTTTCGATGTGCGATCTTGCTGTCAACGGAAACGACCTTCGAAAGCTCGGTCTGCGTGGAAAACAAATCGGCGACGCGCTGGAAAAACTGCTTGCCGCCGTGCTTGACGAAAAAGTTGCAAATGAAAAGAGCGCTTTGTTTGATTATTTGAGCGGAACGCTTGACAACGGCACTTCAGAATGCTAAAATGAAGGCACAAAAACAGAGTAGAGGAATGCGCGTACAGTGTTTGCGGGACGGGGAGTTGCCCGCAAAACGAAGGGTCCGCCCGCGGTGCATTCCCCGCATCCCGCTGTTGCACGAATGACGGAGTACCCTCTTTCATTCCCGCAGTGGGGCATGAAGGAGGAATTTTTATGCCCGAAAAAGAAAACCAAGCCGTTTTGACCCCGCCGGAAGGAGCGCTTGACCAGCCGCCCGTTTTCAGCAAGACCTATTGGAGACTTGCGGCAAAAAACTTTTCCGACACGCGCATGATCGCCTTTGCTGCGCTGATCATTGCAATGCGCGTTGTGGTCAAGTTTTTCAAGATTCCGCTTGCTGCCGGACTTTCGCTCACCTTTGACTGCTATGTCAATTCGCTCGGTTCGCTCTGCTACGGCCCGCTTGTAGGTCTTGCTGTCGGCGCGATCAGCGACACGCTCGGCTGCATCATTCATCCCAGCGGCGATTATTTCTTTCCGTTCATCCTCACCGAAATGAGCAGTTCGTTCATGTTCGGTCTGTTCCTTTGGAAACGGAACCTCACGCCGGTTCGCGTTCTGCTCAGCAAATTCACCGTCAACCTGTTTTGCAATATCATTCTCACCAGCGTGCTCATGAAGTGGTATTATTACGCCCTGTACGGTCTTGAGGACGCCCAGGCATATTCCATCATCAACCTGACGCGCATTGCGAAAAACCTGATTTTGTTCCCGTTGGAGTCTGTAATCATCATTCTGCTGCTCGGCGCGCTGATCAATCCTTTGAAATCATTGAGACTACTGCCGAAAAGCCACGAAAAGCTGGAGATCCGTCCAAAAGATATCGTGCTTGTTGTTGCTTTGATGCTCGTTTCCATTGGTCTTGTACTTTTATATGTATTTTTCCTCAAGGACTTCATTGCCGAGCACAACATCAAACTGCTGTAAGGAGAAACCAATGGCTGATTTACGCTTTCACGACGGCCGTTTCAAGATCATGCAGATCACGGACACGCAGGAGCACTTCTTTGTCAATTCCGACACCGTAAAGCTGATTCGTCTTGCGCTTGAACGTGAAAAACCGGATCTTGTTGTGTTGACCGGCGACCAGATCGCGGGTTATTCGCCGACGTTTTTCGGCAAAACGATGGAAAAGATTACGCGCACACTGGACACTCTGCTGCAGCCGATCGACGAAGCAGGCGTCCCCTTCTGCATGACCTTCGGCAATCACGACAGCAACTGCGGCATCTCCAACAAGGCGCAAATGCCGATCTATGAAGCGCATCCAACGTTCGTTGCAGGTAATCAGCGCAGTGAAGACGACCCCGGCACGCTTTCGCTGACAATCAAAAGCAGCACTGGAGACGAAGATGTTTTTGCTCTGTATCTATTTGATTCCGGCGGCAAAAAGAGTGACGGCAGCTATGACGCGGTCAAGCCTGAGCAGATCGAATGGTACCGCAGCGAACGCGACCGCCTATCCGACAGCAACGGCGCTCCCCTGCCTGCGCTTGTGTTTCAGCACATTCCCCTGCCGGAATATTTTGACGTTCTGAAGCTGGTGCCAAGAGGCACAGACGGCGCTGTGGAAGCGTTCTTTGATCATGCCGACGAATTCTATGTATTGCCCGATGAAGCGCTGCAGCGCGGCGATTTCATGCATGAATCCCCTGCTGCGCCGCCGGTCAACACCGGAGAATTCCCCGCGTTCAAAGAAAAAGGCGATGTGCTTGGCGTTTATTGCGGCCACGACCACATCAATTCCTTTGTTCTTCCGCTTGACGGCATCGATCTCGGCTATACACAAGGCTGTGGGTTCCATGTTTACGGTCCCGGCATGCACCGCGGCGTCCGTGTGTTCACGCTGAACGAAACAAATCCAACGCACTATGAGACTTATACCATCACCATGGAAGACCTGTCAAACGATCCGCTTGCTGAACCGTGGATGGAATTCATTTTGCAGCATATGCCGTCTTCCGTGCAGCCGGTTTTGCGCGCAGCAAAAAAGATCGGCGCCGCAACGCTTGCGATCGGTGCGGCTGCAGTTATCGTGAAAAAACTAACGAAATAATGGTATCATATTTAAACGCCGCCGGTCAGATGATCGGCGGTTTTCCTTTGACTTATCAAAACATAAAACGACCGCCTGTCGCAACAAACGGCAGGCGGTCGCAGGTTCAGGTTCAGTTACCCAGGCGGAAGGACTCGCAGTCCACACATTGCGGTTCCGTCGGGTCTTTTTCATGCGTGCCGATAGACACTTTTTCCAGTGTGCAGAAGTTGTCGACGTCGGCGTGGTTTGCGCATTGCTGAACGGTGCAGCCGATGCAGTGATTGGCTTTCGAATGACTCATTGATCATCTCTCCCGAAAAAAATTGCCCGAACAGCCGGTGGTGTTCGGGCTTATATTCAGTTTGCGCAGTTTTTCCTGTTCTATTACAGGAACTTTCTGATGGCCTGATAAATCTTATCAAAGATGCCGTAAAGTCCATCGAGGAAGCGGCCGAAGAAACCGAAGAGCATATCTTTGAGGTTATTCGGAACGTTTTCGATGATCTCATGAGAAATTTCGGAAAGCGTCGGTTCCACTTCGGCGAATTTGCCTTCAAAGAGCATGCCGATGATAGCGATCAAGCGCTCTTTCTGTGTTGCATCATAGCCGGAAGAAGCATTGATATAACTCTTCATATACTGGACCGTCTGCGGGTTCTTGCTGTATACGCCGAGAAGATTGCAGTATACGATGAGATACAGGAATTCTTCCACATCGTCCTTGGAGCTGGCCATGCGGTAAGACGGCGGAGAGATGAACTGCATCTTCGGTGCGCCGGCTTTGTTCACAGCACTCGGATTGTTACCGTTGAACATCACATTCAGAAGGCCTTTGAACGAAGAGAGAACGCTCTTGTCAAAATGATAGGGCTTTCCAACACTATCGCTGCCCCAGTACTTTTCAAAGAACGGAACGATCGACTTGGAAAGATAATAATCATAAGTCAGGGTAAAGGTCCGGATGAGCTCGATCAGATGTGAGAACGGGCCCTGCGCCTTATATTCAACAATGGATTTCACGAGCAAAGGCGCAACCTTATAGGCGTCAAGGATATCTCTTTCCGGCGCCGGAAGATCGTCAAGACGCAAGCCAAGCGAGGTGATAAGCTCAACATAATAGGTGTTTGGCGACAGGATCCATTGATATTTGATCCACTCAGACAAACCGCTGCGTTCACAGATGGTATTATAGAACACTTCGCTGGTCGTGGGGTTGTTGTCAAAAGAGATCTTGATGTCTTCAAATTCGGGATCATAAAGATGGCCGATGAAGTTGCAGATCCGCATGGCGTTCTCGTTGGTATAGAAGCGGTAATCGTTCAGCTTTTCCTTCTTCATTTTCAGAAGATAGGTGTTCAAATTACCGAGCACCAGCGCAAGGTCGGAATGAGAAACGCTCACATTGCCCCAGATGATGGGCTCTCTGCTGGTATAGAGATATTTGATGCTCAGGCCCATGAAATTCACATCGTCAAGCATTGCGGCTTCAAACGCTTCCGCGCTGTCAGCCTGGGCGAGCTTGTCATAGGTGCTCAGCGGCGGATTGTTCAGTGCGTTGCTGAAATCGATGCTGACCATCTCGTTCAGGGAATCGGCAATCGATTTCTTGGTCGTGGTCGTCTCGTCGTCAGCGGCGGCAAGCGCAGGCAGAACGCCGAAGCACGAAAGCGTCATCAGCACTGCCAAAAAAATACTCAGAACTTTTTTCATAGCAAATACTCCTTTGCTTTTTAGTCATAATTAGTTTATCATTTTCTTTCTGCAATGTCAATAAAAACTTTTTACAATTCCTCTTTTTCGACAAAAGAAGACAAAAAATTTGCGGTCACATTCTATGTACCGCAAAAGAACCGTTTTGAGTTGTCGGATCGCCGGAAGAAACGAGCCCGAGACTGACTGAAATTGCACGGTCGATCTCCAGCATGGACAGCGCGTCAAGTGCGCCCATCCGCTCACGCAGACGTCGTTTATCAAGCGTGCGCATCTGTTCCAGCAGCACGATCGAATCTCGCGTCAGTCCGCAGGTGGAGGCGTTCACAAAAATGTGGGTGGGCAGGTCGTTTTTTGTGGTGCGGCTGGTGATTGCCGCCGCGATCACGGTCGGGCTGTATTTGTTGCCGATGTCATTTTGCACGATCAGCACCGGACGTATCCCGCCCTGCTCGGAACCGACGACCGGACTGAGGTCGGCGTAATAGATCTCACCGCGTTTGACAATCATGATCAACTCCCCTTTCAGCCATAGTATGCGCTGCTTTTTGAAAAATAAACAGCGGGGAGAAGAACAATAATCAGTTTGCAATCATTATGGAGAAACAGGCTTCGGATTTTTGAACACAAAACTCACATTGCCGATCGAAATACTTGTAGGCATTGGCTGATCAGGCAGAAAATCAACTGTCGCAGTGCCGCGAGAGGTTGAAACATCAACCGTTCCTTTTTCCGAAAGTGTCAGCGGCGAATTGTAAAGTGAAGAGAGCACCTGAAACAAAGCGTGCAGCGCTGCAGGCGGCAGTCCGAGCGCTTCGGCGTCATCAAGCGAAACGGAAGCGTCACCGAACTGCATTGAAGCTGTTTCGCCGTCAAATACAAAGCGCAGCCCCTGCAGTTGAGTCGGCGTGCGCAGCATCAGCTGCATGTCTGTATCATCTTTCAATATGAAAACACCTGCATACTCGACCGAATCGGAAGAAAAAGACAAATCGGCAGAAAACAAGGGCATTGTCACCGTCAGCGGCTGTTTGCCGCAAGCGCATAGAAAGGACAACAGAACAAGAAAAACGCCAACAAAGCAGCAGCGGCCGCGCATAGGATCACCCGAAGAATCAATGTTCAAACGCGGCAAACACCCTGGACAGCGATTCGATCACATCGGTCGGCAGCATCCCGGTCCGGCTCAGCTCGGCGGCAACGACATCGGCCGCGTGACCGTGCAGATAGACACCGGCGCAAAGCGCCTGCGGCAAAGGGATCCCCTGGGCACAAAACACGCCGAGCATTCCGGCAAGCACGTCGCCGCTGCCGCCCTTGGATAGTCCGTTGTTGCCCGTGCCGTTGACATAGACCGCAGTCTCATTCGGCGAAGCGATCACGGTGTTGGAGCCCTTGAGCACAAGATAGACGCCAAGGGTCTGGGCAGTATGGCGTGCGATCTCTGTTCGCCGCAACTGCACCTCGCTTGTCTGCACGGCAAGCAGCCGCGCCATCTCTTTGGGATGCGGCGTCAAAATCACGGGGCAAACCGCGTTTTGTAATATATTTATGTTGCGCGAGAGGATATTTATGCCATCGGCGTCAACGACAACGGGAACTTTTGCATGTTCCAGCACCGCCTGCAAAACAGCTTCGGTATCCTCGTTCACGGAAAGTCCGCAGCCAATCACAACAGCAGTGTAACGGTCGCTTTCAAGCTCACGAAGAAGCGTCGGAATACAATTGCGCGACAGACTCCCCTGCTCGGTTTCCGCAAGGGGCAGCAGCAGCGCTTCTGTCAGTTTGAGCGCCATGGTGTGATAGATCGAACGCGGGAACGCGGCTGTGACCAGTCCGGCTCCGCAGCGCAGCGCAGCCTTTGCCGCCATATATGCTGCACCAGGCATACAGCGGCTGCCGCAAATGGACAGCACATGGCCGAAATCTCCCTTGTGAGCGTCTGCAGCGCGATGCGGAAGAAAAGACCCGATCTCGGCGGCGCTGCAAGTATAGAGCTCATTTTGGACCGTCTCAAAGCAGTCCTCGGGGATGCCGATCGACGCGATGATGATCCTACCGCAAAGATCGGCAGCCGGATGCAAAATGTGTGCCGGTTTGAGCGCAGATATGGCAACGGTATAATCCGCATGAACGGCACAGTCATCGCTTTTCCCGCTGTCACAGTAGACGCCGGAGGGAACGTCGACCGCCACAGTCAATGCCTTAGATGCGTTCATGTCAGCAAACAGTGAACAAAGCGGTTCGCGAACCTCGCCGTAAAAACTGAACCCGAACACTGCATCAACGAGTACTTCCGCTTTTGCAAACGCCTCGCGGCATTTTTCGCGCTCCGCCTCATAGCGATAGATCGGCAAAGTCAGGTTTGCCATCTGCATATAGGCGTTCTTTGCAATGTCGCTTGACGGCAGTCCGCTCGCAAGCACAACCGTGATATGCCAGCCGTTTTCATGGAGTTTTCGTGCAATGACGAACCCGTCGCCGCCGTTGTTGCCTTTGCCGCAGACCACAACAGCAGTGTGAGCAGTGAGATTCTTTTGTTCGGCGATCACACGGATATTGCGCGCAACGGCGGAACCGGCGTTTTCCATCATTCGCTGAAAGCTTAATCCAAAAGAGGCCGCGTTTTGTTCCACGGCCTTCATTTCTTCACTCTTTAGAAGTTGCATGTTTCCCCCTCACTTAAAAGAAGAAATGGCGTTCCAGTGCTTCGCGCAGCGGGCGGATCAGACCGATGACAATCAAAAGCAAGCCGGCCGCGCCGAGACCGATCAGATAGAACGGGCTCCAAAGGAACATCTGCGAGCCGAACTGCAGGTGCTGATAGAATTCAACCAGTGACAGACTGGCGCCGAGCACGATCAAAAAGCCGCCGTAATAGAAGATCTTTCCCTTGCGCACATATTTGAGCACGCAGATCATATAGGTGACAAGGACACAGCTCATGATAAGCAGCGGAAAGGCAAACTTCGTAAACCAGTGGCCGCCCGTCCATTTGCAAACATACAGCACACACAGCGTGCTCGCAACGTGATTGATCACGGAAACGGCCGGC
>JAEEGL014335313.1_pt1 | contig 12433 bp, 12 predicted proteins | sample 9134231 | NCBI WGS metagenome assembly JAEEGL01 (sample SAMN16246548, study PRJNA631951) | gut metagenome | biome: gut microbiome; feature: rumen; material: fiber-attached | host: Bos | place: Iran: Karaj | collected 2018-10 | reverse complement strand
TTTCCACGACGGAAACCCAGCACTTGATGATACACCCGCACCTAAAAAAAGAGCACTTTCATTGTTATAACATTTTTTTGAGAATTCATTAACAAATTCTTCCTTTGATATCATTTCATCCTCCGATAATTTATAGTTATCATAGATTCGCAAAATGAACTAAATAGCATATTAAAGGTGAGACGATTATAATGATATAAAGGTCGTTATACTAATTTTGTCTTGCTTTATAACTCCTTGTTCTTAACATTGGTAATATTAGCTATATTTTGTATCATAACCAATACTTTAAATTACCCTGGGTCTATCTTTTTTTTATGCCTTGGCTGGTTGACAAATTTCCAAAAACAAAAAACTACAAAAGCAGTCGATATAGCTTCGAGAACAGGCACAAAAATGGTGCTTGTTTCATTTTATTGATCTATTTTGAAATAAAAAACAGTCTTTCACGAAAACGTCAAAGGGCTGTAGCGCACAAAAGAAGTTATGCGTTGAGAATATACACACTCACATTTTTTAAAAATTAAACATTTAATAGAAATAAATAGTTATTATATAACCATTTAGATTCATATACAAGATGAAGTAAATAATAATTAGTATCAGAATTACAAAAAGAAGGGATTAAATGACTACAAAGAACTTTGATCAGTTTACAGTATATCAAGAATCAATATCAAGTGCATTTGTATATGCAAATTTTGATAATGAAAAAGCATTTATGGATGGCTTTTCGGAATATATTTTAAACGAAGACAATCTTCTTAATTATGCTAACACATTAACTCCTATACAATTTGTTCCAGATAAAATCCATTATAAAAAACTGTACTCTACTCTCAGCACCTTTTTAAATAATGATTTAGAGTTACTCACTTATAATAATGTATCAGATGAAGTATTATATACTTTAGAAAAAGAATATAAGTTCATAGACAGTAATGGAGAAATATTATTGCAAAAAGATAAAATTGGAAAAATAGGAGAATACATATTTCATTTATTGCTCACCAAGTATTATAAAGTTCAATGTATAATACCTAAATTCCGATGCACTACTGATAGAAATATTAGCGTTTTTGGTATAGACGCATTATTCTTTGATTACAAAAACAACATGATACTATTTGGCGAATCTAAAGTTTGCAAAACTATATCATCTGCAATTACTCTAGTTAACCGTTCCTTTCAAGAATATGAGCAACAAATCTCCGAAGAGTATAAGCTTGTCCTTTCAAATGAATACTACAATCTTGCAAGTGTTTTTACTAATGCTTTCGGCGTGCATACTGCCGTATGCATTTCTTTTGAAGACTTTATTAAAGAAGCAGGAATAACCAAAATATGTATTCCTGCTTTTATCGCACATGGAAGGAAATCTGATAATGAAACAATCGAGAGTTATCTTACGCTTCTTAATTCAAAAATAACAAGGAATAAATATTTCGGACTTGATACCGAGTATTTATTTATTTCACTTCCAATTATAGATAAATCCAAAATGATGGATGCTATTATGAAAAAGGTGGTGGAAAAGAATGGCAAGTATAGATCTTTCATCAGTTGAAGATATACAGATACATCGAGAGAATTATATTCGAGAGATAAACAAAAGCGATAATAAAACATCGTTCGTTAATAATAATGCCGGCTCATTATTCGCATTGGGTTTAACAATGTACTCTCGAAACTATTCTTTTGATTCGCTTGTATATAACGCCTTTGCATCTTCTGCTTTAGACGATGATATTTCTTTACATCCAGAACAAAGAATAGTACTATCACTGATAGAGGAAAATAAAGGTCTAGTTTTTAGTGCGCCAACAAGTTTTGGAAAAACATTCATTGTTTTTGAATATATATTTAGATATAAACCGCAAACGGTTGTTATGGTTGTTCCGACATTAGCGCTAATTGATGAATACAAGCAAAAAATTATAAAGAAATATAAAAGCCGATTTTCAGAATATAATATTCATCTTTCAATTGATCCTGATAAAAAGTATGATTTTTCAAAAAAGAATATTTTTATCGTTACGCATGATAGAGTTATTGATGAAAATGTAATATCCATATTTCCTACTATTGATTTTCTTGTAATTGACGAAGTATATAAGCTACAGAAGGATACATCAAACGACCGTGTTTTAATTCTAAATATAGCGTATTATAACATGGTTAAAATAAGTAGCAAATATGTATTATTGGCTCCATTTATAAGTGGCATTAAAAACCTTGACAAACTCCAAGATACTCCAATATTCTATTCAACTAATTATTCACCTGTGGTTAATGACGTAATTACATATGATATTATTAGCGAAGACGATAGATTAAAATATGTCGATAAAGTACTCAAGACTATACCTCAAAACGAAAATACTCTTATATATTTTCCTACTGTTATAGAAATAGATAAATATATCAGTGGTACTACTTTGAATAATACAGGGACTGCATCAAACAGTAATAAAATTCTTGCCGATTTTATTTCGTGGGGAAAAAGAGAGATTCATCCTGAGTGGTCTATTATTAAGGCGCTTGAAAAGGGGTTTCTGGTTCATCATGGACAACTACCATTGGGAATTAGAATGTTGGAACTATCTTTATTTAATGATGAGAATTCACAGTATACTCGTTTAATTTGTACATCAACATTATTAGAAGGGGTAAATACCACAGCCAAAAACATTATTATATCCAAGCCAAATCGTGGACTTAAACAAGCATTTGATGCTTTTGATTTCTATAATTTGGTTGGGCGAACAGGACGACTCTATCAGCACTTTTTAGGTTTAGCTCATTATATTAAAAGTCCAAACGATCCAACATATCAAAAAGAACAAGCATTAAAATCAATTGAATTTGAATTAACAGATTCAAGTATTGATATGGATATTAATTTTGGAAAATACACACATCATCCCGAGTTTACACAATTATTAGAAAGATTAAATATATCATACGAAGAATATAGGAGCCAAATTGCAAGAAAATATCGTTTTTCTACGGTAAAGTATTTGCTTGAAAAGTATGATCATAACAAATCGACATTAATTGACATACTAAATCAACTTAACAAGAACAATGCCAAAAGTAAACTTGAGTTAATCCGTATTTTAACGGAAATTTTAGAAGATAAAAAATATGATTTCAAACTAAAAACATATATAGTAAATCGATTAACATATCTAAAAAGGCAAACTGTTTTTGATGTAATAGAAGCAACAAGGCAGTCATATCCCAATGAAAATATATCAAGTCTAATAAACCGTACAATAAGGTTGAAGAACAGTTATATTGAATTTGAGTTTTATAGTAAAGTTTGTCTTATTCAATTCTTTATGAAATGTGATAAACAATCTCCATATTTGATTGATACATTACATGACAAGCTTCTAAAGAATATTGAAATCTTATATTATATCAACTCTCCAAACAAAAAAATGCTGAAAGATATGGGTGTATATGATAGTGATATAGATACTATTACAGATGTTATCGGAACAGATTTTTCAAATATAACTGAATTACAGGTTCTTTTAAAGCAACATATTTCACAATTGAATAACATAAGCGTAGTATCCAAGTTTATTATAGATCGCCTAGTAAACTAATATCGGCTGTATCCCCCCAATAGCCGTTGATCCTCAAATATAAACCATACACTCAAACACCGCTTCTCTTACTATAATCTGTATTGTTGTCACTAACTATCGTTAGCTTTATCTCACTGTATGTCTGTCTGCAATAGTCAGGCAAGTACAGGCTACTTGGCATGACAGATTCGATTTGTTCTTCCGTGAGATCTTTTCCCTACTCGGGAAGTACAGTCAGCAGATACAGCAAGAATCCGTAAACATTAAGGTTATTTCGTTTCGCCGTTTCGATAATTGTCATGACTGATGTGAGATATGTAAGAAAAATCACTTAGTTCCATTGAGCTTTGTGAATTCTATAATGCTATGGCCACACACTGGTATATGTGCCTTTGTCCGTGTCGGAGAACAGCCAGTTCTTTCTTTTATGTTCTTAAAAACATAAAAGAAATTATGTTCTGAATATATTTATGTTCTGTTATTGCATAATAATCGTTTATTCTATTAATTCAAGCAGCAATAACAGAACATAAAAAGCTATTACAATGATTCCAAGAATTTCATAATATCTTTTGAAGGCTTGTATCTATATGATGAATTTCCTGAGTCTTTTGCTTTTTTCATAGCTTTTCTTTTTAACTCAAGATCAGCAACTATATATTTATGAGTCGTTTCAATACTTGAATGCCCGAGCCAAATAGCGATAGTTGATAGATCCACATGGGCTTCAAGGAGATTCATGGCTACGGAATGCCTAAAAGAATGAGGCGTTATTGTTTTCTATTTAAGCGACGGAATAACAGCTGAAGAAAGATTTGTTAATTTTTCGACTCTGCCATAAATACCCGATCTGGTCATAGGTGCTCCGTTTTTATTGATAAACATCTTATCATCACCCGAAATATTAAATGTATTAGCATATTTCCGAATATATTTAGCTGTTGATCTCCATATTGGAACAACACGTTCTTTTCGCCCTTTACCACATATCTTTACACTTGAATTTCCGGGCGTATTCAAGTCTCTGATGTCCGAATATTTTATTGCGAGAAGCTCCGAAACACGCACGCCTGTATTATAGAGCAGAAGAAGCATCAGCTTATCTCTGGATCCAATCGGAGTACTTGTATCACATAAGCTGAGATATACGTCAAACTCTTCACGAGTTATGAAACACATAGCTTTTTTCTCTTGCTTTCGGAACGGTAATGATAGTGTTCCTTTGACGATATTACTAAATTCCGGATGCTGCTCAATTACATATTTAAGGAAGGACTTTATTGCAGACAAACGATTATTGACGGTTGAAGAACTGCACGAGCGTTCTTCAGTCAGACAATTGCAAAAGTCTTCGATATATTCTAAATTCATCTGCTCTATGGAAATATCTGATGGGTTTATCCGATATTTTGATTTCATGAATTCAAAGAATAATCTGAATGTATCTCTATATGATGATATTGTATTTTGAGATACATTTCTCTGCTGTAGCAAGCGTTTTAGGAAAAAATTCTGCAACAAGCTCTGGAAAGTAGGCTCATTCAATGTCAACACCTCCAAACCTTTCTTCATATCTTGAGCTAGCACGATTTAACAGATCCTGAGTTGCCGACAGATACCAGTATGTGTCTTGTATCTTTGAATGTCCCAGAAAGGTCGATAGAGTATACAGCAATGCATTTGCATCCTGCCCTGTTTCAAACCATTTCAAAATCGTATTGCAAGCAAAGGTATGCCGAAAATCATAGAGACGTACATTTAGATATCCCTTTGGTATAGCACATATGGTGTTCCTGATAGTTTTAAACGCATATGCAATAGAACGCTCTGTGATTTGTTTTCCAGCGGTAGTTATGAATAAAGGGTCTTTAGGATCCATTTTTCCAATGACACCTTCAATCCAATCTTTGTAAATGATGATTTTCTGAATAACGGAAGATGTTATCGGAAGTAGTCTTTCCTTAGCAAACTTTGTTTCTCTAACTGCGATGATATGGTTTTTAAAGTCTATATCACAAAGTTTAAGATTGATTGGTTCAGACGGCCGCATCCCAGTAGACCATAATATCCCTAAAATACATTTTACCGAGCGGCTTCTGATCCCATCTGGCGAATAAAGAGAATCACAGGCCTCCATAAGAGTGATAGCTTCGGCTTCCGAGTAAATATATGGTTCGGGTCTGTCATGGGCATTTTGAAAGAGCTTGCTTGGAATGGCCTCTGCTTCGGGATCTAAAGCCGAAATATACTTGGAAAACGGCCTGATCACTTCAAGCTTTCTTCCCATTGTCTTATTGTTTTTTTGAACCTGAAGCAATCCAATCAAGAACAATGTCAAAAGTCAGACTTCCCATATATCCCGCAGCGAGCGTTTGATTCACAAAATTCCTGAGAACATATTCTTCATGTACAAGTTTAAATCCGAGACTGTGTTTGTAATCCAGATAATCATCAAGCTGGTGACTGAGTTTATTCGAATTCATTTTGCCGCCTCCTTTTCAGGCCACTCACGGCATAATGATCTTAATGATTCAATATCCACCTTAACATAGTGCGTAGAAGAATCTACTGAATCATGCCCCAGAATATCAGCAGTCAGCTTTATCCCTGCACCGCTGTTGTATATATGAGAAGCTGCGGTTCTTCGAATAGCATGAGTACCTTTCCACCAACCTGATACACAACAGCTTTTATACAAATGTCTGATAACACTTCGCACACTTTCGGTAGTGATAGGTGAACGATTTAAGCATGGTTTTGTATTAAGGATCAGAGAAGCAGAAGAGTAATGTGCTCTGTATTTCAGTATATACGATTCAATGGCTTTTCCTAATTCTCTTGACATAGGAAGCTCGCGGTATCCTTTGTTTTTTGAGTTGTGGATAACTATTGTACCTGTACTCCAGTGTATGTCGTGAAATTTGATGGCAGGTATCTCAGAACATCGCAATCTAAGATCAAGCATCAGCAACAGAATAACTCTATTGCGTACTCCGAGTTCGGTATCCGGAAATATATGATCTCGCAGATTCCTTTCTTCATCATAGTCAAGCGTTATTGGTATATTCTGACTCTTCCAGTTTGCCGAGGTCATTGGAAGAGAAAAGATAGCAGGGTCAACTTTAATTCCGCTAAATTCAAGAAAACGAAAGAAATTTCTTAATGAAGTGATATACCGTCCTATGGTTGAGGGCTTTAATCTCTGAAAATGATCAGTTATGTACTTTTGGAGATCTGTTACTGTAATAGATGAGAAATTATTGAGATTATTTTCTTCAAGCGAATTTAAAAAGGCACGAATATGTTGACACTCGGCTTTAGAAGCCTCAATAGTCATTTTTTTGAAATCAACAGAATAATGATAAAACTCTTTGAGTGTGACTAGTTCATGCCTTTTAACATTAAACGCCGAAAAAAGCAGTCCGGTCTTCATATCAAAATATCTGTTAACCACGACTTTTGAAATAGCTATTGATCTGTCGTCGGCGTGTACAGAATACTCTTTAAGACGCTTATTTATGTTCTCATAAAGCTGAGATGATTCTGTTAGACTGTCATCAATTTTGAGTGCTCTTAACATTCGACAGTACGATCCGATTGTTGTTGCTGAATAGTGTTTTTTCAGCAAATATTCCGCAAAAGCAGAATTACGTCCATTTTTCATCATAAAGTACCTCCTTGGATGTTTGGATACTTCATGATAACATACAAAACTTAAAAGAACATAAATGTTTTAAGAACATAATTTCTGCCGATAACGAACGATATTTTAGATTTCGCTCTGCGAGATTGTCGGTGAGTTCAATACGGTTGTCGAACAGAACATTTTTGATATAGAGTAATTTTCGATAACCTGCTCAACGACTTGTCTGGAATTTATCGCGTGATTTAAATACAGCAATATTTTGTTCTCAAAACGGCATTCGAAACAGTATACCCACATTTTAGAGATTAAATCCACATCGATTATACCGATTTTGAAATATTTTATTCCCGTTATGGAAGAATTATCCAAAACGAGTGGGTGTTTTGTGAAAAAAGGAAATATTATTCAAACAACGACAAGTGCAGTCAACACTTGTCGTTGTTTGATATATTGGGCTGAAAACCGTAACCGTCAAATACTCCACGCCTACCCCGAAAGTGTCCAAAGTAGTATAATAAACTCCAAGCAACTACATGTACTGAATTGGAAAAACCAATCAGATCCATGAAGTATGTTGAAGTAAATTGTACACAGGAGGAAAGGCATGGAAACGAAAGCAACAGCTATCGCAGCAGTAAAACAGGAGCTACACATACAGGAATGGGCGGCACAAATCGAAGCACAACAATCAAGCGGAATGACTGTCAGGCAGTGGTGTGCGGAGAATGGAATCAAGCCCAATACATATTACAACCGTTTGCAAAAAGTTCGCTCACGAATAATAGATTCTGCACCGGCAATTGTGCCGTTGAATGTTCCGAAACAAAGTGAAGGTATTCATATTGAGAAGAACGGAGTGCAAATCTCGCTGCCGACAGATATTGCTCCGGAAACCTTGATTGCTTTGGTGAAGGCATTATGCTGAACGATCTTCCAAAAGAGCAGCAGGTATATCTGGTCACCGGATACACTGACCTGCGGCGTTCAATAGACGGGCTTGCGATGATAGTACAAGGTCAGTTGAAACTTGATCCGTTTTGCAGTGCGCTGTTTTTGTTCTGCGGAAGGCGATGTGACCGTATAAAGGGATTGCTTTGGGAAGGTGACGGATTTTTGCTATTGTATAAGCGGCTTGACAATGGAAGATTTCAATGGCCGCGTACCGAAACAGAGGCAAGGCTTCTCACATCTCAACAGATCAGATGGCTTCTGGAAGGTCTGATGATCGAGCAGCCGAAAGCGATAAAAGAAGGAAAACCTGGGGCAATTTATTGATGATAAAATCGCTAAATTTCTTGCAATTTCCGCGCATTTATGGTATAATAAAATCAACATAAATGAACGGAGGAAAGCGGTATGGCAGCGCAGAATGCAGAACAGATATTGCAGGAAAATATCGCTCTCCGTAGTGAGCTCTCGCTGCTTAAAGAAGAATACTCAAATCTGCAGCAACAGCTCGAATGGTTGAAAAAGCAGGTGTTCGGGCGTAAGACCGAGCAGGCGGAAGTCATCCTTGAAAATGTTAATCAGCTCTCGCTTTTTAAGACTGATCCGGAAAAGAAAGCTTCTGAAAAAACAGTTGAAGTAAAGTCGCATCCACGCAAGAAAAAGCGTACTTTTGAAGAAGCGATGAAAGAGCTGCCGGTTGTATTAAAGTGGCACGAAGAAGAATATCCGATGTGCGAAAAGTGCGGTTCTGAAATGGTTGAGATCGGTAAAGAAAAAGCATACGATGAGCTTGTTTACACACCGGGGAAATACCATATACGCAGGCACATGGTAAAAACATACAAGTGCCCGAACTGCGGCGAGAACGCAGAAAACGACGATCCGAACAGCAAAGATATTGAGAAATGCAATATTCGCAGAGCATACTATCCTAAACCGATGATTCCCGGCAGTTACTGTTCGCCGGAATTACTCGCGCACATAATCTATCAGAAATATGGTATGGCTGTTCCGCTACATCGCCAGGCGAGAGATCTGGCATCCAAAGGCATACCGTTGCTGAAAGCAACAATGTCGAACTGGGTCGGTGTTGCAGCCGAAACATGGATTATGCCAATCGTGCAGGCCGTGAAAAAACAGCTGCTCTCCGGGTCTGTAATCCATGCAGATGAAACGCGGATACAAGTGCTGCACGAGGAAGGTCGGAAGCCAACAACTGATTCATGGCTGTGGGCATACTGCAACGGCAAAATGAATGATGTCAGCATCGTCATTTTCGAATACAGTCCGACACGCAAAGGCGACAATCCGAAGTGTTTTCTGGATGGATTCAACGGATATCTGGTCTGCGACGGATATGACGCATACAATTCGGTGGAAGGAGCTAAACGGTGCGGGTGCATGACACATACACGCCGCGGATTTGTAAATGCGATGCCTGCCGACAAAAATCTGCGAGCAGCATCTGCAGCTGCAAAAGGCGTTGAGTTCTGCAATCGCATTTACCATGAAGAAAGCCAATTAAAAGAACTCAGTGCCGAAGAAAGATATGATCAGCGTCTTGCAAAAGTTAAGCCTTTGTTGGACGAGTTCTTTGCGTGGCTTGAAGCTTTGCAGGTCAGCGGAAAGAGTAAGCTGTCCGACGCGGTGAACTATGCCCTGAACGAGAAAAAATATCTTTACACTTTTCTTGAGGACGGTAATATTCCAATTGATAATAACCGCGCCGAAAATGCAATACGTCCCTTTACGATCGGCCGCAAGAACTGGCTTTTCAGTAATACCGCGAATGGAGCAAAATGCAGCGCTGATCTTTACTCTGTTATCTCGACCGCACAAGCAAACGGCCTTGATGCTGAGGAATTTCTGACTAAACTTTTCTCAAATCCCGCAGGAACTATCATGCTGCCATGGAGGACTGAAAATGAAAGAAGTCTTTGACAAATGCTATTCTTGTCACGCACCATTGAAATTGAAAATTTCCGAAACAGTAGTCTGTGGATATCCGGAACATGAGTATATAATCAAGCATGAGCCCAGCCTTGCCTGCACAAAATGCACCTATAGTTTTCAGGCTGAGCCATATCAATACGAAAAGAAGAACGCTTTTATCGACTTCCTTAAATCTATACCGTTGAAAAATGCTGAGATCGAGTACAAGGATATGATCCGTTATGTCGATGATGTACTCAAGTTTAAAGGCGAACACTAAACGCAGATCCTGCCCGTAATCGGCAGGGTTTTGTTTTATTGGCGTGGGTTATTTGACGCTTACTGAAAACCAATACATTTACGAGACAGGAGCTTCCCCTGTCTCCGAAACAGGAGGATCAGCCTCGGTCATCTGTTCGGGTTCGTCACCTTCGGTTGTTTGTACTGCTGTATTCCGAACAAGTGAAGCATACTCGCCGAATGTCTCCGCAAATGTCATAAAGTCGGCAGCATATTCGGATAAAGCCGTTTCAAGCTCCGGTGTCCAGCTATCTCTGAACGGTAGCATCTTTGATTCCATATCGGCGTTTTCTTTTGCATTTTTCACGGCGTATAAGGCTTCCTCTGCGACTTCGCTTTCAGAAAGCCCGCTTGCTGCAGCAAGATCTCTTGTATAAAGGGAAGCAGTCTGTGACAGCTTCATCTCGTCATACCCGGCAAATGCCTTTACCATATGTACTCCATCTGTATTATAGTTTAAGCTGATGGTTCTACTGCCAAAATCGTAAAAAGCACGTCGATATTTTATGCCACGAAAGCTTATTGACAATGAGTTTGAACGCGGTAGGCTGGGATTAGCCGACAGGCGCTTCGGGAGTCTGTGTTGCGCCCGCGGCAGACCCTCGGAGCACCTGCCGGCTGATGCCTGTCTTCTGCGCTCATCGAGGCTCGTTGTCAATAAGACCGTGGAATAAATTATCGATCCCATAAATCATTACGATTTCGGGAGGAGAACCAAGCTGATGTCGGTCTTGACAAATATGTAAACATTATGGTATAATATGAAATATGTTTCGCTTCAATAATTCTGATCCATTCTCGTAATACTCAGCAAGCTTGCGACAGCTTTCGTTGAGCCGCGTCTCATATTACACATTAACGACTACTCCTATTTTAAGATTGTCGATAATATGGATCCTCGTCAAATCGCAGAAATATTCATAGGCATAGATTTAGCACGGCAGCTAATTTCGAGGCTTCATATCCGTTTAGGTCTCTACATAGATGTAACGGCTACAAGGCAATGCGGCAACAAACGAATATGTCTTGTATTCATTACCTTTTACGAGATCGTTGTAAGGGGTATTACATTCTGCCTAATCATAACCGATGAAAAAAGAGGTTATTATATGCTATCATTGTAGCAAAGGAAAACATTCTCGCTGTTTACAGTCGCCCCTATTTCTCTGCTTATCCTGTTGTCTGCACAGAAAAAAGCTGGTGCAATTTTTAAGGACTTTCTCAATGACGCTCGCTCTAAAAAACAATAGCGTCCAATACGAGGATTATCAGTATATTCGCAATCGAACAGCGTGTATCTTTTTTCACCGTTCCTTTATCCGGGTGTAGATTTGCCTATGCACAAAAAAGAACATTACAGGATTTGGAAAAAAGATCGAATGGCAGTTGACTGAACAGTATCCCCGTGCCGAAAAGGTCGTCTTTGTCAATGATTGGAGTTCCATTATACTCCAAATCATAGAAGCTGGCTTGATATTGCCGAAATAGAGCGTTTCTCTCTCGATTGGCAATGTATAGCAAACAGCAGGATTTCCAATCTGCCTATGCTTAAATCGCTTCTTATGTCGTGGACTTCGGCAATAAACGCATTACAGAAAGGCATTGATTGGAGATACATGAATATACCACTCGGACTGCCACACGTGCACGGACTTTTTGCCCACTGCTGCCGCTGACTGCCCACGGGCACTGCCCGGCAAGCAACACGGACTTCCGACCGCACCTTGCCGCGCTTTGAACCGCACTTCGACGGAGCGCAACCGCAGTACGTAGTCTGCCCGTTGACCGGACAGACCGCATACCGATAAATCAGCTATACCTGCGGATTATCCTTCTCATATGTTCATATATATACTGCTCAGTCCACAGATGCTCGTCATCGGGCTCTTTCGAGAAAAGCTCCAGTATTTCAGTTTTTGCAGCTTCAACGTCTTTTCAATGAAGAAACAAAGCTGCCAGCTTGGTGTCAAGTTCTTTTCTTGACAGTATCACGGCTCGGCTCCTTCCG
>JAEEGL013168598.1_pt1 | contig 12433 bp, 13 predicted proteins | sample 9134231 | NCBI WGS metagenome assembly JAEEGL01 (sample SAMN16246548, study PRJNA631951) | gut metagenome | biome: gut microbiome; feature: rumen; material: fiber-attached | host: Bos | place: Iran: Karaj | collected 2018-10 | reverse complement strand
AGGCTTCTCTTAAGGATGCAATTGCCTGCTATGAAAGGCTTCCAAATGTAAGAGAGAGCGCAGAAAGGTTTGTATATGACATGGAGAGGATGGGGCGTATGAAGCCGGTCTCTGCCATGCGATATCTGATGAAAGTGGTCGGATATGAGCAGTATCTTAAAAAGGAAATGCCTGAAAGTGCAGGAGATGATATGGAAAGACTCTGTGAGATCGCAGGTGCATACGGCTCTATAAGTGAATGGATAAAGGAGATCGAAGCCGGAAAAGACCCGGATGCAGGGAAGGGGACGGCAGACGGTATAAACGTTATGACACTTCATGCCTGCAAGGGACTCGAGTTTGATCAGGTGTTCATAGCTGATGTGAACGAAGGGATCATACCATATCACAGAGCAGCACAGGATGATGAGATCGAAGAAGAGAGACGGCTCTTATATGTGGGTATGACCAGAGCCATGCGAAGACTGCATATCTTTTATCTTGAAAAAAACCGTGGCAGGAAAATACAGCCATCATCTTTTCTGAAGAGTATCGGATAAATTTAGAAGACAGAGGGACGGTTCTTTCGTATTGAAGATGAGACAGGAGAATCTGAATCATCTTTGGGTATGACAACAAAGGGTTGACAAAAAATAGGGGGAAAACATATGAGCAGAACAGCCAGAAAAATATCAAAAACCGGTATATACCATATAATGCTCCGCGGTACTGATCGTCGGGCAATCTTTTTAGATGAAGAAGACAATCTTTTTTTTCTCCATGCTTTGAGAGAAACAAAGAAATTGTCTGGATTTAAGCTGTATTCGTACTGTCTTATGGGAAACCATGTCCATTTGCTTTTAGAAGAGGGAGAAGAAAGAACCGCTCAGATCATTAAACGTCTGGGAGTCAGGTACGTATCTTTCTATAATTCAAAATATGATTTGTTAGGGCACCTGTTTCAGGACAGGTATCGAAGCGAGCCTGTTGAAACGGATAGCTATTTTTTGGAACTTATGAAATATATATTTCAAAACCCGGTAAAAGCAGGCCTGACAACTGATCCGCTTACCTACCGCTGGCTTGAATGTGGCAGGGTGAAAGCTGAAAGTGACCTGGTAGATGATGTCGGTGAATACACTTCTTTATCCAGGGAGGAACTCTTGGATTTTTTCCGTCAAAATGTACAACATGATTATAAAGAGATTGAGAAAAAGGGAAGGATTACAGATAGCGAAGCAATAAAGCGTATGGTCGAACTCTGCGGATGCAATCATGTCCTGGAAATCGCCGGTTGGGAGAAAGAAAAAAGAAACAGGGCGATAAAAGAAGGCTTACAAGCAGGGATATCAATCCGACAGTTTTCTCGTATTACCGGAATTAGTAAAGCCGTAATTGAAAAGACAATTAAAACAACGTAAAAACGCGGCATGATGATGAATGACAAAAGAACCGTCCCTTTGTCTGGTCAAAAGAACCGTCCCTTTGACCCCCGAAAGAAGTATACTTTTAGTATATAGTAATCTCCGGCGGATTTAAGTAAAATGGAAAAGTCGTGAGTATTACCATTTCATAAGGAACATATCTACATGGAAAGCGAAAATAAACAGAGAAAGAAGATCATCATAATAGTCGCAGCAATACTGGCTTTTCTGGCGGCTGTTATCTGCATCTTTTATTTCAGATCGAAGATAAGAGCAACAACTATGCGTATACTACGTCTCGAGAGAGAGGTATCACTGGAGGATAACGGAAAGAGCAGTGCGGTAAAGGAAAACCTCCGGCTGCATAGCGGTAACGCACTTTCCACGGCGGTCGAGAGCCTTGTTTCCATCGGGCTTGATGATACGAAGATAGTCACACTCGATGAGCTCAGCCGTGCCGAGTTCAACCAGGCAGGCAGAAAGCTCGATCTCAAACTCACAGATGGAAGTCTGTTCTTTGAAGTACAAAAACCCCTTGATGATGACGAGACGATGGACATAAGAACGAGCACCATGGTAGTCGGCATCAGAGGCACATCCGGCTGGATCTCGGTGGGGGGGTCGAATGAGAGCCTTATCGTTACTAACGGCCATGTGCATGTCATCGGTACTAATCCCACAACAGGTGAGACAAAAGAGATAGAGGTTTATGCCGGTCAGAGGATAAGCACATATCTGTATAATGACAGAAAAGTCGACAGTATCATGTTCATCGTAGAAAACGTGACGGAGCGTGATCTGCCGGAATTCCTGCTGGAGCGCCTTCGCGAAAACCCCGCATTGCTTGATAAGGTATGTAAGGAAACAGGCTGGGACAAGCCCTGGATACTGGGGAAGGAATCAATGACACCTGCCGAGCCGCCAGCTGCGTCACCGGCTGAACCTGAAGAGAAATCACCTGAAACGGGTTCTGATGAAGATATGACGCCGCCTGCAGAGGAAGAACAGCCGCCCGAAGAGACAGGCATAGCCGATCTGTCGCAGTCGGAAATTGATAATGCAGGGGATATGATCATTGCAACGGATGCTGCAACAGGTATAGTGGCACTCTCTGACGGAACACTCTTTGATCCTGCATGGTATGCAGAGTCCAATCCTGATGTGGTAGCAAAATACGGATCATCAACTGATGCGCTCATAGCCCACTATATCAAGTTCGGTAAGAAAGAGGGCAGACCTCCGTTGCGCCCCGTGACGGTCGAGCCTAAACCTGTGCAAACGACCACATGGGAAGCGCCTCAGACAGAAAGTCATGATGATGACGATGATGATGACGATGAGGAAGAACCGACACCGGCGGTAACCGGTGGTGGCGGGCAAACGACTTCAATATCGATCAGTGGAACGTACAACTATGATTCCACTACCGGTAGTGTTATAGAATTAACAGACAGCAGTGGTAACGTTGTTGCATATTTAAGTTATCTTACTAATACTGCAAACCCCCTACATATTGTAGCTGGGAATAATGACCCTGTCGAAATAAATCTGACTAATCCAATTACACTACATGATACAGCGACCGGTAGTGATAATGTTGTCAACTCTCTCTATGAGATCGACTATGAATATAGTTCAGTGCCGTTAGTAGCGACTAAGACTATAGGTGGTGATACATATAAAGCAACCAGGGAAGAAGATCCTAATAATCCGGGCTACGTTATTGATACACTGTATAAAAACAATCAAATAGTAACTCTTTCAACCGGTGTTCAGGCGCAAACTAGCCTTCAGCCACCTCCAACGGATTTACATCAATTTATTGATGATGTAAGGACTAATGGTGGAGTTCCTAATCTGTAATTTTTTAGTATCAAAAGGGACAGTCTTTTTGACAACATAAGAAAATGATAATTGGGGACGGTTTCGAATTCTCAAAAGTGAGAAAGACGAACCGTCTCTTTATGTAAGACAAAAGAACCGTCCCTTTGTCTGAAATGCAGCCATCATCTTTTCTGAAGAGTATCGGATAAATTTGAAAATCATTCTCAAATTACTTGACACGGATATTACGACTGAATATAATTGGGAACGGTTCTCATATTGAATGGGAGGCAAAAGGTGAATTCACGATCAAAGTACAAAACAAAACAACGCGAGATACTGCTTACGTATCTTGAATCAGTTGCGGGCGAGCATATCACCGCAAATGATGTATGCGCCTACTTTAAGGAGCAGGGGGAGAATATAGGTCAGTCGACTGTATATCGTCAGCTGGAGAGCCTTGTGGATGAGGGTATCATCAATAAATACATAATCGATGCCAACAGTCCCGCATGCTTTGAATATGTCGATAAGGACAGTCACGTGACCGGACATACATGCTTTCATCTGAAATGTGAAAAGTGCGGAAAGCTGATCCACCTGCATTGTGATGAACTGTCTGATATAGGGGATCATCTTTATGATGAGCATAATTTCAGACTCGATACGAAACGTACGGTCTTCTACGGACTGTGCGAAGAATGCAGCTGAATCGATGTTGATAATACGGAGGGGATTTATGAAAAATATACTAATTGTACTTATGACAGCCGTCATGATGGCAGGCTGTCTTACCGGATGCGGCGGAAATACAACGGCTAAAGCGGCAGGTAAAGACCGTATACGTATCGTCACTACTGTTTTCCCGGAATATGACTGGGTAATGAGCATACTCGGTGATAATCCGGCAGATGCCGAGGTTGTAATGCTGCTTGACAACGGCGTGGATCTGCACAGCTATCAGCCCACAGCAGATGACATCATGAAGATCTCGGACTGTGATATGTTCATATATGTAGGCGGTGAGTCTGATGAATGGGTGGAGGATGCCCTTAAGGAGGCTACTAATGATGATATGGCTGTGATCAATCTGCTCGAGGTACTCGGAGACTCCGTCAAAGAAGAAGAGGTTGTGGAAGGCATGCAGGAGGATGAGCACGAGCATGAGCATGAAGAAGATGAAGCCGGGCATGAAGATGAACATGAGCATGAGGAAGAAGGACCGGAATATGACGAGCATGTATGGCTTTCACTGCGTAATGCGGAAAAGCTGACAGAGTATATCTCGAATGAACTCAAAAAGATCGATCCGGAGAATGCCGGACTTTACGGAAAGAATGCAGATGCCTATATCAGCAGCCTGAATGAGCTGGACGGCAGGTATAAGGATGCTGTATCCAAAGCACCTGTAAAGACACTTATATTCGGGGACCGTTTCCCGTTCAGGTACCTCACGGATGATTACGGTCTTTCCTACTACGCAGCTTTTGTCGGATGTTCAGCAGAAACAGAGGCAAGCTTTGAGACCATAACATTCCTTGCCGGAAAGGTGGATGAGCTTTCACTTCATGCCGTGATGACAATAGAAGGACCGGATCACAGGATAGCGGAGACTATCGTAGAGAATACCAAAGACAAGAACCAGAAGATACTGACCATGGACTCCATGCAGTCCACCACATCGAAGGATGTGAAAGAAGGCAAGACATACCTTTCGGTAATGGAGGACAATCTGGCAGTACTTACAGAGGCTTTGAAATAGGCTGAAGGATTGATGCGTGATCGCTGTATAAAAGTATTGATATGTACCGTCGCTGTCATGGCACTTACAGGCTGTGGCAGTGACGGGTCTGCAAATGCCAGGAACACCGGTGATCAGGGCAGTGTACAAGCTGTGCTCGAACAGGGGATGGAAGAGGCAGATGATACAAAAGCGGATACAGAGGAGCCGGGGACTGATAATGCTCAAAGCGTCTCTCGGCCTGAACCTGAGGAAGTGCCGGCGGCTGAGTCGGTCAGTGCGGATGGCGTGGATGTTGATCTGACCGCACTTTCCGCAACAATGGTATACTCCGAGGTGTATCACATGATGATCGAACCGGATTCTTATGTGGGTAAGACTGTAAAAATGAACGGTATGTATATAAGATACCACGATGATAATACCGGAAAGGATTACCATGCCTGTATCATTTCCGATGCCACAGCCTGCTGCTCACAGGGGATAGAATTTGAACTGACTGATGATTATGCTTATCCCGATGACTACCCGGAAGAATGCGAGGATGTCTGTGTAGTCGGGACATTTGCTACATATCAGGAGCAGGGAAGTCTGTACTGTACTCTGAGAAATGCACGGATAGAAGGATAAAACACGGACTGGAAAAAAATGCCGCGGATATAGTAAAATGCTTTTCGGAAGTTTTTCGAATAGCCATGTAAGAGGAGGCAACGAAGATGAAAAGCATTAAGATGAAGATCATAGGCGGTATTATCCTCTGCTCTGCACTGACGGCAGTGATAATAAGCGCACTTGTCATCGCAAACACATCCAGGGTCACCGAAAAAGAGGCGATCGAGGGTATGAATAATCGGGCTGCGGCTGCTGCAAATGAGCTGAACACGCAGATAGAGCGCGTGGAGCAGTCGGTGGATGTGCTGGCATCGATCACTGAGGGAAGGCTTGATACCGAAAAATTCCTTTCTGACAAGGATTATGCCGATGTCTTTACCGAAGAGATACTGGATGACGTATACCATTTCGCGGAATCGACTGACGGTGCCATAACGTGCTATATCAGATACAATCCGGAATATTCCAATCCGACATCCGGATGTTTCCTGACAAGGGATGCACTTAGCGATCCCTTCACAGCCGTGACGCCTACGGATTTCACCATGTATGATCCGAGCGATGCCGAGCATGTGGGGTGGTACTACATTCCTGTACAGAACGGAGCACCGCTGTGGATGGATCCCTATCTCAACAGCAATATCAATGTCTATATGGTTTCCTATGTTATTCCTATATTCACCAAGGACGGTACTTCAATCGGTATCGTCGGAATGGATATTGCATTTACGCAGTTCACCGACATGGTGGATCAGATAAAGCTGTACAACAGCGGATATGCTTTCCTTACAAACAGTGAGGGTAAAGTCCTGTATCACAAGAACGCTGAGAACGGCACGGAAGTTGCTACGATGGATCCCAGCCTTGCAGGGTTCTCATCTCTGATCTCGGGTGCCGGACAGTCACTGGCATATCAGTACGGCGGCGTAAAGAAGACCATGGTAGCAAAGCCGCTTTCAAATAATGAGTTCCTCGTACTTACGGCTCCTTCATCCGAGATATTCTCAAATACAAGGACGCTTCTGTTCTACATACTCGGAGTGGCGCTGCTTGCACTGGCTATATGTGCTGTAGTCGGTCTGCTGGTAGGCAACAGCATGGCAAAGCCCATCAACCTTCTCACGGGTATCATCGAGAAGACAGCTCAGCTCGACCTTACTTCATCAGAACACGGAGACAAGCTGCAGGTACAGAGGGATGAGATAGGTCATATGGCCAAGGAAGTGCATGACATGAGGAATGCATTCAGGGATATGGTCGATTCTTTCACCGATGTTGAAAGGAACATTACTGAGAATGTGAACGACCTGAATCAGATCATGCAGGAAAACTCTTCTCTTGCAGATGACAACGGTCAGGCTACACATCAGATGGCAGGAAGCATGCAGGATGCTGCAGAGAGCACGACCAGCATAGTTGAAAACATCAGTGCCGTACGTGCACAGTCCAAGGATATAGCAGAGCTTGCCGAGAACGGAGAGAAGAATTCGGAGGAGATACAGAAGCGCGCCAATGATATGGAGCAGCAGAGTAATCACTCCATGGAGCAGACTCTCGATATGTACAATACGATGAAAGAGAGGAGCGAGACAGCCATTGAGCAGGCTCAGGCAGTATCAAGGATCAATGCTCTCGCAGAGGATATAAAGAACATCTCATCTCAGACAAATCTGCTTGCTCTGAACGCTTCCATAGAGGCAGCAAGAGCAGGAGAAGCCGGCAGAGGGTTCTCGGTCGTTGCAACCGAGATCGGCTCACTTGCAGCAGATACGATGAATACAGTCGACAACATCACGCAGATGGTCGTAGAGGTCAATCAGGCTGTATCAGGCATGAGCTCATGTATTTCCGAGATTATGGAATACCTGGAGAAGACAGTACTTACCGACTATCAGATGTTTGCAGGCTCGGGAGAAAAGTACCATGAGGATGCAGATTACTTCATCAATGTGATGGGTGAGATCAGAAACGGTATAGCAGTGCTCGAATCAAATATTGATGAGATCTCCACTGCGACGGATATGATCAATAATATGACCACATCATCGGCAGACGGAATAAGGAACATAGCAGATACCTCAGAGCAGATGCAGTCATCCAATGAGAACGGTATGGAGAAGCTTCAGGCAGTGTTAAGATCGGTAGATGATCTGAATGAGATAATCACCAAGTTTACCTGGAGATAATAAAAGAGAAAACAGAGACTGATAAGAAATGGATCCCGGTTAATCGGGATCCATTTCTTCAAAGTCAAGCTCGTCCAGATATTCGTCAAAGGCATCAATGACAGCCTCGTAGGTCTCATCATCATCGATGTATATCAGCTCGGGCTCTTTGTCATCATCTTCGATATCACCTTTTAGACCGTAAAACCAGATCTCGGCATCTTCCTCACTGACGTTTTCTTCTCTGGGCATCAGAGCGATGTAGCTCTGTCCGTTAACCTCAAGAACCGTTATTGTGTCGCAGGTGACGGTCCTTCCGTCATCAAGATCAAGATCGACACTTATGTTACTGTAATCCTTAGCCATAATAAAACCCTTTCGTGACATAAACAGCTATCTTGTGCTATCATAACACACATGACGAGATTTGTGACCGAAAAGGGCGATTTTGCAGAGTTAGGGCCTAAGGTTTCCGGAAACGATGTTTTGGTATCGGCGATAGCGGATACAGGCAGTATTCCGGCTGTTGAGTTGTATTCAAGAAAGGACAGAAAGAAGATATCTACTGTCCGGTTCCCGAAAGATTCGAAAGTAGGATCGGTATATACGATGCGTATCAGGGATATTGATCCCGAAGATACGCTTTTTCGCATCAGATCAGGCAAGTATGAGGTCATAGATCCCTATACCAAGTATATAGTCGGCAATAACAGATTCGGAAAAAGGGATGCTTACGGGGCATTCACCTGTCCGAAGAGTACGGTGATCCACAGGGGGCCTCATATAGAGTGGCAGGAGGTGATCCTCTACCAGCTGAATGTCAGATCATATACGAAGGATAAGACATCAGGAGTAAAACATCCCGGTACATTTGCCGGACTTAAAGAAAAGATCCCTTATATGAAAAAGCTTGGGGTGACAACACTGATACTCCAGCCCGCATATGATTTTGACGAGGTCGGGGAAGTGTCGATGGACGGTGCAAAGAGACTGAACCTTTGGGGATATGTCCCGGGAAATTATTTCATGCCAAAGCCGTCATATGCCGCAGGAGATCCTGCGGGAGAATTCATGGATCTTGTTGAAGAACTGCATGTCAACAAGATGGAACTTGTGATGCAGTTTTATTTCACGCCGGAACACACTCTTCATTTCATACAGGATGTACTCAGACACTGGGTAATGATATACGGGGTGGACGGATTCGAGCTCCTTGGTGCTGAGCTTCCGGTAAAGGGTATAGTGGATGACCCCTATCTGACGGATACCAAGCTTATTTTCAATGATATAGACGAGGATATGATATACGGCAGGAAGATGCCTCATGTGATGAACGTAGGCATAGCCGGAAGCCCCTTCATGTACGACATGAGGAAATTCCTGAAGGGAGATGAGGATATGCTCCGCAGAGTGTCCGGGCATATGCTCTACAATCCGGAAAAGAGTGCCGTGATCAACTATATCACCACCTATCTGGGCTTTACTTTAAGGGATCTGGTGAGCTATGACAGGAAGCACAACGATAAGAACGGTGAAGCCGGAACCGACGGCTCCGATTACAACTATTCATGGAACTGCGGAGATGAGGGACCGAGCCGCAGAAAGGCCGTAAACAGTCTCAGACTCCGTCAGATGAAGAATGCGATGATGCTTTTGATGCTGTCTCAGGGCGTACCCATGATACGTGCCGGAGACGAGTTCTGCAATTCACAGAAGGGGAACAACAATCCCTGGTGTCAGGACAACAGGATATCTTATCTTGAATGGACGGATGCCGAGAAGAACAGGGATTTTCTTAAATTTGTCACAAGACTGATAACCTTAAGAAAGTCACATCCCGTTTTGCACGGACGATATTCAAAGAAGCTCTATGATTACATCTCCTGTGGAGTGCCTGATGCTTCGTATCACGGAGAGCAGGCATGGAATCAGAGCTTTGCAAATTACAACAGACACTTTGCACTGATGTATGCCGGATACTACGAGAAGAGAGCTGACGGGAAAAACGATGACAGCTTCTATATCGCATACAACATGCATTGGACCGGACACAGGTTCCAGCCTCCCAAGCCTGCCAAAGGACTAAGGTGGGAGATAGTCATGTCTTCGGGAGAAGGCAGGGAAGCCGGGATATATGATGAGGCTAAAAACGAGCTGGCTGTCTATCAGAGAAGTATAGTCGTACTTAAGACAAAGGATGCCGGAAACACTAAATGACCGGTACTGCCCTTAAACTTATAGCTGTATTCACCATGCTCATCGATCATGCCGGCGACGTTCTTTTCCCTGATCTGATGTGGATGCGTTATATCGGCAGACTGGCTTTTCCGATCTACTGTTTTCTCATAGTCGAGGGATTCATCCACACAAGAAGCGTTATCAGATATATGGCAAGACTGCTGCTGTTCGGGATCATATCCGAGGTGCCGTTCGATCTGGCGTTCTTCGGTACATTGTTTGATCCTGATTATCAGAATGTCTTCTGGACGCTGCTTCTGGGACTCATGTCAATTTATCTGATGAGTCTCGTGCAGATAGAGGATATCAGGCTGCGTCTGCCGCTGCAGATGCTTATATGTGTGCCGTTTGCAGTGATAGGACAGCTTGCACATACGGACTACAGATGGATAGGTGTCGTGATGATAAGCGGCATGTATCTTTTCAGAAATATGGAGATACTCAGGATAGCCACAGCGGGGATAGTATTCCTGCCTGTTTTCATAAACAGTATAGAGTATTTCGGTATGCTTTCATTTATACCGATGCATTTTTACAACGGCAGGAGAGGTAAGACCGGAACAGTGCTCAAGTGGGCGTTCTATATGTTTTATCCCATGCACCTTATTGCGCTGGCTTACATCAGAGACAGGATAACGGGATGGTAGATTGATATGGATATCTGGGGACATTTCAGGACAGTTACGGAACACAGGATGCTTGTGATGAAGTATTGCTTCAAATGCGGTCTTTATCTGCAGGGACTTACGCATGATCTTTCAAAGTATTCTCCGGTCGAGTTCGTAAACGGATGTATATATTATCAGGGGTTTCGGAGCCCGAACAACGAGGAGAGAGAGCATAAGGGGTACTCGGAAGCATGGCTGCACCACAAGGGAAGGAACAGACACCACTATGAATACTGGGTCGACTACAGCGCCGAGGTAAAGCCTAAGTCAGACAAGGCAGGCGGGATGATACCCGTGGAGATGCCTAAGAAATATCTCGTGGAGATGATCTGTGACAGAGTAGCCGCGTCGAGGATATACAATAAAGGCCATTACACGGATGATATGCCGCTTCAGTACTTCGACAGATCAAGAGAGAGGATATTCATGAATGAGAATACCAAGAGGGAGCTTCGTGCCTTTCTTAAGATGATAGCCGTGTTCGGTGAAGAAAAGACATTCAGGTTCATCAGGGAAAGATACCTGAAGGATGCATGAGCTGCCGGCTGTAGAAAACCTGATAAGGACTCTGGATGAGGAGACCGAGGCAAGGAATATAAGCAGGATAAAAGCCATACACATTGTGATAGGGGAGCTTTCATCATATGTAGGGGAGTGTGTTCAGACATATTTTGACCTGCTGTCGCAGGGCCACAGCTGTGAGGATGCAAGGCTTTATTTCAGACATGTCGCGGCAAGATTTAAATGCACATCCTGCGGCCATGAGTTTGATCATGACAGGGATTTCACCTGTCCTTTATGCGGAGGTGACGGGAAGCTCGTACCGGGAACGGGAAAGGAGTTTCTTGTTGAAAAGCTTGAAACGGACTGACGGGCGCATATCTGACAGGGTCGTATAAAAAACAGTTTAAGAGGAGAGATAAAATGGGAAGGCTTGAAGAAGCAAGAGAGTTATTTGCAAAGGATATATATGCAACCGAGCTTACGGGTGCCGTCATAGAAGAAACTGCGGAAGACTATGCCAGATGCAGCATGAAGCTCACAGACAGACACAGGAACGCATATGGGGGCATAATGGGAGGAGCCATATACACTCTGGCGGATTTTGCCTTTGCCGTAGCGTCAAACTTCGGTAAGGAAAAGGCAACTGTAAGTCTTGTGGGGGAGGCTTCTTTTCTTTCAATGTCAAAGGGCAGTGTGCTCTATGCTGAGGCAAAGCTGATCAAAGACGGCAGGACAAACTGCTTTTACGATGTGTTCATCACGGATGATCTTGGTAAGGACATAGCAGTGGTATCCTTTACCGGAGCACACATCGAACGGCGGTGATAGCAGGATAAAGAAATTGTATCATAGCACATTTTCACCATCATCGGAGAAGGTACCGGAGGAATATCGGGCGGTCAGAAGCAGCGTATTATGATCGCACGTGCCATAGCCCCCGGACCGAAGATACTTATGTTTGATGAGGCAACGAGCGCCCTTGACAATATCACGCAGAAGCAGGTCTCCGAAGCCCTGGATTCACTGGACTGTACAAGGATAGTGATCGCGCACAGGCTGTCCACCATCAAAAACTGTGACAGGATCGTAGTATTGGATGGCGGAAAGATAGTGGAAGATGGGGGTTATGACGAGCTTATCGCAAAGGACGGTTTCTTTGCCGACCTCGTCAGACGCCAGCAGGTGGAGAAGAAATAATACACTTTTTTGCAAAGGTCGCGGCATTAGGAAGAAACGTTATTTTGTGATATTATTATCTAAGTTATGTCAGCAGGATCT